>ERZ1034897.660-NODE-660-length-16167-cov-4.773957_pt1 | contig 16167 bp, 16 predicted proteins | sample MGYA00520629_ERZ1034897 | MGnify/ENA primary metagenome ERZ1034897 (study PRJEB33766, sample SAMN09781789) | gut metagenome | biome: gut microbiome | host: Homo sapiens | place: Madagascar | study: EMG produced TPA metagenomics assembly of the PRJNA485056 data set... | reverse complement strand
GCGCGTATGCGCCGTTCATCTTGACCGTTGACTGGCTCGGCTGGCTTTGCTATTTATAAAATTGTTCAACAAAATCCGTATCCTTTAGTTTGTCTTGTACATCGTTGCTCCACTTCTCCTGTTCAAGCAGATTTGACAAGGGAGCGCCGAATATATCTTCAATCTGCGTTCGTTCAAAGGAATAACTATCACCGGAAAAGTTATAGGTTATCCCCGACAAATTATCAATCGCAGCCATAGCTGCAACGGTATTATAGATTAAATCTCTTTGTACCTTATCCTCTCCGATGTTCCAAACAGTATCGAGATAGTTCACTGTTAAAGTACAGTCATCAGAATTGATTTCAAACTGTCTTGGAATATTATTTAATGGTAAATTTCCAAATAAGTCTCTAACATTGTTCGCGTCCCCCAAATATGCAGTTCTATAATCTTCAATCGCAGAAATGTCATGTGTTAAAGCGTCCGTCTGATTTTGGGCGTAAGCTTCTTGTTTTGCTTGATTGGCGGGAATAATCCAAAACTGGATTAAGCAGAACAGAACAACTGCAACAGCGAGAAGTCCGATAATAATTTTACTTTTCTTATTCATCTTCATGCCCCTTTCTGCATTTCAGCAGTATTCTTGAAAAACTGCTGATTGTGATAGGAATGATAATGGTCAATAGCGGCAGATAAAACCGTACTGCAATATTTGCAAGTTGGTATGGGCCTGTAATATTCAGAGGTCTGCCGAACCAAATATCACTTCCAAATGTCAACGCTGCCATCGTCCCGACAGCTACAAGAAAAAATGCGCCCCAAATAATCCACGCGGCTTTTCTTCTGTGTTCACTCGCTGAAAGCGATAGAAAAGCAATTACATTCTCTTTTTTATTTTTCTGCGAAATGTAAACGCAGCCGGAAATGATAACACATAAAAGCCCGATATAGCTGGTTAGCGCATAATGGGTAAAGAGAAGTGGAAAGGAAAAAATCCAAAAAACAATACAGTTGAGCAATAGCGTTTGCATACATTCCAAATGATATTTGCTGACATCGGTAAGCTGATTTCCGTCTATCAGATAATCAATCGCTGACAAACTTTCCTTTGCTTTCTCGGTTGCCTTTTCTGCGCTCAATCCCTGTGCAATCAAATCGTCCCGCTTTGCAAGCATATTGCTCAATATTTCTTCCTTTAGGTCTTTTACCTCCGGTGTTAAACGCTGATGTCGGAATAAGCCGTCAACATATTTTTGTAAATCTATCATTCGTCCTTACCTCCTTGCAGAAGCATAGTAATAATTTTTTTTGCGTGTAGCCATTCCGAAAGTGCTTTTTCATAAACGGCATTACCGCTGTCCGTGATATGATAATACTTTCGTCGCCCGCCTTGCGATTGGTCGCCCCAATAGCTAACAATATGGCCTTGTTTCTCAAGACGCTTTAGGCTTGTATATAAAGATGGCTCTTTCAATTCATATTCATTATTGCTGTTCATGGATACAGCTTTCATAATCTCGTAACCATAATTGTCGCCATCTCTTAATATTTTAAGAATGATGGTGTCTATATGCCCACGGATTAGATCGCTGTTGATATTTTGTTCCGGCATACATTCCACCTCCACTCTCATTATATCCGCAATTACTATGTGTGTCAAAGTACCATTTCACAGGTAGGAAACAAAAAACTACTATAAGTAAAATTTCATTTCGTTCTCATAGTCTCACCAGAAATGTAGAATAATATAGGGTGATATGAGAATGTACCAATATGACAAAAACCTTGATTTTCACGCCCTGGGCCATGAGATCAAACGCAAACGGAAAGAAAAGGGCTGTACGCAGGAATACCTGGCCCAGCTTGTGGATCGCACCCCGCGCTCCATCATGTATATGGAGATCAGGGGGCAGAAGCCAAGCCTCAATGTTTTTTACCAGCTTGTCACCCTGCTGGAAATTTCCGCGGATCAATCTTTTTTCCCAGACAAGCTCAACGGAGAGAGCGCCTGCCGAAAACAGATAGATGTTATGCTCAATTCAATTAAAAGAAGATATCGTTGTTTCAGCAATTATATTTAAGAGCATCTATTATCCATTGTCTGAAATACTATATCGATTATCTACCGCGAAGAACAAATATCATCAAAAAAGCGTAAGAAAAGGCTCGAGACCAATCGCTCGAGCCTTTTTCTTATGCTTTTTTGACAGGCCAGATGTACCGCCAGTATTTGAGGTTGAGATAAATAATACAAGCTGCTGCAACCAAACTGGCAACGAGCCAGTTCCAGCCTACGCTGAACGGCAGCCAACGTGGCAAAAAGAGCACGGCCACGAGAAAGCCGACGCCTACAGCGATCTGATCCTTTGTCATTTTGTGGCGCTTGTGCATGTCGCGCGAGGTGATGGAAAGACCCACAGCACCACAGACAAAGATGAGCGTCCACCATCCTGCCTGGCGCATCGTTGGGATAAAAACGAAAAAAGCCCATCGCGCCGGTATCGATATAAATATATGAGAAAAAACGTCCGTTCAACATGCGCGCATTGTGCTGCCGCTCGCGCTCCTGTTCTTGTCGCGCTGCTTCTGCTTCGGCAATATTTTCTGGCTCAACCAATTCTGACACGCTCATCTCAAAAAGCGCTGCCAGCTTCACAAGATTTTCTGTCGTCGGTTCACTCTTTCCCGCTTCCCATTTCGCCACTGCCTGTCTGCTGATATCGAGCTGTTCTGCCACATATTCCTGCGACATCTTTAACGCCTTTCGCCGCGTTTTGATATTTTCACTCAGTGCCACGGAAAACACCTCCTTCTGTTTGTATTCATCCTATCATAAACCGCGGTTCCCTGCCAGCAACCATACCGCAACCGCTGGTTGCGAATGCAGATTGGTGGATAAATCTGACGAAAAACAGCCCATGCATCACATTTTTCCTGTGATGCATGGGCTGTTTTCAAACGATGATCGCTGCTGTGCCATGCAGATCTGGCAGCGGCAGGAGTGATAACGCGCCGTTTTCTCTTTCATATTCCTTCACGGCCTGCGCAACGCCTGGAAAACGAGGATTGGCGTAGTCGTGCACCAAAATGACCCCACCACGGCACATGCGCGGTAGGAAATAGCGCAACGCCGCCAGTGTCGGCGCGTACAGATCGGCATCGACGCTCACCAGAGCAAAAGGACCCAGATTATCGGCAGCTGTCTCCGGAAAACGTCCAGCATGCACAACAATCTGCTTTGGAAAAGGCATCCGCTCCAGGACTGCACGAATGGAAGTGTCGGAAAAATCCACCTTTCCCTGCGGGTTGATCGCTTCTGTTTCAGCGGCGAGATCGGATTCGGAAAATCCGCTGAAGGTGTCAAACAAATGCAGCCGCCGCTCCGGCAAGGCTGCGTTCAGCTGCCAGGCAAAATCACCTTGGTAAACGCCAAGCTCTGCCAGATCGCCCTCCACATCCTGCAGCCGCGGCAAAAGCGACTGCAAAAATGCAGCACGCAGATCAAAAATCGCGGCGAGATCAGAAAGCATCACCACTTCGCCAGTGTAGCCCAGCGCACGCGCCTGCGTGCGCAGCTCCTGACAACGCGCTGCAGAGGCCACGCCGACAAAAGCCATATCTGGCGAGAGTGCAAGCGCTGCCTCCACTGAAAGCACAGGCACTGACGCTGCCTCACTATGACACGACGGATTGTTATCACCGTAAGCCAGCAATTGGATGTGGTTTTTAGCCAGCAGCGCTGCTAGCTTGTGCCCCATCTGACCGGCGCCTAAAATCACAGCCGTTTTCATCGCATCTTCTCCTCTTTGATCAATTTACGTTTTCCCGGATAAAGTGACGTGTGGTGTCCCTGGCAGATCCTGCTGCTCACCTCGGTCTTCGGATAAACCATCTGCGCGTGATCGCGAATGGCCTCAGCGCAATCTTTTTTGCACAGTGCCTGGATGTGGATGGTCTGTCCTTTGCGCTCAGCGCGATAATCGATCACATCCGGCAGCGCAAAGAGCGCATCGTCAAACGCACAGAGCAGATCAGCATCGCTGCCGATCCGAAACGGCTGCGCGATGCGCCTGGTGACACTCCCGCAAGGACAGGATCCTGCAAGGATGCGCGTGCGATCACCGGTCCGATAGCGCAGAAGCGGCATCGCTGTCATGCCGATCGTTGTGATCACCAGCTCGCCTTCCTGTCCGTCTGGCACTGGCAATCCATCGTCGCCGATGATCTCCGCTATGAAATGATTCTCTCGCACATGCATGCCGTGAAAAGCTTGACACGTGATCGCTCCGCCAAGACACATTTCTCTGGAACCATAATGCGGATAGAGCGTCAATTGCTCAGAAAGAATGCCAAACACACCAGGCGCGCAAACATCGCCGGAGATCAGCGCGCGCTCGACGCTGAACCCTTCTTTCATATATCGTGCAAGGCTCAAGAGCGGCACGGGAAATCCGATATACGACCGCGGTTTTTCTGCGCGAACGAGGGCGCTCAGTTCATCAAAGCTTTTCCCCCAGCCTGCACAAACCGGACGCGCGCCGATTTTTTCCACGGCTTTTTGGATGAGATCACCCAATCCCAGCGCGCCGGAAAACGGCATGGTAATAAGCACCGCTTCCCCTGGCTGTGCCATTTCGCTAATGCCTGCAGCAAAAAAATCGATCGTATTCTGAACATCCTCTTCTGTGTAAAACACACGTTTTGCTGCCGCTGTCGTTCCAGAAGTTTGGTCGGTGATGATGCGCGCGATCTCTCCCTGCGACGTCAGCAAAAAACGCGAAGGCTTCTCCGCCAGATCTTTCGCTGTTGTGAACGGCAATGCTGCGAGCGCCTCCAGCGTTTCTACACGCGTCGGTAGATGCGTTTCGCCATGCGCACGCATGCGCTGGAGCATGGCGTTGAGCTTTTGCAGCTGCAGCGCTTCCAGACTCTGGCGATCGAGCGTGCGCAGACCTTCCACAGCCATGATATAGTCGTCGATATGTGAGCGGTTCATCGGCGGTACAGCGCCTTTCCGTCAACATTGGTCAGATTATACGCGCAGAACGGCACCATGCCATAGGCGCTATCAACCTCGCAGATATAGCAGCGCTGCAATCGCTCAAGATCCAAATTCCACGCATCCTGGAACACCATACCGGAAAGCGTGAACGTATTTTCCACTGTTTGCTGCAGGAATGCGTCCAGCGAGGATGTATCGCTGTCGCAGCAGCTTTCTGCCTGCGCTGGCTGCACATCGCCGCAGCAGCAGCTTTCCACCTGGGTTGGTTGTGCATCACCACAGCAGCAGCTTTCTGTCTGCGCTGGCTGCGGATCGCAGCAGGATGCCTTGGCGCTCCATTGTTGCGCGACGGTATCGCGCGTTTCACTGCTCTGGCAGCAACAGCTTCCCTGACGCTTCGGCAGCGCTTTCAACTTGTCGCCGTTTTTTAGATAGCTGGCGTGGAACGAGCAGTACGGACTCTCAGCACCGCCGCCAGAAAAGTCCTCCGCCTTCATAAGCCCGTTTGTCTGCGCTTCGATAAGACGCAGCACCGCTGGAATGGTCAGGCGCCCTTCGTTTGGATCCATGCTGTTGCGTCCCAAAAATGTCATCGGCTGAATGTGCACGCCGCGCACATAAGGCGCATGGTCCACGGCAAACTGGATGATCTCACCCAGCGCCTGGTCGTTCACGCCCTTAGCCAGCGTTGGCACCAACACCACCGGCAGGCCCGAGCGCTTGCAGTTTTCTATCGCCCGGAGCTTGATATCCTTGAGCGCACGTCCGCGCAGCACGCGATAGATCTCGTCATCAAGACCGTCAAACTGCAGAAACACCGTCGATACGCCCGCTTTCGCCAGATAATCGGTGTATCCCTCTTCCTCTGCCAAGCGCACGCCGTTGGTGTTGAGCTGGAAGAAAGTAAATCCCTTCACCTTGCCCAAAGCGATGATCTCTGCCAGATCGTTGCGCACCGTTGGCTCGCCGCCGGAAAGCTGGATATTGTACGGGCCGCCATGGCTCATGAGATGGTCGTACTGCTGCGAGATTTCATCCAGCGTCAGATCTCTCGGTTCAGAATTGCCAGCGCTGGCAAAGCACACCGGGCAGGACAGGTTGCAGCGATTTGTCAGCTCCAGAAGCGTGCAGCAAATCGCCTGCTTGTGGTTCGTGCAAAGGCCACAATCATTTGGACAGCCCTTCTCTGCGTCCCTGGCAAAGGGCAGCTCCGGCGGCGTATGACAATCGCGCGCCGCCCATTCTCTGTAGCTTTCTGCATCACCTTCCCAGATCAATGTGCGCCAGCTGCCATGTTCCGGGCAGGATTTTTCCATATAGATCTGTCCGTCCTCACCCACCACTTTTTCTGCAGGGATCGTACGCAGGCACACCGGACAGACGCTGGCTGTTTTTCCAATCACGTTTGACATGAATGCGCTCCCTCCTACAAAAGTTCGTTTTCTTCCAACAGCGTCAGACATTTCTCGAGCGTCGCTTCCATAATGAGCGGGCAGCGCTGGATCTTATTGCGATTGTCACCATCCAGTATCTGATAACATTCCACGCCGCCATATTCTGCTGTGTACTCCTTAAACCATTCCGTAAATTTCAGCATCATATCCTGATAATTCTTATGCGCCGTTTCGTCGTCGGCGCCTTTTCCCGCATAATACGCAAGCAGACAAGCGCCGCCGGTCATGCAGCCGCATGTACCAGCACTGCCGCCGATGCCGCCATTGAGCCCTGCCAGCGCACGGATCATATCCGGATTTTCTTTTCCTTCTGCATCAAGCACCATGCGCATCAAAATCTGTGCGCAATCGTAGCCCTGCTCATAGAGAGCAAGCATCTCGTCTAAATAATCGCTCATACGCTCACATCCTTTCACAAATCATGAGGATATACGAAAGTCCTTTTCCTGTGGGAACGTTTTCTTCTTTCCACAACGCTTCCAGATAATATTCCTTCCACTGGTCGCTGAGGTCTTCAATATGACGGCAGGCAAAGCCTGCCGCGCGCACATCATTCAAGAGTGCCACAACATCACTGCAAACGTCGGAGAACACCAACTTGCCGCCTTTTTTCAGCATGCGCGCTGCTTCCTTCAAAGCGCCGGGAACATCACCGCTCACATAAAAGCTACATTCGCTGATGATGCCATCAAAGCTGTCGTCGGCATAAGGCGCATGGAGATAATCGCCGCAGGTGACATCCTCCGCAGGATTCAGATCGATGCCCTCCGCCTCAAAGCCCAACTCACGCAGAAGTCGCACAGTTTTTCCATCGCCGGCGCCCATATCGAGCACACGCGCGCCCTGCGGCAAAAAAGAAAGCTCCATCAGATAGCGGCTGTGCGCCTCGCCGCCCACGTGCCCCTTCATTTGTCCTCCAGTGCTTTTTCAACAGAAAGCACCTTGCCAAGCGCCAGCTCTTCCGGCACATAGACAAATCCGCACACTGGGCAGACTGGCAGCTCAACCGGGAAGCCGTTGTCGAGATAGGTGAATTTGGCTTTGCCTTTTTCCAGCGGCACGCCACATTTTTTGCACATGAGCTTACCTTCGGGATCGATGGTATAATAATTCTTCTCTGTCATGACTGCCTCCTTTATTTGCGCGGTGCAATATTCATGCGATGGCTGTATGCACCAACCACTAGGTAACCATTATCGATTTCCTTATATTTCACCCAGAAGGTGACATTTCCCAAACGGGCACGCGTGATCGAGATCCCCGTTTCTTCATCAAGTACTGCTTCATCTGTCTCACGCAAAAGCGTCAACACCTGGGCCACGTCGCTTTTGAGGATCATGCGGTCATCCATTGCGCGCGCAGCCTCTTCTTTGTATTCAATGTCAAAAGGAACATTCATAAATGCAAATTCCTCCTTCCACAGCTCACTCAGGAGCTGCTGTTTCAAGCCAAGACGGTTGTAGCGTTTCTGACTGATATCCGGACAATGATCGGCGCTGGTACCGTAGACAAGCTCCAGAATATGCATCGATTCCCGCCCCTCGCGCGCGAAGCGATCGCGACAAGCCATGCAGTAGGTCAAATACGGCGCATTAGAACGCGACAGACACATCTCTGCCATCTCATGCGCCACCTCGCGGTTGGCATACTGCGTCAACCCGCCGTACCCGCAGCATGGCGAAGCATCGCCGTCATAAACCGTCGGTGTGATCTCACAGTGCAATTTTTCTGCGAGACGACGGATCGCATCCTGTGTATCGGCATCTCCTCTCGCTCCGCAGCTGTCATGAAGTGCGACCACACGTGGCGCATCCAGCGCATTTTCAGGCAGGCCGATCTCTTCCAGCGTCTGCCAGATGCCAACAGTTTTCGTCGTTGCCATGCCGTCCAATGTTTTCTGACAGGTCGGGCAGGCGCAGATGATCGTCGGATTGCCGAGTTTTTCGAGTGCTTCCTGCAAAAGCGTCTGGTTATCTTCAAACATTTCTGTGCGTCCTGCCCAGTCGGCAATGACGCCGCAGCAGCCAAGAATGAGTCCCACGCCGCCATCCAGACGCGCGCAGAGATCCTGATAAGCGGCACGCACCGTCGCTGGCGCGATCGCAGTCATCTGGCATCCTGGGAAGAATACATATTTGCACGCGTCAAAACCCACCTGTGAACGCGCCAAAAACGCTTCATTATTGGAAAACATCATATCCATCAGCGCGAACTCATGCGGCGCAAGCGGCATCTTGCCAGTTTCCACCATGTTTTGTCGCGCCAGATGGCAGACCTCCGCCATGTCATACCCATTCGGGCAAACCACCTTGCACTGACCACAGAGGCTGCAGGCATTGATTGGCTTGTTCATCACATGATCGCCCATGATGATGGACACATTGTTATAGATCTCTCGCGTCAGCAGCCGCGGGAATTTATTGTAATGTCTGAGGTACGGGCAAGCCTTGATGCATTCATCGCAGTGACACTGGATGCAGCGCGCTGCTTCTGCGATGGCCTCTTCTTTGCTGTAGATGCCATCGCAAGGGATCTGGCTGGACGCACTGACACCATCGAGCGACGTATATAACCGCGTCGACACCGCGCCTTCCTCGCCGCGTGTGTTGGACGGATGCAGCTTTTGAGCGAGACGATCCACCGTCAGCGCTGCTTTTTTCGCACCAAAAGCGCTGTCCAAAACGCCATCTGTGACGCCACAAACAAGCGCCGGGCTTTCCAGATACATCAGCGCCTGATCCGGTTCTGCTTCCGGTAGGCATGTCCGCACAACGTCCATGCTCACGCACACCACATCCTGCATTTCCTGGAGCATGTCCAACAACGCTGGCGCCAGCACTTCGTTAAAATGAAACTGCACGTCCATTTTCTCCAACGCTTTCAGCGTATGCTGCACTGTTTCCGCGCTTGCGAATCCGGTCTCTGCAGCGAGCCAGGCATTCAGATCAGGTTCTGCGCAATAAACGGCCAGCGGATAATTTTTCTTTGCCAGCTCGCCCAAAAGAAAGAGCGCGAACAGCCCGCTGCCAACAATGGCCACATTCTTTTTCTTCTTCATGCGAAGTCCACCGCGCGCCTTTGCAGGCGTGCCATAAACCGTGAGCGCCCGTTCCAGACGTCCCACAGCAAGGCCCTCGCCCACTTCACACAGCTTGCAGGCTTTTTCGCACGGCGCCTCACAGCCTTCCGCCAGAAGATACGGAAACGGCGTATTTTTTTCGTAAAGCGCGTACGCCTTGTCAAAATCGCCTTTCGCAAGGGCAACCAGAATGGATTTCATATCGATCTTTAACGGACAGGCAGCATTGCAATATGCCGGCTCCTCGTAAATACAAAGCTGCTCACGGGCAGCCAGCTCTTCTTTCGAAAACATCTGCTTTTGATGATAGACATGGGTTGACGCACGTTCATCAATCGTCATTGAAAACGCCCCCTTTGATATGGAAGATAAAGTGAAAGAGGCGGTTTCCCGCCTCTTTTAGTGTATCACAATTTATTTACCGACAAAATACTCAGTTGAGTTCATCCAGAGCTGCTTTTACAACATCAGGCGTTGCTGGCACCTGCATGATACGTGCGCCAGTCGCGTTGTAAATAGCGTTGAGGATTGCAGGATGTGGTGCATCCAATGGCGCTTCGCCGCAGCCAGCTGCGCCGTATGGGCCATTTGGACGTGGAGTTTGTACATAGTGCAACTCGATATCGTCTGGTACATCCTTTGGATATGGGATACCGCATTTCAGCAATGTGGTGTGTTTTTCCAGATCCTCGAAGTTTTCCGACAGCGCCAGACCAATCCCCTGTGCGAGACCACCATAGAAGCTACCGTCAACGAGGAGCTTGTTCATGATGGTACCAACGTCAGCAACGCAGGTGAATTTTTCTACTGTTACCTTACCGGTTTGTGTATCAACGCAAACCTCTGGCAGGAAGAGCGTGTACATATAAACGCTGAACGGATCGCCCTGAGCGGTTGCCTGATCGATTGGACGATCTGCGCAAGCAGTCGCAACCCACTGACCCAGCACCTTGGTTTCAATGCCTTCGGCAACCATTTCGTCATAGGTACGATAGGTGCCGTCGTCTTTCTTCATGGCTGCAAGCAGGTTTTCTGCTGCGAGACGGCAAGCGTTACCAGTCATAACCTGAGAACGGGAACCGCCTGCAGGACCAGAGTTTGGTGTTACCTTGGTGTCGTTCATCACGAGATGGATCTGTTCTGGAGTGATCCCAGCCTGACGCAGCGTTTCGTGTGCGCTGACCAGCGTACCCATATCAGCACCCTGACCATGGTCTTCCCAGGAAACGTACATCGTTACAGAGCCATCAGGGTTCAACTCAGCATAAGCCTGAGAGCTGTCGACCCCGTCAAGCCCACTGCCATAAACACCACTGGATACACCAATGCCGTATTTATAGCGGCCGTCGGATGCAGCATTCTTTTCAGCGACGCGTTTCTTCCCAGCTTCGTAGAGTGGACGCGCAACCTTATACATTTCTTCCAGGCAGTAAACATCTGGTTCATAGCCAGTAGGGATCGTGGAATGTTCGGATTCCTTGTAGCAGTTCAGCTCGCGGATGTCAAATGGATCCATGCCCATCTTTGCTGCGAGCACGTCGATGGCAATTTCAGAACCCATGAAGGACTGTGGCGAACCGTAGCCGCGGAACGCAGAGCCCCACGCATGATTGGTGAATACCGTCTGGCTCTTATTGCGGATCGTAGGAATGTGGTAACCGGCACCAGTGAACTGGCTGAGACGGTGCGTCAGCAAGTCACCAAATTCGGAATATGGACCGTGGTCGATGTAGTTGTCGCCCCAGAGGCCGAGCAACTTGCCGTTTTCGTCAGCAGCCAGCTTGATATGCATGAATGCTGGAGAACGTTTGCCGGTGTAGGTAATGTTCTGGTACATATTGAAGACCAGAGATACTGGACGCTGGCAAACGAGCGCAGCTACACCCAGGATGGCTTCGTTCGTAGGGGAGAACTTGTAACCGAAGGTACCGCCGGTGTGGTTCTGCACAAGGCGCAATTTTTCCAGTGGAACGCCGATACCATCAGCGATCATTGGCATGTGCAGATGCAGACCGATGGATTTGGAGTGGATCGTCAGCATGCCATCTTCGTCGATGTATGCATAGCCGCAGTCTGGTTCAAGATGCAGATGTGGCTGGCGAGAGCAATACGATTCAATTTCAACCACATTTGGCGCCGCATCGAAATCCATATCCGGCCCCTTGATGCAGTTGGTTTCATAATAAGCGTTTGGTGTGCCAGGATGGATCTCGATCGCATCTTCTGCAATAGCATCCATGGCATTCATGTAAGCTGGCAGTTCTTCGATGTCTACCTTGACCGCAGCGGCAGCAGCGCGCGCATGTTCTTCGGTGTCAGCTGCAACGATGGCGATAGCGTCGCCAAACTGGAAGATCTTTTCGTCGCAGAGGATTGGACGATCCCAGCCGTCGCACTTGTTGTTGAGTGGCAGCATGACAAGACCGTTGATGCGGTTTTTACCAGGAACATCTTTTGCTGTGATAACCTTGAATACGCCTGGCATTTTTTCTGCTTCGGAGGTGTCTACACCTTTCAGCAGCGCGTGGCTGACTTCAGCCTGCACGAGCGCGAGACGCAGAGTATCCTTTGGCATCTTCAGCGCATCGTCTGCACCGAAATCCCAAGAGCCTGTTACCTTCTGTGCTGCAGATGGACGAATGTAACTGGTACCAACGATGGAATCGCCAGTTGGCTTGAAGACAAGGTCTTCCTTGGTGATCTCGCCGCGGATCACGCGAGCAGCATCCATGACAGCGTCAACGAGTGGTTTATAACCGGTGCAGCGGCAAAGGTTACGGTTTTGCTGGAACCAGTCGCGTACTTCTTCGCGAGTTGGATTTGGATTGTTGTCCAAAAGCACCTTGGAAGTCATGATAAAACCTGGTGAGCAGAAGCCGCACTGTGCGCAGCCGTGTGCCATCCATGCAACCTGCAGTGGATGCATGTCGCTCAGCGTACCAATACCTTCGATGGTTGTGATCTCAGCGTTGTCTGGCAAACGGGACAGCTTGGTAATGCAGGAGCGCGTCACCTTACCATCAACGATGACGTTACAAGCACCGCAATGGCCCTGGCCGCAACCAATCTTACAACCTGTTAACAGGAGACGTTCACGCAAAAAACTGGCCAGGGTTTCATTTTCTTCGACCAGTACCTGACGCGTTACGCCGTTGACAATAAATGTACGTTTAATCATCTGAAAGTCCCTCCTCTAGTTATGTTCTGATTAATTACCGGATTCTTCTTTCATGTTTGTGTGATTGCCACAATCGTCATGATCAGGGCCTTTGCCGGTGAGATCATTCATGCGCGTCAGCCCTCTGGTGGTGTAAAACACCAGCTGGGACAAACTGCCATCTAAATTCTCTCCTGATAATCGCAAAAAATTTGCATTTTCATAGTAGGAAATTGGAAGTTCTCGCCTGTAAACTTCACCGGTCACTTGATCACGCACTTCAACAGTAACAACTTCTGCTCGAATCTCAAAAACTTGCTCTTCCGTAATCTCACCAGCTTTCTGAAATGCATGAATCTTCTTTTAATTAAATAGTATTCCTCATAAGCGCATTTTGTCAACTTATATCAATTTAATAGACGAAACACCGCCATCTTCAGAAACGCCCGATTTTACCGCACGAGAAGATTTTGTCGTAAAGAAATTCAAAATTATAAAAATATTTTTCCATTTAATACAGGGGCGTATTGTAATTAAATGCGAGTTGTATTAAAATAATAGTCAAAATAACGGTACCTGTTATTTCTCTGTATTCCGCATAACTTCACATTATCTAAGGAGGAAACCGAGATGAAAAAGAAACTACTCGCACTGTTACTCGTAGGGGCCCTATCTGGCACCATGCTGGCTGGCTGTGGCGGAAACGCAAGCGACGACTCCTCGTCGAGCGCTCCGGCGTCTGCATCAGCTGAAGCTGATGCAGACCAGGTGGAGCTTGTTGTTTTCGCTGCTGCATCGATGACAGAAACGTTGACTGAACTGAGCAACGCCTACATGGAGGAAAATCCGAATGTAAACGTTGTGCTGAACTTTGACTCTTCCGGCACGCTGAAAACACAGATCCAGGAAGGCGCCGATTGTGACGTTTTCATTTCTGCTGGTCAGCTGCAAATGGATCAACTGGATGCCAACGCAGATCCATCGGTCAACACCGAAGGCCTGGATTTTGTGCTGGAAGACAGCCGTTTTGACATTCTTGAAAACAAGGTAGCGCTGGCTGTGCCTGACGACAATCCAAAGGATATCAACTCCTACGACGATATGAAGGCTGGCCTTGAAAACGGCAGCATCCTGCTGGCGATGGGCAACAGCGACGTGCCGGTCGGTCAGTACACGCAGAAGATCCTGACCTATCTGGGGCTGGATGAAACCGCGCTCGCAAATGCCGGGAACATCACCTACGGTTCCAATGTTAAGGAAGTCACCACGCAGGTGAGCGAAGCTGCTGTTGACTGCGGGATCATCTATCAAACGGATGCGTATTCTGCAGGCCTGACGGTCGTTGACACAGCAACACCGGAAATGTGCGGACAGGTCATCTATCCGGCAGCGGTTCTCAATGTATCGAAGAATCCTGAGGTTGCGAAAGATTATCTGGATTTTCTGACCAGCGACGACGCAGACGCGGTATTTGAAGAAGTTGGCTTCACGGCCATCAACGAATGATCTGTTGAAACAACGCAATTAATCTGAAGAGAGGGTGTGCACCATGGACTGGTACCCATTATGGAACTCACTACGCATTGCAGCAATCAGTACGGTTATTATTTTCTTTCTGGGAATTTTCTCAGCGTATTATATTGCCAAGGCGCCGCGGGTCGTAAAGGGTGTGCTTGATGTGGTGCTCACCCTCCCTTTGGTTTTGCCGCCAACGGTCGTTGGCTATCTGCTCTTGCGGGCGCTGGGGCCAAATCGCATTCTTGGCTCCTTTGTGCTGGATGTATTTGGCATCAAGATGACGATGACCTGGTGGTCGGCGATCTTCGCAACGACGGTGGTCATTTTTCCGCTGATGTATCGCACGGCGCGCGGCGCTTTTGAATCCTTCGATGAAAATCTGGCTTACGCCGGACAAACGCTGGGACTCTCGAACACATTTATCTTCTGGCACATTCGCATGCCGTACTGCAAGCAGGGAATTCTCGCCGGCACGGTGCTCGCCTTCGCACGCGCCTTGGGCGAATACGGCGCAACGAGCATGGTCGCTGGCTACACGCCAGGGCGTACTGCCACGATCTCAACGACTGTGTATCAGCTGTGGCGCACCAACGATGACGCGCTTGCCTTCAAATGGGTGCTTGTCAATTTGGCGATCTCTTTTGTCGTGCTTTTGGCGGTGAATCTGCTCGAGAAAAATCAAAAGACACAGAAAAACCAGCGGCAGCGATTGGGGGAAGCCTAGATGACCATTCAAATCGATGTGAAGAAAAATTTCGGTGATTTCTCTCTGGATCTTCATCTGCAGGCTGGCAACGAGGTGATGGGCCTCCTTGGCGCGTCCGGCAGCGGCAAGAGCATGACATTAAAATGCATCGCCGGGGTTGAAAAGCCTGACGATGGTTGTATTATTTTGAATGAAAAGGTCTTATTCGACAGCCAGCGTCGCATCAATCTCCCGCCGCAGGAACGCCGCGTCGGTTACATGTTTCAAAACTACGCGCTGTTTCCGCAAATGACGGTGCTCGACAACATCCGCATGGGCGCACGCCGCGAGAAGAATGCAGCGCTGCGGCGGCAAAAGGTCGCAGAGATCATGGAACGCTTTGAGATCACCGACCTTTCCCACCGCTATCCGTCACAGATTTCCGGCGGTCAACAGCAGCGCACTGCCTTGGCGCGCATCCTGGTCTCTGATCCGGAGATCCTGCTATTGGACGAACCTTTTTCTGCTCTCGACACGCATCTGCGCTTTCGCCTGGAGCGCGAGCTCAGAGAAGTTGCACGCGATTTCAGAAAAACGGTCATCCTTGTGTCTCACGACAGGGACGAAACGTTCCGCCTGGCAGATAAGATCGCCATTTTGAACAACGGCAAGCCGGAGGTCTGCGGCGACAAAGCAGACGTTTTCCGCGATCCCTCCACCAGACAAGCGGCGATCCTCACTGGCTGCAAAAACATTTCCGGCTTCACAGCGAACGGCGCACAGCGGATCCACGCGACAGACTGGGACATCTCCCTTGATGTTGCGCAGGATCCTACAGGATTTGCTTACGTCGGCATCCGCATGCACGATATTTTTTACGGCGACGGGCCAAATGCAACGCATTTCGTCGTCCTCGAAGAGATCGAAAATCCCTTCAGCTACACGATCATGGTGCGCGCAAAAGGCGCTCCCCACGCCTCCCCGCTCGGCTGGGAGGTGGACAAGGCTTTGTGGCAGAGCGTGCGCGCAAGCGAGATCGTATTACACATTCCAAATGAAAATATTATGCTATTAAATTGATTATCTCAGTACAGAAACGGAGGAGACAGGAATCATGAAGAAGGTCAAGGTACAGGACGCGATCGGCATGACATTATGCCACGACATCACTGCGATGGTGGATGGCTTTAAGGGCGCGGCGTTTAAGCGCGGTCATGTGATCACCCAGGAGGACATTCCAAAGCTTCTGGATATCGGCAAGCAACATGTTTTTATCTGGGAAGAAAACGC
>ERZ1034897.650-NODE-650-length-16268-cov-22.751126_pt1 | contig 16268 bp, 30 predicted proteins | sample MGYA00520629_ERZ1034897 | MGnify/ENA primary metagenome ERZ1034897 (study PRJEB33766, sample SAMN09781789) | gut metagenome | biome: gut microbiome | host: Homo sapiens | place: Madagascar | study: EMG produced TPA metagenomics assembly of the PRJNA485056 data... | reverse complement strand
GCGACGCAGGCCGACGTACAGCGTGCAACGGACTTTGCGGCTCTGGAGCGCCAGAACAACGAGGGCGTGGCCGCAACGCGTCAGGGCGCGTACGACGTCACAAGCGCCGTCAAGGACAACGCCTACAACATCCTCGGCGAGCTGCGCGATTTGCAGTCCGTCACGGAGAGCGGCATCGCTGCGCAGCAGAAGTGCTGCTGCGACATTCTCCGCGCGATCGACGGAGTTAACTACAACGCCAGCATCAACGCTTGCGAGATCAAGACGGCTATCCACGCCGAGGGCGAGGCGACCAGAACGCTCCTGCAGCAGCAGGAGAACCAGCGCCTGCGCGACGAACTCGCACAGAGCCGCGCCGCGAACAACGACTATATGCAGTCGCAGTACATCCTCGGCCAGCTGGGCAGGTACTACCAGAACCCGCCCTGCAATCCGTGCGGCTGCGGCGGCTGACGGACGGACCAAACCTGATATAACTATCCGGGGCAATTGCCCCGTTTTTCATAATTTTGAAAGGAGACGAGTAAATGTCTTGTAGCGGAAACAGCAAATCCTATCAGAAATCCTGCGTCCGGTATTTTAATAACAGCCCGCAGACGCTTGCAGCAAACGCTGCGACAGTGCTCACGCTTGCGGGCGCGAAGGTTGTCAACTCCGGCGAGTCCATTCAGGTCGAGCCGCAGAGCTACGACACCGTAAAAATTGGGCTCTATCACCTAGTAGCCGATGCGGTCATTACGTCGTCCGCGGCTGGCGAGCTCACCTTGCAGTGGTACATGGACGGCGTCGCGCTGCCCTGCACGCTGCGCAAGGTAACGCTTCCGGCGACCGGAAACACCGAGATCCACACGGAGACGGAACTGGCGCTGCCCGGGTGCTGCTGCTGCGTGAACCACACCTTTACCCTCATTGCGACGACCGACTCGACGGCAGCGGGCAATGTGGTCGAGCTCTGCACCGGCCTGCTCAAGCTTGCTTAGCCTATGACGGAGAAAATCAAGGCCTATAAGGCAAAGCTCTGCGAAGCGCTTGAGGCGTGCATGGCGGAGCCCGTATGCTCCCGAAGCGTGGGCAGCTGCACCATGCTCATGGACGCGCTGTGCAAGGTGGATAAGATCACGATGGAGTCCGAAGCCTCCACGTTTACCGAGGACGACGCGCGGCGCTGGACAGAGCACATGGAAAATGACGACGGCTCAATGGGCGCGCACTGGACGCTCGAGCAGACCACGGCTGTGGCCAACAGCATCGGCGTGCACGTCGACCCGTGGATCTGGTTCGCGGCACTCAATATGGAGTACTCGGACAACTTCGAGGTTGCGCAGAAATACGGCCTCGACCGGCCGGAATACTACGCAGACCTCGCCAAAGCGTTCCTCTTTGACAAAGACGGCGGCGGCCCCGAGCCGAAAATCGCCGGGTATTATCACGGTATCGTAGAGCCAAGGCTCGAAAGAGATTGAACACAGTATAAACACAGCAATCTGATTTTACATTGGTATTGCCTTGGATTTATATGCTTCGAATCCCTCCCACTCCGCCATGATGAAAGCACCCGATAATTTGATTATCGGGTGCTTTTGTTTGTATATTTTCTGATTTTATTAGCCGAGCACGGAACTTTATATCAAAAATGTTTTGTTTCCAGGCTTGCACCAGCATGACAAAGCCTAGCATATTCTAGCGCCAAAATACACGCCTGCGAACACAGAATGAACACAGTAAATCAGGGTCAAAAGGACTTGCCCATTTTTGCGGCTGCATCGTCGATGGTATTATCCAAAATATCCGTGTAAATGTCCATCGTGGTCGAGAGCTGGGCATGGCCGAGCAGCTGCTGGGCAGTTTTATAATCCACGCCCGCCTCGTGCAGGGCGGTCGCGTAGCCGTGCCGGATCTCATGCGGCGTGACGGTGACGCCGGTGCGCTTTTGGTAGTCCTCGTACTGCCGGGTGATCTTCCAGTCCGGCGTCGGGGTTTTGCCGCCGTCGTCAGAAAATATAAAACCGCGTTTTTTATCTGGCAGGGCAGCGGCCAACGCGTCCAGCAGCGGCACGGAGCGGATACCGGCCTCGGTCTTTGGTTCCTTGATCTCCGGCTTGGTGCTGACGTTGTAGACGCTGCGCTGGATACGGATGCGCTTTGCCTTGCGGTCAATGTCCTCGTACTTGAGCCCCTCCACCTCGCCGCGGCGGCAGCCGGTATAATAGATCAAAAAGGCAAAGAGCCCAAAGTCGTCCGAAAGGCCGGCTTTTATTTTTTTGATTTGATCAGGGCTTGGCGCGCGGCGCTTTTTCTGCGGCAGGTTTTTGGGGAGCAGGACGGCCTCCGCCGGATTGTAGGCGATATAACCCTCGCGCTGGGCTTTGTTTAAAATCTGGCGGATGATCTGCCGCTGTGTGACGACGGTCTTTTTGGCGTAGGTCTTCGCAAACTGGTTGATATAGCGCTCAATATCTCTGGCTGTGATCGAGGCCACGTCCATTTCCCCGAACTCGGCCACGGCGCGCTCATAGGCCGGGTTGTAGCCCCGGTGCGTATTTGCGGCGAGCGTCGGCTCGATCTCGTTCCACCAGGCGTGCGCTACGTTCTCAAAGGTTTCGGTCTTCCCGGCGGTCGCGTCGGCGCGATAGCTTTTGACTTTCTCCCAGACCTCGCGGTCGGTTCGGCCGCGGAAGGCTTTGCGCTTGCCGTTTATTTTGATGATCGTCTCATGCAGCCCATCCGGGCGCACGTAGTACTTGGGGATCGCCATACAAACCTCCCGTGTCAGACTTGGACACCGTTACAGATTCAGCCACTGCATGCCGATATGGGACACGCGGCGAATCCAGCCGACATTCGGGTCCAGCAGGTCGATGATGATCGCGAGAAGCACAAGGAAAAACATGGCCAGCAGGACAGTTGTTACGAAACGGTGCATTTTCAGCGATTTTTTGCAAGTCACCAGATGCTCATTCATCCGTTCTAACGCATCGGCCAATGCCTTGCGCTCTAACTCCAGACTGTGTATCCGCTCCAACAGCGCGGGGTTCGGGTCCGGAACCTCATGCGGCAGTCCATTGTATTCGTCTACTGACACCCCAAGCTCGCGGCACAGCGCAAGCACTGTGTCGTAGGACGCGTTTGGGGCATCCCCGCGCAGGAACTGCGCAACAGTGGTTGTTGATTTGCCGATTGCTTCGGCAAGATCCTGGTTTGTGATACGCGGCGCCGTGTTTTCCTTTTTTTCTCGACAGATTTCGTACAATTCTGACATTCTCAGCAAGATTCCTTTCCTAAATAATGCGATTCTGGGTACAATTTACAATGATGCTTTCTCGACATTACCGCTTGCCGCGTTGTAAGCTATACTCACAGGCGGCTCCCACACTGCTTGCAGCAAACCAAAAGCCCCGCCGTCAGTGGCACGACGGCGGGGCGAACAAAACTAAGGATTACAATGCCCGCATGGTTTGTACCCCATATCGATCATGGAGTCGCGCGTGCCTGTGTATGTGTCTTTGTTTTTATCCGAGATAGTGTCCGCATAACTGCACCCAGGCTGATGGAACACTTTCGTATTGGTATTTAGAATATATTCGCAGGATTCGTCGATCGGCTGCTGGAGCTCGTCCGTCTTGGTTTCCGCCTCATCATCGGGCGTGACCAGCTCCGATACGTATTGCTGATGCAGCCCTGCGTCCGGGTCTCCAGAGCGGTCGACCTTTAGCTGGATATCCTCGGCGGTCTTGTGCGTCTGGCCACGCACTGGGCTCAGCCAGGCGAATAGCCCCGCGATGGCGATAAAAAAAGCCAGCCCAGCGAGCACCAACGCTTTGGGCATTGGCCGCCCTGTCTCCGGGTCTGGCTCGTCCGAGAAGGCCTCGAAGATGCCGCTGAGGATCAGCCAGTACGTCACCGAGCCGAGCAGCAACGCAAAGATGTACTGCTTGACAACCAGCGTGCAAATGGTCAGGCAAAGGAAGAGCGCGCCGATCACAAGCCGCCGGATGCGTCTTTGTGTAGCCATAGAGATCACGTCTCTTTCTTTCAGAATAACAAACTCTTTATCTTGAGTACTACGAGAAGCCCTATGCAAAGAGCAATTGCTATGCGGATGACGTGCTTGCGGATGTTTCGGTGCGTTGCAACCGTCTTCGTGATCTGCTCAGATTCTTCCGTAGTTCGGGGCTGGCTCTGATTCTGGCTGCAAGCCGCAGCCGTGCCGACAGCCACTGCTGTCCAGAGGTGGGCTTGCATCTTTCGTTTACGCCCCTGCTTTGTCGTTGGGATTCCGGTCGCGCGTGCGATCTTCTGCTTGGCCGACGTAATGCCGAGCGCCCGGTTCAGACTGAAGCCGGGGATAATCGATTTCTTGCGCCCCATATCATACCTCTTTCCACGAAAAGCTTGTAGAAAAGTGTTGCATTGCGCTTCACTAGAAAATACTGTAAAATATAGAAATTACAAAAGAAAGGGCGTGCCTACATAATGGATGAACTGCTTCGCGATCTGCTTTCCCTGTCCCCGGAGGGGCTTAGTCTGTTTGTTTCGTATATCGCTGCTTTAGATAATCGAGATATGCCCGCGCTTCCTTCTGCGCCTCAGGAGGCAAACGCATAAACGCCTCTGCGGCACTCATGACCTCATCGGGTATTCCTGATGAGGCCTCTTCTTTCTCATCCGTGCTGTCATCAATCAAATAATCGACTGGGACACCAAACAAGTCAGCAATCGCTTTCCAGTTTTTCATGCCGGGGTCGTACTTTCCCGTCTCCCACCCGGAAATAGCAGCTTGCGAAGCGTGCAATGCTTCGGCAAGTTCTTGCTGGTTCATGCCCCTGCTCAGTCGAACTTGTCTCAAACGGTTCATGACGCTTCACCTCTCTTTATATAATATCAGCCAATTTTATTTTTTCCAGTAGATATCAATATTATTTATAAAATTTGATATTTCCTATTGACATATCAACTATCTTGATATATAATTCAGAATATCAAGAAACTTTATAAAATATCAACGAAGGGGAGTGATTAAGATTAACGGAATCAAGCCGAAGAGAATCGAAGCCGGTTTGTCTCAGAAGCAGCTCGCTGAAATACTACAGGTAACGCAGGCTGCTGTGGCGAATTGGGAGGCTGGAACCGCTTATCCGCGTGCATCTCAGCTGCCGGAGCTGGCGGCGGCGCTGCACTGCACGATCGACGAGCTCTACCAGCCGCCGGAAGAATCGATTTAGAGAGGAGGAAGCAACATGCGTGAGACGGAAGGCTACAGGCCGCAGCTGGAGCTTTTGACGGACATGTTTCCGGCGCGGGCGGCGATCACGGTCACGGAGTGTCAGGCGGTGCTGGGGCTTGACCGGCGGACGCTTTTGGCCGACCGGGAGTTCCCCGCGCGGAAGGTCGGCAACAAGTACGCCGTGCCGCTGACGGAGCTGGCTCGCTGGCTGACGCGAAAATCATAGCAAAGTATACTCCGCAAATCCACGCGAAATACCTGCCGAAGGGCAAAGGCGGCTTGCAGACTTGCTGCCGGATTGGAGGACATATGCCAAATATCTACGGAGCCGCCCGCATTGCCAAGGGCATCACGCAGGAGCGCGCAGCCGACGCGATTCCGTGCTCGGTGCGGAGCCTTGCCGACTATGAGAGCGGCGTACGCATCCCGCCGTCGGAGACAGTCGTGCGGATGGCGGAAATTTACGACGCGCAGTATCTGTGCTACCAGCACCTGCGCCAGACGAGCGAGATCGCCCAGCGGCTCATTCCCGATGTGCGGGAGTGCGATCTGCCGGAGGCCGTCTTGCGGCTCATCGATCAAATTTATGACTTTGCCGACGCGCGCGAAGACCGCCGCCTGATTACGATTGCAAAAGACGGCGTGATCGACGACACGGAGCGGCCGGAGTTTGACCGGATCGTCTCCAAGCTCGACGAGATCGTCCAAAGCGCGCTGGCCGTCGCTTACAACAAAGGAGGATAATATGCGCAACTTTTACAAACTGGCCGAGAAACTCATGTGGAGCTCGATTGTCGTCGCCTTCGTGGCCTTCCCGTGGCTTGCCGCGAATTACAGCATGATCTGAGGTGCGGGCGATGAAAAAGCGCGTAAAAAAATCCCGCACAGCCGCTGCGAACGACTGCACGGGACTGGTGTTTTGCAACACCATGAAGGCATCTTTAGTTTATCACGGTTTGCTGCCAATTGCAAGTGTGGGGGAGGTGATTTTTTGGAAAATCAAGATTTTCGGGCGTTTTGGTCCGTGATCCCCGCAACCGTCTTAGACGATATGCAGCTGCAAGCCAACGCAAAGATTTTATACGGCGTGCTCTCGTCTCTCATGCGGCGCGAGGGCTATTGCTGGCCGAGTAACGCCCAGCTGGCCGCCGCCATGCACTGCTCCGAGGATGTTATAAGACGCTGGCTTGCTGCTTTGCAGCATGACGGGCACATCCAAGTCCGGGTCGTGCCGAACCGCAAAACGGGCGGCTCCATCCGCTACATTTCCCCCGTGGTCGCTGCGCCGGTCATCCTCGACGAGGATGAGGGGTACCGGGACGAACGGCCCGGTACGTACCGGGACAAAAATCCCGGGGTACCGGGACAAAAATCCCGGTCTATATATAAGGATGGATTAAAAAAGGATAATAAAAAAAGAAATATAAAAGAAAAAGCCGTAAGCGCTTCGCTGCTTGAGAAATGTGAGCCGCTTGGCTTTGAGGTGGTCAGCGCGATGCAGTCTTTCCTCACGATGCGAGCCGAGCTCAAGAAGCCCATCCAGTCCGAGCGGTCGGCCACCATGCTCTGGAACAAGCTGCAAAGCCTGTCTGCCGGAGATGCGGCGTGCATGGCGCAGATGCTCAACAATTCGACCGAGCATCAGTGGCTGAGCGTGTACCGGCTCAAGGACGACGAGTACCCGCAGCCGCCGAAGCGCGAGGTTGATACGGGAGGTGTGCGGTTTCTGTGAGCGACGACAAAAAATTGCTGGAGGCGCAGCAGGCCGTCCTCGGCTCGATGCTCATTGACGAGAAAACCGTCGGCCTTGTGCTTCAGGAGATCGTCCCGGATGACTTCACGACCGGCGCTTACCGGCAAGTGTTCCTCGCCTTCCGGGCGCAGTTTTCGAGCGGCGAGCCCTGCGACGCGGTGACGATCAACGCGCGGCTCGGCGGCAAGTATGACAAGCTTCTCATGGAGCTGATTCAGGTCACGCCGACGGCGGCCAACGTCAAGAGCTACATGCAGCTTTTAAAGCAGCAGGCCAGAGTCAGCCGCCTGCAAGGCATTGCCCAGCGGATGCAGGACACGGACGACGAGGACGATCTGCGCGGGCTGGTCAATGAGGCAAACGCCCAGTTGGTCGAGCGGCCGGGGCTGCGCGTGGTGGACATGTCCGCCGCACTGACGCAGTTTTATCAGCGGCACGACCCGGACGCAAAGCCCGTGTACTTGGACTTTGGGCTCGAGGACATCAACGAAAACGTGTACGCCTCCCGGGGCGATATGGTCGTCCTCGGCGGCTACCCGTCGGACGGCAAGACGAGCCTCGCTCTGACGCTGGCCGTGCGGATGGCAAAGACAATGCGCGTCGGGTTTTACAGCTACGAGACCGACTGCGACAAGCTCTTCGACCGCATCATCGCCATGACCGCACAAATTGGCCTGCCGAAGCTCAAGCTCAACGCGATGAACGCGACCGACTGGGAGACCGTCGCGGTGCTCTCCGAGCGGCTTGGCGGGCTGAAACTTGACCTCATCGAGGCCAGCGGCATGACCGTCCAGGACATCCGGGCGCACAGCCTGTCCAAGCGCTACGACGTGATTTTCATCGACTACCTGCAAAAGATCAAGTCGGACATCACAGGCCGCGCGAGCGCCGACCAGTTTCAGGTCGTCTCGAAAATTTCGAGCGATCTCCAGCAGTTCGGCCGCCAGACCGGCACGCCCGTCATCGCGCTCTCGCAGCTCTCCCGCCCCGAGAAGACCAAGGGCGGCAAGATCCCGCCCCCGACGCTGGCCTCGCTCCGATCATCCGGCCAGATCGAGCAGGACGCGGACGTGGTGATGCTGCTGTACCGCGAGGAGCCGGACAACAGCCGGAGCCGCCGCATCCTCAACATCGCGAAGAACAAAGAGGGCGAGGCAAATATCGCGCTCATGCTGGCCTTCGACGGCCAGACGCAGACATTTAAGAAATCTGCTTCCCAGGCGCCGCGGCCGGAGCCGGACAAGCGCTGGAAGCCATATAACGACGATGTGCCCGAGCAGTTCAAGCTGCCGGACTAAAGGGGGACGACCCATGAAATGGTATGAAGTAGAAACGCTCCGTAAGCGCCACGGCCTATCTCAAGCGGCGCTTGCTGAGAAAATCGGGATATCCCAATCGGCGCTCGGGAACTACGAGCGAGGCACACGTGCCCCCGACAAAGATGTCATCGTGGCGCTGGCGAGATTTTTTAACGTATCGTGCGATTCTCTTCTCGGATGCCCCGCCCATCCGGCAGCGCCGTTATGGGTACCCCCCGCCGTCGCCGAATTTTTGCATACGCTCCCCCCTGACGAGCGACACGCAATAGCCGGCCTCGCCATGCGAAAGCCGGACGCGCTTCGCAAATTGCTAATGGCTGCGGTCAATTTGCAAAAAAGATAAACAGTGAAAGGAAACACCATGAAGGCAATATCGATTTTGAATCTCAAAGGCGGCGTCGGGAAGACCGTGACCGCCGTGAATATGGCCTATATTTTGGCCGCCGACCACAACCAGCGCGTGCTGCTCGCCGACTGCGACAGCCAGTGCAACGCCACCGAGTTTTACGGTCTTGCCGGGCAGCAGCTTCCGGGCGTGGCGGACTATCTGCTGGGGACGGCAGAGCCGTATTATCCCGAAAATATCTCCGGGACGCTGTACAACGTGGACGTGCTGCCCGCGTCTGACGCGCTGATGGACTTAGACCTCTCGGCCATCGGAAGCCGCGTTAAGGGCAGCTGCCTGAAAGACCTGTGCGATGTGCTTCGCGAGGACGATGCGTATGACTACGTGGTCTTTGACTGCCCGCCGGCCTTTAACGCGGCAAGCGCCGCGGCGCTGCTGGCCTCCGACGAGGTCATCATCCCGATCAAGCTCGACGCGTTCAGCCTGCGCGGCTTGGCCAACGTCTCCCGCCAGATCGACAACATGCACAAGATCAACCCGAGCCTCAAGATCGCCGGGGCGCTGATCACCATGTGGCGCAACACGCCGGTCGTGATCGAGGCGGAGGCGAGCCTGCGGGACTGCGGCATTCTCCCCGTCTTCGAGCAGACGATCCGCCGCACCGACAAAATTGACGAGATGACTTTCGAGCGCAAACCGATCACTGTCTACTCGCCGCGTTCGGCGGCAGGCTACGACTACCGGGCATTTGTGCAGGAATACATCCAGCCGCCCGTGACGATGGACGAGCTTTTGAAGGGAGGGCTTGCAAGTGCCGTTTGACGTATCGAGCATTTTTGCCCAGCAAGTGCAGGCGGTGTCCAAATCTGACACCGGGCGTGAGCTGCGGCAGGTGGACATCGACGAGCTGGTCGGGAACGACGCGAACTTCTACGCGGTCGACGAAAACAAACTTGAAGAACTCAAAAACTCCATTGCGCTCTCCGGCATTATGGACCCGCCGACGGTCACGCGCACGGATGACGGCAAGTACCGCATTATTTCCGGCCATCGCCGCACGGCAGCCGTCCGGGCGCTGGTGAAAGAGGGGCGCGAGGATCTTCGCAAAGTGCCGGTTTTCGTCCGGAGCCCCAAGAGCGCGGCCATGGAAGAGCTGGAGCTCATTATGGCCAACTCCACGGCGCGAGTTTTGACCAGCGCGGAGATCAGTCAGGCGGCGCAGCGCGTCGAGCGGCTTTTGTACGACCTCAAGGAGCAGGGCGTGGAGTTCCCCGGCCGGATGCGCGACCATGTAGCCGAGGCGTGCAACGTCAGCAAGACAAAGCTCGCGAACCTGCACATGATTGAGGAAAACCTCATCAGCGAGTTCAAAGCCAAGTGGGCGGCGGGCAAGCTCCCCGACGCGACGGCCTTGGAGCTTGCACGGTGTGACCCCGATCTGCAAATGCGTCTTAGCGACGCGTTCGCCCGGACGAAAGAATTCCCAACGTCTGCCGGGATCACGAAGGTGCGGGAGCACGCCGAGGAGGGCGCAGTCTGGCACCCGAGCAACCACCTCCACTGCCCGGACGGCAAATGGTGCCCGAGTTCCCGCGACGACGCAACGCTCCGGCACGACGCGCTTTGCCCTGCTTGGGGCGGCCAGTGCCTCGGCACAAAATGCTGCATGGATTGCCCGTCCGGCGCAAATGCGCAAAGCTGGAACACCTGCGACCAGATGTGTGCGAGAGCTAAGCAGTACCGCGTCGACAAGAACGCCGACGAAAAGCAAAGAGAAGAGGCGCGACTGGAGAAAAAACAGCGCGGCTACCGGGCGACAGTCCAGCGTGACGCGCAGCGGCTCGTTACGGCCATCGACGCGGCCGAGCTTCCGGATAACGCAGACCTGAATATCAGCCATTATGCTGGTATTACGAAAGTTGCGGACATCCGGAAGTACGCAACCGGCGACTTTGGTGCGACAGAGCTTTGGTGTAATGATCAGCTCGTGCCGAGCTCAGACAATATCCCGGGACTCTGCGAAAAGCTCAAGTGCTCGGCGGACTATCTGCTTGGGCTGTCGGACGAGCTTCAGCCGGTGCCCAAGTCTGACACGGCGGCGCTGCCGGAAGGCGCTTTTCGGATGGCCTGGCGCACAGACCGCGATTTCCCGGACGGGCCGGTCCTGTTGCTGCTTGAAACCGAGGGCATGCGGATCTATGACGTTGATACCGCGCACTTCGGGGAGCTGGAGCTATATAGCGCGGAACTTTTGACGGACAACGGCCCGAATATCCTGCGCTGGCTGCCTTTGCCGCCGGAAGAGGAGGGCACGATATGAGCAGGCAGCTGTTCCGGCAATGCCCCGGCTGCGGCAATCTGTTTGCAACGTACAAAGTCAATCAGGTCTACTGCTGCCGGGAGTGCTACCTGCGGGCGAAAAACGAAAACTACATCCCGGCGCAGTACCGCAAGAAGGAGGCCGTCCAGGTCCGCATCCGCGTACCGAAGCCGCTTCCGGTCTTCCCGGAATTCCAGCTCAAGCCCGGGAAAGTCTACAAAGCGCTGAAGCGCCAGTGCTGCGACGGCATTCGCGCGACCTATATTGTGACGCTCGACGAAAAACACCGGACGATCGTCCGGCAGGAGGAATGCGAGGAGGTACCCGATGAGTAAGATTGTCGCCAGGCGCGAGGCGGTCTATGGGCTGTACCGATACGGCGATTTTGTCGCCATCGCCCGGAAGACCGGCCTGTCCGCGCCGACCGTCTCCCGCGCGCTGCGGGGAGCGCCGTGCACCATCAGCACGGCAAGAAAAATCTGCGATCTGTTCGGCGCGAAATTTTCAGACTTTTTTGAGCTCAAAAAGGAGGTACGCATCCATGAGTAGCAGCACCATTTCCGCTATCGTCATCGCCGTCGAGTTTGCCCTCCGCGCAGTGTGCGTGTACGCCATTTTGCGCGTGACGCTGACGCTGTTCAGGGTCAACAAGAACGAGAAAATCGAAAAAGAACGCGACGCGGCGCTCACGTGGTTCCCGCATCTCTGCTCAAACTGCGCCCACAAAGACGACTGCCGTTATAAAGGGGACCCTATCGTGTATCCGCAATGCCCGTGGTGGCAGTTCTGCGCGAAAAAACATGGCGAGGTGTTTGACGATGGAGATGATTGAAATTCTTAGTGCTCTGCGGCATTGCACGTCGGATCTGGGATGCGATACCTGCCCGATGCGTGCGGATATCGAGCGACAAGCCTTTTGTGTCGCGACGCTTCTGAAGGAATCCAAGACCGCAATCATAGATCTTTTGGCAGGCATTGACGCCGCCAAAAGGCGGTGTGCACAAGCGCAGGCCGAGAGGGACGCGTTGCTGGGCGAACTCAGGAAAAGCGGATGCACATATTGCAAATATGCAACAGCGTGTGTGGATGAACTCAGTGTGTTTGGACAGGAGGACTGCGACCGATGCGGCAATCGGGAGAGCTGCGTGTGCCTAACGTGCAGCGGATACGGGAGCGAAACCGACAAATGGCAATGGCGCGGCTTGCCGGAAGAGCCGGAAAAAGGAGGAAAGGCATGAGACTTACAACGGACACCCCGAAAAACAATCTTGAAATGGCGCTGAACCTGTTCTACGTCAAGGACGAAGAGGTATGGGTGCGCGGATACGGGAAGAACGGCGCAGACATCAGACTGTTCGACCTGTCGCGGGATCTGACCAGATGGAACTGCCCGTATGTGGACTTGGATATCTCGGATGATTCCTTCTCGATGATGATGACCGAATGGTTCTGGGAAGATGTTGAATCGTTCGAGCACGTTTTGGCTCTGCTCTATCAGGCAGCATGGGTATGCGCGGAGCTGCGCGAACATTTGAAGCAGTTCGAGGACAAGGAGGATGCCGATGGAGCGACTGACAAGCCGGAATGAAGATTGTGTCCTGGTCAATGGGCACGCATTGGGTTGTGCGACGGTTGGCGAAATCGTTCAGATGGCGGAACGCCTTGCGGATTTTGAGGACATGGACAGCAAGCGCATCCTCCCGGGCGATACGGTATGGCTGTCCCGGATGTTTTACACGCGCCCCAAAAAGCCCGTGCCGGTCACGGTAGACGCGATTCGCATTGATCGGGAAGGCACGACGTACATTACCGGGCGGAAGAGATTTTGCGAGGAAGCGATCGGGCAGACGGTGTTTTTGACAGAGGAAGAAGCCGAGAAGGCAATGAAAGGAGAAACTGAAAAATGAAAAAACGAATGGCTTTGCTTCTGGCGGCTGTCGTGCTGGCTTGCACGCTCACCGGCTGCCATGAAGCCGACAAGGTAAACCACAACATGAACGTTGCCGCTGACAATTTCAGCTGTGAGCGCCGGATCACGGTCTACAACGCGAGAACTGACAAAATCATCCTCTACGCCGAGGGCTATATGTCCATCAGCAACAACTCCTCTTCGGAGCTGGTCGTAACGTGCAAGGTCGGTGCAAACGAGTACAAGAAGAATTACATTTACCTCAACGACTACACGCTCTACGTGGTCGAGGACATCACCGGCACGCACGCCGACCCGTACCATTATTTGATCGAGTTCCACACCGAGTTCCCGGTAAACGTGGATGCCAAGCCGTAGGATGGAAAGAAGGATGGCAACGAAACGAGTATGTGACCGCTGCGGGGCGGAGATAAACCCCACAAGCTCTGCGACGTATGTAAACGTGCGAAGCGCGTTCCATGAAAAATCACCTGATATTGAGCTTTGCTGTTCGTGCGCGATGCAGCTCAAGGAGTGGATAAAACCGCTGGTAGAGGAGGGCAAGAAGGATGGCTGAACTGGAACCGTGCCCGTTCTGCGGGGCGGAAGCCAAGCCGATGGGTGAGATTGTAAGAACTCCAAACTGCGGAGAATGGAAGCATTGGTATAACGGGTGCGTTCTTTCTGGTTTCGTGATTAGGGCAAACAAGATCGAAGCATGGAACAGGAGGGTAACCAATGGGACAACATAAGCACAACCCGACCGCCATCGCAGCGGCAAAAGGCGAGCTGCCGCCGAAGAAGCGGGAGCGGCGGCTGACCAAGCGGCAGGCGGAGCGGCTTTTGAAAGCAGAGATCCTGCGTAGATGCACACCGCTTTATGTCTTTAAGCCGGGAATGCAAAGCAGAATCATAAGGGAGTATATGGCTTATGACTGATTATATCCGGCGCGAAGTGGAGTTCCGGGCAAAGGTGACTGAGACCAGCACCTGCACGTGCGCCGCCTGTCACAACGTCGGGCGCGTCGTAAAGCTCGAACTGCCCAGAACATTATACCGTGAGGGAATTTTGCAGACAGAATACAGCGAGTACTGGCTCTGCCTGAACTGCCGGGAAGCGATGGTACAGGCGCTTGTGTGGCCAGATGCAGAAGAATGACAGGAGGTACCGACAATGTTTCAGATTGAACTTTTATCCGGCGGCGTGTTCTGGGTATACGCAGTATACCCGCAGAATAGCGCGTTTTTGATTTGGAAAGACGACCACTGGGTTTGGATGGTGGCGGATAAGTGCAAGCCGTATTATCCGCCCGCGGAGTCCTATCTCAACAAACAGTTCATTTCCCCGTTGGAAACTGGAGGCGCAAAATGACGCGAAAACGATTTGCAAAGCTCTGCATGGGCGTGCTGGGGATGCCCCGCAACGAGGCAAACCACATTGCACAGAATCGGAACTCCTGCTTTGGCCGGTGGACTTTGCTCAAGATTGGCTTTTATCAGGAGTTTGACGTGCACGCAAGGAGGGGGAAGACGCGCGTTGAAATACGTTGACCAGCTGGACGCCGTGGGGCGGGCGGCTATGGAGATCGGCGTGGAGGCCGGGATGCAAAAGGTATCCGACATGTTCCTCGCGGCGCTCGCGCAGGAGGGCTTCGGTGAAGATCGGCTTTACCGGCTGGCGTGCCGCGTGTCCGAGTTGGACACAGAATTTGACGGTGCGTATGGCTGCGGTCCGGAGGCAGACTGGCTGCAAGAACGGCTGGACTCGATCCTGCGCAAGGCCTGCGGCGCGCATTTTGTCCCGTTCCGAGAGCGTAACCCGCATATCAGAGAATTCAATTACAAGAAGGTATCACCCCGGCGCAAGAAAAAATGATCTGGACTTGTGGCGCGGCCTGCTGCCATGACGGACTGCGCGGGGAACGCCGGGAAGATATAAGGGGCTCGGGCTCCCGAGCCCCGACGATAACAGAATAAGGAGGCTATCTTTTACATGAGCTATCTCGTCTCAATGAAAACATCCGTCTTGTGCCGCGAATGCGTGTTCACCGAGCCGCTGGCCAAGCGACGAGGCCGGGCGCCAAAGTCGCTGCCGCAGACGACCATCCGCGAAAAGCTCAACATCCGGCACGCTTACGAGCGGCTTGCGTTTCTGATCGCCGCGAACTTTACATATTCCGATTGGCTGCTCACGCTCACCTACGACGAGGAGCACAAGCCGCCGAACACCTTTGCCGCGCAGAAGCGGGTGAAGCTTTTTAACCGCCAGCTGCGCGAGAGCCGCAAAGCCTTCGGCCGGCCTTACAAGTATCTGTACACCACCGAAGGCCGGCACGGAGACAAGCGCCTGCATCACCACATCATCCTCAATCATTATCCCGGCGAGACGGAAGTGCTCCGCAAGCTCTGGCCGGACGGCGATATCAACTGGGAGCCCGTCGGCAAGCTCGGCTTTGTTGGCTTGGCGAAGTATCTGACCAAGGAGCCGATGCAGCACGGACGGGAATATGTGGGCGACCGATTGTGGACGCCATCCCGGAACCTTGAAAAGCCACGCATCACTGTCGAAAAAGTCCCAGACAACTACCGGCCTGTGCCACCGAAAGAGGCCTTTGACGTAGAGCCCGAGGCGAAGGAAAACAAGTTCGGCAGCTATTACTATGTGGATTACAAGCTTCCCTGGCGAAACAGGGGAAAGCGGAAGGCGTGAGCCTTTAATAACTTGGGTCTTTACTATATCTTACGAGAGGAGCGAACTTTTTTTGCAAAAACAGTTGCATACCGGACAGCCTTGTGCTAAACTTGATTTACAGGGGAACAAGATCGTTTGTCCGAAATGCGGGCACGCGACGCAGGTCAAGATTTTACCGACGACCGCGCTCGTTGATTTCCCTCTGTACTGCAAACATTGCAGACGCGAGACCATCGTGAATATGAGCCAGAACCAGAGCCAGTGCCGTCAGGCCAGAGCCAGAGTCAGCGCCGATTGATATCTCACAGTGTGGGAGTCGATCGGCGTTTTTGTTTTACATCCGAGGTGATAGCCGGACGGCAAGATGCCGAGTCTCCCATGCTGGGCGGCTCGGCATTTTTTATTTGCCATGGATTACACAAGCAAACGTTGGAAACGCTTACGCGCTCGCGTCCTTCGCGAGCAGCCGCTGTGCCAGGAAGCGCGGCGATACGGCAGGCGGGAGCCTGCGACGGTCGTGCACCACGTCTACCCGGCAGAGGACTTCCCCGGCTGGCGCTTTTGCCGCTGGAACCTGATCGCAGTCAGCCAAGACGCGCACAACAGCTTTCACGACCGCGCGACCGGAAAGCTGACCGAGCGCGGTCTCGCGTGGCAGCGAAGAGTATCCCCCCCTCAAAACGCGCCGCCGCCGTTCTGATCGGG
>ERZ1034897.644-NODE-644-length-16313-cov-6.910137_pt1 | contig 16313 bp, 10 predicted proteins | sample MGYA00520629_ERZ1034897 | MGnify/ENA primary metagenome ERZ1034897 (study PRJEB33766, sample SAMN09781789) | gut metagenome | biome: gut microbiome | host: Homo sapiens | place: Madagascar | study: EMG produced TPA metagenomics assembly of the PRJNA485056 data set... | reverse complement strand
GGAGATAGTAATTATCGACAATCAAATGAATTACCGAGGAAAACTTGACACTTACGGGCAACCCTTAAACCCTTCTTCCCATTTCCCAAATATGTTAGAATAAATGAAAACGATAGCCCATTCTATTTCCACGGAGGAACCAATCATGAAAAAAGTCATTTTCGATATAGACGGCGTCCTTTTGAGCGAAGAACGCTACTTCGATGTATCTGCTCTGACCGTATGGGAGATACTCTACAGCCCTGCGTACATGGGACTTCCCAGCGAACGCGACGATTTTAATGCGGGTCGCATCACCGAAGGGCAGATCGCCGGCTGCCGCAGCGTGGTGTGGGGAAATGACGCCCTGCTGTCCTGGCTGAAAGCGCGCGGCATCAATTCGAACTGGGATATGGTACACGCCGATCTCATCACCATCCTCTGGCTGATGGCAGAAACCTATAAAAAACGCTCCGGCGGAGAAAAAATGTCCTTTACCTTCCACCAGCCACAAGACTTGAAGCACGCCGGACAGGAGCTCATGGGACTACCCATGCCGAAAGCAGAAGACGTACTCGATCGCTGGGAGAGTGCCGTCCCCGAAGGCCTTCAGGGCGAAGACGTCTTCCTTGCGCTCAAGAGTGCCATGGCGGATACGATCGATGGCGACCTTTCCTGGGCCGACCTTCGCTCCGATTTCTGGAAGATCCATACCGAAGCCTTTCAGGCCTGGTACCTCGGAGACGACACCTTCATTTCCCTCCTGCATCACATGCCCTACAGCGCAGGAAAACCTGGCTTCCTCTCCCGTGAAGTCCCGCTTGCGCCCGCCGCTCACATCCTTTCCCTCTTCCGCACGCTGAAAGAGCGCGGCTATGACATCGCCATCGCGACCGGCCGTGCCAGAGAGGAGATGGAGATCCCCTTCAAGCTGTTCCACTGGTACGAGGAATTCGATCCCTACACCATGGCGACTGCCTCTGATGCGGAAGAATCAGCCCGTAGACTCGGCGGCCCCGTCCTCGATAAGCCGAATGCCTTCATCTTTTCCTGCGCCATCTTTGGCAGAGATCCGGACAACTACAAGGCCTACTCCGATGAAACCATGCAGCCCGCCAAGGGGGATGAGATCTACGTCTGCGGCGACTCCTACTCCGATGTCATCGGCAGCCGCCGCGCCGGCGCGAAATGCATCGGCATCCTGACCGGCCTCGAAGGCAAGGACGCGATCCCGATGTTTGAGAAAGAAGGCGTCCCATATGTGGACCGCGTGACGGATATTTTGGAGCTATTGGATCAGAAGTGACTCGCAGCAGGTGGCGGGTGACTCGTCCATTTCGTTTATCATTTACTCTAGCCCTGTCATTTGTTATTTTCTCCTGTCCTGTCATTTGCTTTTCCTCCGGCACTGTCATTTCGAGCGAAGCGAGAAATCCTTTTCGTCTACAGGGGAAAGATGAGCGGGATCGCCATCCATGGGAAGCCTGACATACCCTCCATGTGCGTGATGGAGGCGCTCCTACTACAAAAAACCGCGGGAAGAAAGAGCTTCGAAGCTCCTTCTTCCCGCGGTTTTTACGCAATGAGAGGTTCTGTTCCTAGGATCTTGGCAGGAGAGTGACTGGTGACTGGCATACCTTTTTCTCACCGGTAGTCCCTCGTTACCCCATTTCGGACAGCAAAAAACATCCGGGGAATGCCTTCTGCCTTTACTCAAATGCAGGCGGGACACGGAATCGGCGCCGGTGCCGTCAAAGGCAGCGAACTGCGAACGTCCTGGCTGTCGTCGGTGCTCGGCCGTGAGGGAGCAGGGAAGCGTGGAAAGCATGGATTTCCCGGATATTTTTTGTCTTACCTTTTCAGTCTTAGACAGGTGGGGGAAAAAGACTGACATTTCCTTGTCCTGTCCGATGAGCCAGAGAACAAAGCAAGATCTTCCTTCCGTACGGCTGCTCTCTGTCGTATTTCTTAGCGCTGGTGAATTCTGGAAATCAGAGTCGCTGCCGGGAAAAGGTGTACACACGATGCACCCTTGGCTTCATGTCTGTATTGTATACCTTCTTCATGAAAATTGCAAGTTTACATCTTGCGATCCGCTTACAAGAAATAGGGGATCGCTAAAATCTATTCAACGACGAGCGCATAGATATAGAATCGTCTTCCGCTTATGAACTCTTTTGTTCACATGACGGATTGTGTCGTGATCTAGAGATGCCGTCCGATTAGTCCGAGAGAGGGCGTTTCTGATTGTTGCTCGAGAGCATGAGAGGCTCGGATAAACCACTCGCTCATAGCCGTCCTTTGAGGGGGAAAATAGGCTTAGCCATATAAAAATTAGAAAAAGAAGACGCAATGTTATCAAAAATAAAATAAGATTAAAAACTATTGGACAAAACAAATGATTTATGATAATCTCTTAAAAGCTATCACTGATCTGGGAATAGGTGATACCGATTTTCATCGTTGCCGTGGAAACTCGGACACACTGGCTCTTGATGGAGAACGTTTTCTTCCCGCTCATTTTGGAAAGAGGAGAATATTTATGAGAAAAGGAATGTATAAGATGTTGGCTGCGGCCCTCATGCTCACAATTTCGGGGGGGGGTAGTAGGTAGTGCTGCTGATACTGTACTGGATACAGTGTATGTATATGGGGATAGAGATCAGGCGGAACTCCAGCCGCTTGGCTCTCTCGCTTATCAGACGCAGAATGTGGGCCTCTTAGGAAATAAAGATACTCTCGATACGCCATTTACTAGTATGTCGGTAAGTCGTAAATCTATAGATACTTTTGCATCCCCCATGAATGGTGTCATGGATGCATTAGCATTAAATCCATCGGTCAGACCTGTGGGCGCTGGAATTGCGAACGAAGTTTCCATCCGCGGCTTTAAGGTGTCTGACCATTCTTTGTACGTCAATGGCATCCCGGGGCTTTTGGATCAGCAGAAGTTAACAGATGTATATATTGAAAATGCCAATGTCATTTCAGGACCTAATATCGGCGTGGCTGCGACGAGTGCGAATCAGGCGGTTTCCGGTACGATTGATTTCCAGTCCAAGCGTGCACAGTCTACACCGAATACCGATCTAAAACTGACTTACCGCGGCGGATCTTCTTTCCAGCAGATGGTCGATGTAGGCAAACGATTTGGCGATAAGCAACGCTGGGGTGTTCGTGTCATGGCGGACAACATCGATGGAGAAACAGCGGTAAAAGGGGAAAAGCTGACACAGAGAGACGTCTTCGTCAATATTGATCAGAAAACCACAAATAGCAAGACAAATATTTTGGCTGGCTATAACTATAATAAACAGCAGGGGATGGTTTCATATGGGGTAGGGTTTGATTCTTCCCTTACCTCTTTGCCAAAGCCTTTAGATGGTAGCAAGACTTATGGAACTGACTGGACTTTTAATGAATATGATAACTGGATTTTAGGAATCAATCATGAGCAAAAATTAAATGAGCATATGACAGCTTTCATGAATGCAGGATATCATAGAGAAGATTGGTACGGCTACTTGGATGGCGATCCAAAAATCTTAAATGCAAATGGTGATTATAAGGTTTCTGTGGATGTGTATCCACTGGCTGTTACTAGAAAATACATCGCTCTCGGCTTGAAAGGTAAATTTAAAATTGGTGCAAGTGAACATGAATATGTAGCCAGTGTAGATAGAAACTGGGCAACAAGCTATGGCGGAGAATGGAAGGATGCCTTTGGTATTGGTCAACCCTATTACTCTATCCAGGGGAATACGAATCATCCATCTGCAGGTGTTGCGCCAAATACCAATCCATATGCTGCACCATGTCCGAAATACAGAGAAGTAACCATTAACGGCTGGCATCTTTCTGATACGGTTTCTTTCGATAATGGGAAGTACCAGTTTATTGGCGGACTTCATGGACAGACATTAAAAAAACACAGTGTTTCTAATGGCATCAATGGACCGGAAGCCAAATATGATGCCGTAAGTCCAACATTGGCTTTTTTGTATAAACCAACTGATAACTTTAGTGTATATGCGGCTCATACGGAAAATTTCTTTGAGGGATCTATGGTAAGCACCAAAGAAAGTGCTGTGTATGGCGCACATTATGAAAACGCAGGTCAGTATTTGGATCCTTATAAGTACAAGCAGAACGAGATTGGCTTTAAACTGAAGTCTGGCAACTTACTTCATACGTTAAGTGCATTCAAGATTGAAAAACCAAATTATGGAGATGTATGGAAAGACGGAAAACTCTACTATGCTGAATTTGGCAAGCAGAAGAACAAGGGGATCGAATACTCCTTTGCCGGTTCTGCAGGAAGCAAATTTGACATTGTGGGCGGGTTTACCTACTTGAATACGAAACAGGCTACCCAGGATGCTAATAATGGCAAATGGGTCAATGGTGTGCCGCAGTGGTCCGCCACCGCAGGCGTAGTTTTCAAGCCGAGCGAAAATGTCCACTATATGGCAAGAGCGCGCTACATGGGGCATTCCTTCATCCAGAATGAAAAGCTCAAAGTCCCGTCTTTCTTCCTGTTTGATGTCGGCGCTGACTATACGACAAAGCTCAATGAAACTCCCGTGACCTTTAAGGCCATGGTTTACAATTTGTTTGATAAGAAATATTGGAACCCAATGAACAGCAATAGTCTTGCGATTGGTATGCCAAGAACATTCACGCTGTCTGCAGAATTCCGTTTCTAATCCAAAGGAGAATCCTATGAGCAGAACTATCCGCCGGATGCCTCTGGCGATTCTCACGATCATTCTCACCGTTCTGCTCCTCTTCTCCTGCCTCCTCGGACTGAAGCTCGGGTATCTTTCTGTGTCCTTGTCGGGGATCGTATCGATCCTTGCTTCGCATCTTTCGGGAAGTGCGCTTCCTTCGGATATCGCAATGGGCGCAGCGGATGCGGTCTGGGATCTTCGGCTCCCGCGCATCCTGCTCGCGCTGGCGGTCGGGATGGGGCTTTCGCTTTCCGGCATGCTGATGCAGGCGATGTTTCGCAATCCGATGTCAGACCCTTACATCATGGGTGTGTCCTCCGGGGCATCGCTGGGGGCGGCTTCTGCCGTTTTCTTTGGCGCGGGGGCGGCTTTCGGGGTATCTGCGATCGGATGCGGGGCATTTCTCGGTGCCTTGGCGTTGTCACTCATTCTCGCCATCGCGGCAGGCCGCGTGGCACCGGGTGATTCATCCTATCTTCTGATCTTTGGTGCGGCGCTGGCGGCAGTCTGCGGCGGGATCACCAGTGTGCTGGTGTACATCGGGGCCAATGCGACGGGGATGGATGTGACGCTGTACTGGCTGATGGGCTCTGTTTCCTTCGCCAAACTCCTGCCGACGCTTTCTGTTCTCGCCATCGTGCTTGCTTTCATCATTTTTTTCTCTACACAGACAAGGATCCTGAATCTGATGCTGGAAGGGGAGGAAACTGCTGTCCCGCTGGGGCGGCAGCTCCTCCCTTTTCGGCGTCTCTACCTGGTGATGAATGCGCTCCTGATGGGAAGTCTGGTGACACAGGCGGGACTTGTCGGCTTCGTGGGTCTTCTGGTGCCGCATGGCTGCCGGATGGTCATGGGGGCGGATCACAGGAAGCTCCTGCCTGTATCCGTTCTTTCGGGGGGATTGATGACGGTCTGGGCGGATATCTTAGGACGGATACTGATCCACGGTGTGGATATTCCTTTGGGTGTCAGCTTATCTCTGATCGGTGCGCCTGTATTTCTGGGGATGCTCATCCGGCGTTCGTATCATTTTGGAGGAGAAGGGGCATGAATATTTCAGTCAATCATATCTCTGCCGGTTATGGGGGAAAGCAGGTGCTGAAGGATGTGTCGATTTCCTTTGCAAGCGGGCAGCTGACGGGCATCATCGGGCCGAATGGGTGCGGTAAGAGTACGCTTTTGAAGTGCATTTACCGTCTGCTTTCGCCTTGGTCCGGGGATATCCGGATCAGTGATACGGTTTTGAAGGATCTGCCGTATCGGGAAAGCGCGAAGCGCGTCGCGGTACTGGCGCAGCACCACGCAGCAGGCTTCGATTTTGATGTAGAAGAGGTCGTGCTGATGGGGCGCACGCCTTACAAAGGCATTACAGAGGGAAATAATCGCGAGGATCGTGACATCGCGCATCGGGCGATGCAGGAAACGGGCGTGGAAACATTAGCGGAGCAGAGTTTTTCTTTTCTCTCCGGCGGGGAGCAGCAGCGCGTGATGCTCGCGCGGGCTCTCACGCAGGAGACACCTTGTCTTATCCTGGATGAACCGACGAATCATCTGGATATCACCTACCAGCTGCAGATCATGGATCTGGTGAGCTCGCGTCATTTGACGGTGCTTGCGGCTATTCATGATCTGAATATCGCAGCCATGTATTGTGACCGGATCGCAGCAATGAAGCATGGAGAGCTGGTCGCCTTCGGCAGGCCTGAAGAGGTTTTGACGGAGGAGCGTATCTGGGAGCTGTATCATGTGAAGGCTGAGGTTTTTCCGCGAAAAGATGGAAGGCCGGCTGTGATTTTCGAAAGAGGGGCTGTCGTATGAAGCCGGTCTATCGTGTGATGCTCATCACCTGTCTCTGCCTGCTCCTGACGCTTTTCTCATTGGGGGTGGGAGAGATCTCCCTTTCACCGGCAGAGACTTGTCATTATTTGTATCTGGTGCTGACCTCGCCGGAGGGAAATGGGATGGTCGAGCAGGATGTGCTGCAGTTCATCCGTCTGCCGCATCTGGTGCTTTCTTTTTTCATCGGGGCAGGACTCGCTGTCTCTGGGGTTGTGATGCAGGCGGTGATGAAGAATCCGCTGGCGGATCCGTATCTATTGGGGATTTCCTCTGGCGCAAGTCTGGGCGCGGTGCTGGCGATCGCACTCGGTATCGGGATGATCGGGAGCTTTGATGGGATCGGTGCCGCGGCTTTTCTTGGCGCCGGACTTGTTTCTCTTCTGATTCTTTTGATTTCTTCGATCAGCGGCAAAGGAGAAGGATTGACACTGCTTCTGGCAGGCTTTGCACTTAATGCAGCCTGTTCGGCTGCTGTGAGCTTCTTCGTCACCGTGGTGGCGGATACGTCGAAGACGCGGTCTATCCAGTTCTGGATGATGGGGAATATCCGAGCCGACTCCTGGATGGCGATCGGCATTTTGGCGATTCTGGTGACGGCTGGATGTTTCTACTTCTTCTCCCAAAGGCGCATCCTCGACCTGATGCTCATGGGGGATGATATCTCTTTGACCATGGGGCAAAAACTTTCGACGTATCGAAAAGTGTATATCGCTGTCATGGCGCTCTTGGTCGGAGCGGTGGTGTACATGTCGGGTATGATCGGATTCGTCGGGCTCATCATCCCGCACGGCGTGCGTCTCCTCGTGGGGAGCAGCCATGGACGTCTTCTTCCGCTGGCGGCGCTTACGGGAGGGACATTCCTTTGTTGGGCGGATATTCTGGGAAGAAATGCGATTTCCGGACTGGAGCTGCCTGTGGGTGTCATGGCTGCACTGGCAGGCTCGCCCTTTTTCCTATGGATGCTGGTATCCAGAAAGCAGGTGAGGAGATGAAGCGGGCTTGGCTTTTCTCGCTCCTTCTGCCGCTCGTTCTATCGGGCTGTCAGATGCAGAAATCTCATCCCGCCGGGGACGATTCGCGCCCCTTTGTGGAGAATATCAAGGTAGAGAACTACTATGAGACGGGGGTGAATCGGGAGTACTTGTCGGATGTGCCGCAGCGTGTGATCGTCATCGGTGCGAATGAAACGGAGACGCTGCTGGATCTTGGTGTCCGAAAGGCCATCCTTGCCGCTGATGATGGGCAGAATAGTCAGCAGTATGGTATCAAGGCATCGAATGAAAAGGCCTTTCAGGCATTGCCTCGCATCGATCGCAGCACGATCCAGGCGGAGCATTTCCTGGAGATGCATCCTGATATGATCATCGCAGAGCAGCAATTCTTCTCGAAAACCCGTCTTGGCAGTACGGACTACTGGAACAGCAAGGGAGTCCTCACCATGGTGCCGCTGAATACCACATCGCCGGGCAAGCTGAATCAGGTGGAAACCGTAGAGAAGGAAATGAAATTCATTCGTGATCTGGGGATCATTTTTCACAAAGAGGAAGAAGCAGAGAAAATCGTGAGCGCAACGGAAAACCGGATTCACGATATAGCGAAAACTGTGGAATATCATAAGAAACCGAAAGTCATGATTCTCGATCGTATGAGCATCCTCGCTTCTTATGGGCGAAAGAAGATCGCAGGGGATATGGCTGCTTCTATTGGAGGTGTCGTCCCGGATACCACGGCGGCGGTCAGTGATGAGATGATGATGAAGCTAGACCCGGATGTCGTCTTTCTCGTCGTGTATCGCGATGAGGAGAAGGAGCTGGCATGGCTCCGAAATAGGCCTGCTTTCCGGAATCTGAGCTTCGTCAAAAATCATCGTCTTTATGGGATACCGCTGAAATATGTGTATGGCCCGCAGACGCGTACCATCGATGCGATCTGCTATATGGCAGAGCGCATGTATCCAGGGACATTTGATTTTCCTAAAGAGTATGACTTTCATTCGTGACAAAAAAGAGCCGGAGAGATCCGGCTCTTTTTTGTCATGGAGGAAATGGTATGGAGAATGCTATTTTTATGGGATTTAGCTACAAACTCATTTTTTAAATATAAAAACTAATATTGATTTTATCTTCGGGTGGGTGTAATATGAAAACAGATTAGGAGTGAAAATGCATCATGAATGTATATTATGCAATCATGGGCTTGAGAGTTTTTTCTTCCTGAAAGGAGAATATTCTTATGAGAAAATGCATGAAAAAGATCCTGATGGCGAACATCGCAGCTGCGATTATTTGTTCTGTGTCGGGGGGGTAGCGTCTGCGCAGGATAGTCTGTATGAATACGGTATGACGCCGGTTTCTATTCAGAATGGTAAGCTGCTCAGCGGCGATGTCATTCATAATGATGCATCTACAACCGACATTCAGACAAGCAATACGAAGGGCACAGACAATCATTACTACGGACATTTCTTCTTCGGAAATGCAGATATTAAGGATACAGCGTTTGACAATAATCAGCTCAAAACAGATGGACCCAATGGGGTGGTCTACTTCAACTCCAGCGTAAAATTATATCCAGCTAGCTATGAAGTAGAGACGCCCAATACCGTGACCGTTACGAATTCCTCTTTTAACGGGAATAAGATCGAAAGTACAGGTGGTACCGCCAGCATTTACTCGACTTCCAAAGCCGGTGCCGTGATGGTTAAGGGAACCGATGTCACTTTTAATGATGTCGCATTCAATGATAATAAAGCAAGCGGCGGAGACCATGCACAGGCGATGGGTGGTGCGGTTTATCTGGACTCTACATCCAATACAGCGAACCATGATGGTAAAAAGAGAGTTTTGAAAGCGAGCGCGACTTTCAATGTCACCAAAGATACGACGTATGCAGGAAATACAGTATCCGGTGTCGGTGACTATAGCGACACGTATGGCAGCTACGCGAAAACAGGCGGCGGATTCATGTACATGGATCGTGGCGGTGAGGCCAATTTCAACATCGCTGACGGTGCAACATTGAAAATCGGGAAAGATGGAGAAACGGATGCGAATACGGACTCCATCGCGAGCGCGATCCGTGGCAGCAATGCGGCTTATGGAGAAAATACCATCAATAAAGAGGGACTTGGCACCCTGACTGTCAATGGCAGTATGAGCGGATACCATGGAGATCTCAATGTCAAAGAAGGTACCATGAATATCAATCAGACGATCGCCGGAGATGCGAAGATCTCCGTATCGGATGGGGCTACACTGCATCTGAAAGGGGTAGAGCTTTCCAGCCAGTCCGGTACTATTTCGGTAGCAGATTCAAAGGGTAATATGAGCTCAGTTACATTACCCGAGAGAGACGGCACTCTGGTAGCTGAGACCGGTTCGAAGGTAACCGCGGACACCATCACGCTGAAAGATAAGTCCTCTATGAAAGTCGAGACGGGGGCAACTTTGCAGGCACAGAGTGTATCGGTCAAGGATGATGCTACGTTAAAAACAGAGTCCAACTCGACTTTTGATGTGGACCAGGTGGCAGTAGACCCTGCCAAAGAAGGACATGTCCAGCTGATGGGTGATTTCAGCGGGAAGTTGGTGGACAGTAACGGTCAGGCTCTGACAGCGGAACAAACTAAAAATGTCATGAAAAAAGCAGATGGTGACAACTCCCGTGTCGATATCACTGCGCAGGATGGGAAGTCTGCCACCTCTCTGCTGCAGGGGAATGACGGTACATTCACGATCCAGAGAAAAGACTATGAAAACGGCGGACAGACCACCGTTCTCGCTTCTTACAGCAAAGACGGCACCTACGATGCCAAGGGACATGATATGAAAAATATCGGTCAGCTTTCCGCCAAGTCTCTGAGTGTCGGTCAGATCACTGATGTAGAAACGGCGATCAATAAGAATAAGGCCGACATTGGGGCTCTCGATGATCGTGTCACTACTAATGAGAACATGATAAAGCAGAATACGGATGCTATCAACATTCTGGATGAACAGAATAAGGCCGAGATTGGGCGTCTGGATGGTCGTATCAATACCAATGAGACTAAGATAGAGCAGAATACGGCTGACATCAAGAGTCTGGATGAACAGAATAAGGCCGAGATTGGGCGTCTGGATGATCTTATCGGTACCAATGCGACTAATATAAAGAACAATACGGATGCCATCAAGAGTCTGGATGAACAGAATAAGGCCGAGATTGGACGTCTGGATGGTCGTATCGATACCAATGCTACTAATATAGCGCAGAATACGACCGACATCCGGAGTGCGGAAACGGCGATCAAAACTAATGCGAATGGAATAGCGCAGAATAAGGCTGACATCCAGCGTCTCGATGGTCGTGTCAATAAGGTCGGGGCCAATGCAGCGGCTCTGGCAGCCCTGCATCCGCTCGACTATGATGCATCGGATAAATGGAGCGTAGCTGCCGGTGTAGGCAACTATGGCGATGCCAATGCCATGGCGATCGGTGCCTTCTATCGTCCGAATGAAGATGTCATGCTGAACATGGCAGGCAGCTTCGGTTCTGGTGAAAATATGGTCAATGCCGGTATTTCCTTCAAAGTGGGACAGAGTGGAATGAAGGCGGCAAAGGCTGAAGGTGCGGATGTCAAAGCACTGCAGGAGAAGGTAGAAGCGCAGGACAAAGAAATCAAGGAACTGCGTGAAATGGTAGAAAAACTGGTTGCAAAAGCATAAGATAGTATTTGTGATGAGTTGTTAGTCGGATGATCGAAGCCGCTCTGCGAAAGCAGAGCGGCTTTTTAAGGATCCGTCGTCAAGTAGCTCTATTTGAGCGCCATTCTCTGAGTCACGCCCCATTATACCCTTGGCTTTGAGGGTATAATGGGGTATAATTCTGCATAGAATAGTATTTCACAGGAGGTGCGCTATGGAATTATCCGAGATGCAAACCCGCGTGGCGGAGCTGGAACAGCAGATTTCTGCTCTGCCCGCTGGCTCTGTTACGAAGAAAACCGTCAGTGGCAAGGACTATTTCTACCATCGTTGGACGGAGAACAAGAAACGGCGGGAGAAGTATATTCCTACTGACGAATTGAAGGATTTCCGTGCTCAGATTGAGCGGCGGAAGGCGCTGGAGCAGGAGCTGAAGGCGCTGAAAAAGCAGCTGCCCAAGGAGAAATTTGCGAACCTTTCTGCGTTTACCACCAATGTCCGCACCAGCGAAGCGCTGCGTTCCTTTGCGGCGTCTGTTCGCGGCTATCGAAGGCGCGAGTGCTTCCGGCAGCTGCACGACTTTGTCTACGGAGAACCGCAGGACAAGGTGTTCATCCTCTACGGCCTGCGCCGGACGGGGAAAACCACCATGATCCGCCAGATTTTTGCGGAGATGAGCGATACGGAGCTTACCAAGGCTGCGTTCATTCAGATCACTGCAAGAGACACACTGGCAGACGTGAACCGCGATCTCAAGCTGTTGGAAGCGCAGGGCTTTCGTTATGTGTTCCTCGACGAAGTGACGCTGATGGAGGATTTCATTGAGGGCGCAGCGCTGTTCTCTGATGTGTTTGCGGCCTGCGGTATGAAGATCGTGCTCTCCGGCACGGACTCGCTGGGCTTCCTCTTCACCGAGGATGAGCAGCTTTACGACCGCTGCATCCTGCTGCACACCACTTTTATCCCCTACCGCGAGTTTGAATCCGTCCTCGGCATCCGCGGCATCGACGAGTATATCCGCTACGGCGGCACCATGAGTCTCGGCGGCATCCACTACAACGAGACCTCCACATTCGCCAGCAAGGAAAGCACCGACGAATACGTGGATACCGCCATCGCCCGCAACATCCAGCACTCCCTGCGCTGCTACCAGTATGAGGGGCATTTCCGTCATCTGCGGGATTTATACGAGAAGGACGAGCTGACCAGCGCCATCAACCGGGTCGTGGAGGATATCAACCACCGTTTCACGCTGGAGGTGCTGTCGCAGGATTGGAAGTCCCACGATCTTGGTATTTCCGCCAGCAATCTACGCCGGGATCGGAAGAAGTCGACGGACATCCTCGACCGCATCGACCTTGCGCTTGTCACAGACAGCCTGCGGAAGCTGCTGGAGATCCGCAACAAGAAGGAGCAGACCGTGGTGCTGGACGATGTTCACGCGGCGGAGATCAAGGAGTATCTGGATTTACTGGACTTAACGCGGGAGATCGACGTGCTGCACCTGCCGGATGTCAGCACGAAGTCCGAACGCACGGTGATTGCACAGCCGGGACTCCGCTATGCGCAGGCGGATGCTTTGATCCGCAGTCTGCTGCTGGATGAAACGTTCAGCGCCCTGTCTTTGGTGGAGCGCACCGCCGTGCAGCAGCGCATCCTGACCGAGATCAAAGGGCGGATGCTGGAGGACATCGTCCTACTGGAAACAAAGCTGGCAAACCCCAAGAAGCAGGTGTTTGTCCTGCAATTTCCTGTGGGCGAATTTGACATGGTGGTGTTTGACCCGGAGGCAGGCTCCTGCCGAATTTTCGAGATCAAGCACAGCGAAGAAGCCGCGTCGCAGCAGTATCGCCATCTGATCGATGCGGAAAAATGTACTCAGACCGAGCACCGCTACGGTCCGATCACCGGGAAGATTGTCCTCTACCGCGGGGAAAGCCAAGTGGTAGACGGCATTCAGTATCAGAACGTGGAAGAATATCTGCGACATATGAACAAAGGGGGATGAATAAAAGCGATAGTGTTACGGAGAAGAATACAGTGACACAAAGCGAAAAAAGATTGGCCATTCGACAATAGTAAGTAATATGAGGCGATTTATATCAGATTTTAAGAAAAGCATGGCGCAAGGAAACAGCATATCCTTTCTGTCAGGCCGAATGGGGGGGCAATACAGATCCTTCTTATGGGCAGTGCAGTATTACGGCTATGCTGGTCTATGATATGTTCAGGGATCGATCCACCGCATTCATGTGGATGGCGGAGGGACACATTCCTTCAACAAGATCAACGGACACTATATTGACCTTACCATCGAGCCATTTGACCTCTACCATATTCCTGTAGAGTACGAGCCGAACGATCTTTCTTTTTTTGTTTCCCCCGATAGCTTATTTGAACAAAAAAGGCGATGAGAAATAACGATCATCTTATTTTCGCGTTCCATCTGCCGCGGGGGACTTGCAGCTCTCATAGGAGTGACTGGGAAACCTTATCCCAGCTGTCTTTCATGCCATAGTCACCCTATCCGCCCCTGCGGGGCACCTTCCCCTAGAGGGGAAGGCTCCGGTACGAGGGAAACCCGCCATCGCAGACCTTCGGGCATCGCCCTGTTTCGTCATCCTGAGCGGCGAGAAACGTCATATGTGAGATAACGAATGCCAGAACAGCTGCGATCTGAGTCGAAGGATCGCGGCGAAGCCGCCACGAGAGCCTTGAACCCTGAACCAAATGAAAGCAAAGTAAAAAGGGGCTGTGAAGAAATGAGGATTCATTTCTTCACAGCCCCCTTTTTTCATTGATATATCAAGGTATCAGAATTTCACGCGCAGCAGTCTTACGGCATAGAGGATACAGAGGATGGTGACGCCGGTATCTGCGAAGACGGCGACCCACATATTGGCATAGCCTAAGAGCCCCATAATCATGACGGCGATCTTCACGATGAGGGCGAAGGCGACATTTTCCCAAGCAGTCTTGATGACTTTTCTGGCCACGCGGACGGCTTTGGAGATGGCGTCTACATTCGAATTCAGGAAGACGACGTCAGCGGCTTCGATGGCAGCATCTGCGCCGCTGCCCATAGCGGCGCCTACATCAGCACCGGCGAGGACAGGAGCGTCATTGATGCCGTCGCCTACGAAGAGGACGGAGCCGATCTCTTTTCTGACTTTCTGCATTTCTGAGAGCTTGTCTTCCGGAAGGAGGCCGGCGTGGATGTTCTCGATGCCGACGAGACTGCCAATGGCTTTCGCGCTCTTTTCATTATCCCCGGTCAGCATGACAGGGGTGATGGAGAGGGCCTTCAGATCTTGGATGCCTTCGATGGTGTCGGACTTGATGGCATCGGAAATGGTGATGCGACCGAGGAGGGTCTGGCCTTTGGCGATATAGACGTCAGTGCCGACTTCTTTGTTTTCCGGAAGGGATGGGATAGAGATGCCGGAAAGGGCGAGGAGCTTTTCATTTCCGACATAGATGTCTTCGCCGTTCAGGTTGGCTTTGACGCCGTGTCCGGCGATTTCCTGCATGGAGGTGAGTTTGGGAAGAGAGAGACCTTTTTCATTCGCGCAGGTCACGATGGACTGGGCGATGGGGTGGGTGGAGTAGATCTCAGCGGCAGCTGAGAGGGCAAGGATCTCGTCTTCGCTCTTGCCAGCGGTCTTCACGATGCTTCTGACTTTGAATTTTCCTTCGGTCAGAGTGCCGGTCTTATCGAGGACAGCGGCTTTGGTATTCGAGAGGGCTTCCATGACGGTGCCTCCCTTGAAGAGGATGCCTTCTTTCGATGCGGCGCCGATGCCGGCAAAGAAGGAGAGCGGGACGGAGATGACGAGCGCGCAGGGGCAGCTGATGACGAGGAAGGTGAGAGCGGTGTAGATGCATTTATCCCAGTCGGCGGAAAAGAGGAGCGGCGGGAGGACTGCGACGGCGATCGCGACGAAGACGACGATCGGGGTGTACACGCGGGAGAAGCGGGTGATGAAACGGTCGATCTTTGGCTTGCTGGCGACGGCATTCTCGACGGAGTCGAGGATACGGGTGACCATGGATTCTGCGAGGACTTTTTCGACCTGGATGCGGATGGTGCCGGTCATATTGACGCAGCCGGAGTCTACGGGGTCGCCGACGGCTGCGAGGACAGGCTTCGGTTCACCGGTGACGGCGGAGGTGTCGATCTGGGTCTCGCCTTCGGAAATGATGCCGTCAAGCGGGATGCGGTCGCCGGGGCGGATGAGAAGGATGTCGCCGACTTCTGCTTCTTCTGCCGGGATGGTCTCGGTGCCGCTTGCGGTCACGCGCTGGACGACTTCTGGGCGCAGGTCGACGGCGTCCATGATCTGGTCGCGGCTGCGGTCGGCAGCGAGGTCCTGGAAATATTCACCGATGCGGTAGAAGAGCATGACGCCGACAGCTTCCGGGTATTCGTGGATTGCGAAGGCGCCGACGGTCGCGACGGTCATGAGGAAGGTCTCGTCGAAGAATTCCCCATGGGTGATGTTTTTGAGGGCGGTGTAGACGATGGGGCCGCCTAAGATGAGGTAGGAGACGAAGAAGAAATAGTCTCCGATGGAGGCAAGTCCTGCGAAAAGGCCGGCCGGCTGGTAGTGCATCAGCATGCCGATGACGAAGAGGAGGCCGCCGATGGTGAGCTGGCTTTTTTCGCTCTTCAGGCGTTCGAGGAAGGACGCTTCTTTTTTGGCCGCTGACTTTTTCTGCGCTTTGGTCGGGCGCTGTTTCTTTCGGATCTCGGTCGGACTTTCGACCTCGTTGCATTTTCTGGTCAGCTCGGGGATGAGGCTGTCCGGGTCTTTGGCGGTGAGTTTCATCGTCTTGGTGGCGAAGGAGATCGAGGCGGAGAGGACGCCGGGCTGGCGGTTCACGAGCTTTTCGAGCTTGACGGCGCAGGCTGCACAGTCAAGGGTGGGGATCTCATAGATCTCTGTCTTGAAATCGCCCTTGTCAGAGGGCGGTACGATGCCGATATTTTCATCGACGGTGCGGCAGACGGAGAGCAGCTGCGGGATGAGATTGTCCGGATTTTCTTTGGAAATAACGCGGAGCTCTTTCTTCGTGAAGG
>ERZ1034897.642-NODE-642-length-16320-cov-5.910913_pt1 | contig 16320 bp, 25 predicted proteins | sample MGYA00520629_ERZ1034897 | MGnify/ENA primary metagenome ERZ1034897 (study PRJEB33766, sample SAMN09781789) | gut metagenome | biome: gut microbiome | host: Homo sapiens | place: Madagascar | study: EMG produced TPA metagenomics assembly of the PRJNA485056 data set... | reverse complement strand
TAATTTCTTCAAAAGGTTTTACATTTTTGATTCGTTCGTCATAAATCAACGTATAACCATCATAATAAAATCTTTCTCTTTCGCTTGGTTTTGTCCATGTGATTGTTTCTGTCCTCAAACCATCACAAGGAGAAGTCTTGATATCTGCCATCGTTATTCCACTTGATTCATAAATCCGTACTGCTATTGCATAAGGCTTATTTTCCATTGATTTTTACCTCCAATCATCACTAGAAATCTTAGTTTCTATACATCTCTTTTGATATAGCTTTCAGAACATCACTGCCACTTGTCTGATAAATCATTTCTCCATTTTTCCAAATTTCAAATACTGGATAATCTTCATTTGCATCGAAATCTTCACAAATACTTTTACGAATCTTGTTTATGTCTTCGCTAACACAAATTGTTTCATTACCGTCATATCCTTGTTTTGATAGCACATATATTTTCATATTTATTTCCTCCAATCTTCTAAAGAAATACCGCCTGGGAATCTATATAACGGAAGCGGCTCTTTGCATGGATTCGTTTCCTGTACGCCGCATAAAACGCCTTTGTATTCTCCATGCCAGACTTCTAATTTCCAGTTATACTTCTCTACTATTTTTTCAGTTCTTCATTCATTTTGATTTCCTCCATCATTGAAACAAATCAATCTGATTCGTATTCCAGATCTTTTTCGCACCTTGAATCATCAATTTCTCTCTTTTGAATTAATGATTCTGTTATATTGTGATTAGATTTTAAAATACTGAGACTGTTGATTAACGAACTACATCTGCGTATGTACATTTTATTTTCATACGCTTTAAAAATCTTTCTTGCCAATTCGTCATTTCTCTCAAACGAATACCAATCTTCTGCAACAACAGATGGATCACCAATATCTTTTACATCAACCTGATAAATTTTACAACCTTTTATATAGATATACTGCCTGGAAGCTTCACAAGAAGAGTCCTCTTCATATACTTTAAATATTTCTAATTGTGATACATTAATCTTAGTATCTTTGGCAAAGCAATAATCTAATGGATTTTTAAGATAATAATGATAAATTGTTTTACCAACCAAGGAATTTAATTCTTCTTTTCTTAACTTTACCATATAATAACCTTTTATTCCCATTTCCATAGTGAATGCAAATTTCCTAAAATTTCAATGCAACGCTATTTACAACTGACCACACTATTTGCCGTACACTTTCAGCAGTTACATTGATTTTATATTTTGCTTTGTTAATAATTACCACTACATAAGATTCTCCGTTATATACATCCGCATATATATCAACAGTTTTATTTCCATCCTCTGCAAGTCCATTAAACAATGGCTTTAACAGTTCAACTGCTCTATCTATATCTCTCATTTCTCTTACCTACCTTTCCAATCCAAAGAAACACGTATTTATTTGCTAAATTCTGCCAATGCGCACCTTGTACAAAGCATTCTGTCTGCCTTATCATTCATTTGCCTACAAGCTCTACCATAGTAACCACATATACAAGGTATTTTGCATTCGTTTTCATCGCTTCCTACTTGATTTTTAATGCAATTTTCTTCAAATGCTTTCTGTTTTTCGCTTGTTATAATCGGGAACATATAATCATCTCCTTATGAAATATCCAATTATTCTGCATTACCACCATTCATCATCTTCATCGTCATCAGATTCCCAACCTTGATTTGGATCACTTAACGATGGTGCAACTTCTTCATATTCCATTTCTATTGTGGTAATCTTGATTGGATACTCAAGTACCGCATTATCTTCATCGTAGCAACTCATCACGATTCCGAGCCAACGAAGTTCACAATCAATTTCTCTTCCCTCGTAATATGCCTGTAAATTTGCAATATCTATTTCCCTTACACTACAATGCCAATTCCCGTTTTTAATTCTACGAATAATTTCAGGTATCATATCCTTATTCCATTCTGGAATCAAATTATATACGTCATATCCTCCAAATCTTCCATATCCGTCATAGCAATCTTCATAAATTGCCTTTCCATATTTTTCCTGAAATGGCTTTGGCACAAGTAAATATGTATCTGCTATCTTATTATCTATAAGCTGTTTATTTGTATCTGAATAAATCCAACTGAACTGTCCCATATCTATTCCTCACTTTCTATATCTGCACTGTTTGCGCCATCAGAGAACCCATCGTCATAACCCTTGTTATACATAGGGTTCTCAAATTTAGTATTTGCAATAAGTGAATCTTCTTCAATGCCAAAGAAAGATTTCTCTTCCTCTGACATCTCACAACACTCATCAAAGTATTCAAGAGCTGAATCTCTATCGTCAGAGATAAGTCCGTCTTTAAAAAGTGTAGCAAGTTCTTCTAATCTGCAACGTGGAATAAAATCTGCATTTATTTTTTCCATGAAGCAATCATAAGCTGATTGAAGATATAACATCTTCTCAAAATTATTCTGGAAATAAGTAAAATACGTTCCATGTGCCCACTGCTGATCTTCAGGTTGTGTTGGATCGTAACCACTAACAACCGCATACTGTGTATCACTTTCGCTTTGTAATAAAGCATATTTATCTTTCCGTAAAATCTCTATCCATTTCATAGCTTATACCTCCTTTAAGTTATGTTCTTTAATTAGTCGTTTTGCCATACAACCATTGATTTCTTTGTTGTGAATAGGAATTGAAACACTATCCGTTATTGTTCGTTCCCATACTTCATGTGCAGAATTACAACGGTCTTTTCTGTACCCATTTGCCTTTAATAATGTACGGAATTTATCCGTAGGAATACCTGGTACTTTAGCCATATAATCACCTTCCTCCTGTTTATTATTCTCTTTTATGCCATTTTTCTGTTTGATTTCTTCGCTTCGGTTTTACTTCCATTCTTAAACGGACTTTCCATTTCATAACGAACAATTTCAGACAGATAATCAAAAATCTGTGCCTGTGTTTTATCCATGATATTTGCCACAAAGAACTCTGTTCCCTTACAGTTCTTAATCAAAGCTGTTTCCATTTCGTCCGTTCTGCCGTCACAATATGCGTACAATCTCTTTAATGCCCGGATAATCTTTGCAGTATATGCTTTTCCGTTATAAGAGTCAGCATATCCGTTCCAACCAAGTTCTCCCAAAAGAGAAAGAATAGAGTCAAGAAGTCCTACATTGTTCTTAGTCAATCCAATGCCGTCAGAAATTGATGTTAAAGTTCCAACAACATTTTCCGTTTCGTCATCTCCCTTAACTGCTACATTATGCTTTGCACAGATATTATGTAATGCCACATATTCCGGTTTCTTTGCCGCAAGAGCTGCCTTATAAATATCCATTGGCTGCATTTTTGCCCTGTCCGTTGACTGGCTAAGAAATAAGTCAATCGCTTCTTCCAAGGTACATTCCATTACCTCAACTACCACATCTTCCTTGTTTGCCTTAAATGCACCAAAAATTCTGTGCTGTCCGTCAACACAAAGGAGAGTCCCGTTAAAAAGCAATACCTTTGGTTCATCCCACTTGTAAGAATTGTAGTTGTTTCCAATTTCGTATGCCCGTGCAAGCTTAATTCTTCGCTGCCAATTAGGAATGTGAATATACTTAGGATCTATAACCATAAGTAATTTATCCCCAATCCGGGAATTATTTCGTGCTGCTTTTACCATGTTGGCAATCAACATTTTCTCTGTCTTGCCAGTAAATCCTTCTGCATTTCTTGCTTCCTGCATTTCCATTTCTGCCTCTGTTGCTTTTAAGTAAACTCTCTTACACATATTTGTGTCCTCCTTATAATTTTGTATAAAAATAACGGCTACCATTTTGATAGCCGTTTATTTCTCTTTATTTAGTTTTCTTCTCTGCCATTACAAGGCTCTGTTCTGTCCATACTGCCACAACAATTATTATATTTGCATTTCCGGCAAGGATATTTAACAGGCTGAATAAGTCCGATTTCCTTTCTGATAAGCATTGCAAAGTATTCGCTTTCTTCAGAATGGTTTCCATCAGCATCAAGTTCATCTAATAAAAATGAAACAATATCTGTAACATCCTGTGACATCATAAATTTCATTTTTGAAGCCTTAATTTCGCAAAAATATTCATAAGCATTGTGAGCAATTTCTTTTTCCGTATAACTTCCCATACGTGTTTCATTCAGATATTTTGCCAAATCATAGCAATCATCAAAATCCATAAGTTCTACATATTTCATTTATATCACACCCTTTCCGTTACAAAATATATTGCTGCCGGTACAAAAATGAAAAGTGCCGTGCAGTCACCGTCTAAGATAACCGGTGTTAAAATACTTGCCAAAATACAGATGCTTACCTTTGCAATCTTCTTTACCTTGCTGGCAAAGACATCTGCCTTTCGCTTTCTGTCGGCAGAAATAATCTGTCTTGCTTCCTGTAATAACATGGTATTTTCACTTGTAATTTGTCTTGCGTACATTACTTACTCTCCTTCCGTGCATTTGTCATAATCCGGGAAATCTCTGTTTCTGTTGTTGCCTTTGCTAAAGCCTCTAAAACTTCAGCACCATATAAAAGGTCTTTTGCCGTGCGAATTGCACTTCGCTTATAATTATATGTTTCTCTTGGCATAATATTTATTCTCCTTTCTTAATTACTGTGAAGCCGTTCTGCTCCATCTCTACGATTTCTTCCTTAGTTGCATATGTTTCGCCAATATACAAATTATGTAATTTAATTACTACTGCCATTTTGATTTCCTTCTTTCCTTTTGTACTGTTTTGTGTTATGATGCAAACAGAGGTTTTACCTATGCTGCATATTGCTTCCACGTTTTTATAACGTCCTGATATATTCCAGAGCTTCGGTTTCCGTTGGAAATCTAATTGAACATCCTGGAATATACCAATCTCCATATTTAAGATATGGCATACTGGTTTTACCTCTCTTTCTAAGGCAGACTGTGGTTTGGGCGGTTTGCCTTTTTATTTTTTATAATGCTTTGATTAAGCATTTAATGTGCTTGTGGGAATCGAACCCACTGATATACACAAAGTTGTTAGCTTCGTGTTATCCACCACATGTAAGCACTATTCTTAAATTTCAACTATTGTCATTTAGAATAGGATTTATAGTTGGGGATTGTACCACTCATACCTCATACACAGATACAGACAAATGTATCTAACATTAGTGTTACCACTAATTCTTGCGTACTACCTATATCCACTCAATCGTGTAACTAAACAACCGTTTCAGCCTTTGTAAACAATCAATACATGCTACTTTCATGTTGTTGATGTCTTTCATATGGCGTTTAACAGTAACTTTTTATTAATTACAGTTCATACCATAATTCATTTATTGCAACGACAATACCTCGTCAGCGTCAAACTACTTACAATAGACAATGGATTTCTCCTAACAAATTGTTGAGTAATCGTTTTATCTGTGGATATTTTTATGATGAGCGTTGTGTCAATCACTGCCTCATATTTGTACCAAGTCGTTAATTGATAGTGTTCCAATACTATGTTTAGTGTGTTTGTCACACGACACCACTTTCTTGCTCGTTTTACCAAACTTTCCCGAATATGGAGTTCATATTCGCTGACCTAACTACTTGGTGAAGCTTCGTAACTTCCTTGTCAGCCCTCTGCGACATCTCCTTGTTTATAACCCTTTACAGGTTATACCCTTTACCGTTCAATCACTCATATTCTTGTATATCATGTTGATTTTGTAGAACATGGTTATACTTGTCCATGAAACCTAAAGCCTATTAACACCTACTTATTAACGCACACCTCCTGTCTTGTCGTATTATGTTTATGGATTGACGGCGTGAGTAGGTTTATCTCACTAAAACCCATAAACACAGACTTATACATTGCGTCTTTTTAATTTTGGGTGAATTTAATAGACCGTTTGGGAAGAACTATCGCATCTCTACGGCTTATCACGATTTTATTTAGTTATGTATTGGGTTGATATGTGGAGAACCCACCACAAAATGATGAATGGAGATTTTGTGACCTTCTCCCCATAAGGGGAGAAACGCACTAAGCCTAACACCTTAGTCTTGCGACACCGCTTAGTCGGTAGAGTGGTTTTATTTAGCCACTCTTGTTTCCTGATTGTCCATGAACTTCTTTGCGTCATTGGCAGACTTAAACTCATAAACCTGCACATACTTGTCATCTTTAGCAAGAGAGTCGTAGACTTTATTGCCCTTGGAAAGTTTAGTTGCACCAAAATCCTCAGTTGCAGACATCTTGATTGCAAACCGTGCCTTGGAGCTAAGAAATGCACCCTTGACGGTACGGACAAATTTACCGTCACATTCAAGAGAACCGACAATCCGTGTAGTCTTCTTAGACTTGGAGTCTGTGGTTTTCTCAGCTTTAGCAGGTGTTGTAGCTACAGGTTTAGAAGTCTGTGAAGACTTAACAGAGATGTTTAATAACTCTGCTATTTTCTTTGCTTCAGTAGCATTGATTGTGTAAGCTACTCCATTGACGATAACTGCATTCTGTAAATTTTTCATAATTACCAACCTTTCTGTCTCAATCTTGTGAGACTTAAAAAATATTTTTTTCACTGAACTCAACTGCCGTTCAGCTTGGTTACACACTATCACAAAAAAATTTTGATTTTTCGGCACAAAACTCCCAAAAATGCTTATTTTTCGTGGTTTTGAGTATGGCGAGAAATGGGGGTGGCAAAAACTAAAAGAAGCCTTGTGAAATGTAAAACCAGGTATAGCAGGTCAATCTACACACTAACTTAAAAATCCCCAATCCAAGCCAAAAAATCCCATTCTTCCTCTCTCACAACCATATCGCATCACTTATCGTCAAAACCATTATTTTTCAACCATTTCTCAACTTCACACCCCAGTTTCCAAAATCACATAACACCAAAAATCACAAACACAACCAAACTTTTTCTATAATAAATAAGCATTTTCACCGATACCATTTTTTCATAACCACATAACAAATATCACATCAAAAAGAGAATAATATTATATAAATCAGCAAATCTAATACCAGAAAGGATACAAAAATCAATGAATAATCCAGAAATTTATGATATAATAATAGAAAATACCCAAAAGGAAATATCTATTATGAATCAATATGCATGGGAAATTCCTAAATATACTCGAAAGCAAATTAACAAAGCAGGCAAAATAATTGCAAATAAATCAGATTATTCAGAATCTGAATACCAACATGCCATTGAGATCCTAAACAATTGGAGAGCCTCACATGCATACCCTCTTCATGTAATCACGTGTGGATTACGCAATAAATTTCCAATGGCTTTAGTTGTGCAGCGAATTAAGCGTCTTGAATCAATTGCCGGGAAAATTGAAAGATTTCCTGAAATGGAATTATTTAAAATGCAAGATCTTGGTGGTTGCCGGGTAATAGTAGATAACATTGAGCAAGTATATGAATTATCTAATAGATATAAAGAATCCAGAATACGTCATATATTAAAAAGAACATATGATTATATAGAAAACCCTAAAGAGTCTGGGTACAGATGCTATCATTGTGTTTATCAATTTCAAAGTGACAGTTCTGAAGTGTACAATAAAAATATGTTAATAGAAATTCAATTCAGGACAAAATTACAGCATACATGGGCTACTGCTGTTGAAATGATGGGTATATACACAAAAAGTAATCTTAAATCCAGCCAAGGGAATGAAGACATATTACGATTTTTCTTATTGGTATCATCAGTATTTGCAATCATTGAAAAAACTAATATATGTCCAAATACACCATCAAATATAAACGATCTAATATCTGAAATACGCATACTTGACCAAAAATACAATATAATATCCATCCTTAGTGGACTTACAGTATCAATAGATTACAGTGACAAGAAGAAATTCAGTAAGAATACCTATTTTCTTTTAATTCTTGACTATGATAAAAGAAAAGTTGCAGTACGAGCATTTAAGCCAACACAATTAGAAGTAGCCACAAAAGCTTATAGCAATATTGAAGAAAAAACAAATAAGGACGTTGTTTTAGTTTCAGCAAGTTCATTTGATGCCGTAAAAACTGCATATCCAAATTACTTTATAGATATATCAAATTTTGTTGATATGATGCGTAAAATATTGAAATAACTAATAAAAAAGACAGGCTATTATGTCTGTCTTTTTTTATTGGAACAATTAAACCAATCTGGTATAGGGGTGTACTAAAACTATACAAAAAATAGTCCCTTTGATAAGGGACGGTTTTCTGAACTTATTCACGAAGCGAATGCAAGTGAATAAGGAAGAAAAATTTTGGGATAGACCATAATGAATTAAGTGAACTTAAACACAAAAGAGAGAATATAATAATATGCCAATCTTAGCAAATACAATCAGAAAGGAATCAATATGACAACAGAATCAGAAATACCCAAGCATCGTAAATCAACTGGAAGCAATATATCAAAGAGCAATCAAAAGTCAAAACACAAACATCACTATGAAGAATGTCTTATACAATATGATTTTTCTTTTGGCACACAAACATACCGACATACACGATTACACAGCTACTGCACTATCTGTGGGAAAATAAACGAAAGATTCAAAGAGGATAAATCTATTGTAAAGGATTTCACAAGAAAAATAGATACTTCTATTGAAGAATGTATATCTATTATTCCAGGAATAGAATTATATGAAAAGTACCATGACAAATTACCAGTATTCTTTGTAGGTGATATTTATAAAGAGAAATATGTCAATCTGGAACAGAATTGCAAATGAAAAGAGAATAACTAATTAGACCAATTAACAAAATTTAAAGAGTAATTTATGAGCGTAGCGAATAAATTACGAATAGTCTGTCTTATTAAATAGTATTATATCTTATTTCAGTTCAGTTGACCTACACAAAAGTGTAGTCAAAATTCTCATATTTTAAAATTAGACCTACACAAAAGTGTTGTTTGCTGAACGCTCGTCAAGACACATCAATTTAATCCATTATAGAGAATAATTAAATATCACATATAAAGGAGGATTTTTCTTGCAACATAAAACAGAATATTTTACTCGTTTCCCTAATGATTATATTCAAGGAAATATTAAAACTAAATATGGGGTTAGTCGAAAATTCTATATTACTTATATCCTTATTGACAAGTATAGATCATATGAAGATTATAGTTGGATTACTATTCGCAAGGTTATGGAATTTTATGGTTACAAGACTACAAAACACAAACCTAAAGCATTTCATGAAATTCTTGACGTTTTAGAATACATGATCAATAACAAAATGATTAAAGTCAAACAAAATCTTGATTCTATTGGATATGATACTGGAATTGAAATTAAGATTATTCCTGATAATTTCGAATTTAGAAAAGATTTTCAAAAAATAACTTCTTCTCAATTAGATTTTATTATGATGAATGAATCTAGTATTAATAAAGAAAATATACTAATGGCATTTCTTTACATCAACTCATATATTTATGTACGTCAAAGAGATAATAATGGAAATGAATTATTATCAAAACCACAAGATAGACCAGAAGCTTTCTTTAGAAGTATAGAATCTATGTCAAGAGAGCTTTCTATGTCAAAGGATACAATCAATCAATGTATTCAATATCTTACTTCTTCTATTGGTGACAAAGAACCTCTTCTAATAAAAAAAGAAGTTGGCAGTGTACAGATAGATCCAAAAAAACCTCCACAAAATGTGCCAAATATATATGTACTTAACAAAGAAGGTTATGAACAAGAAATCAAGTGGGCTATTGCTAAGATGCAAGAAATATACAACGTCAACTCATTTGAAGAGAAATCAAAGGAGGAAATAAAAAATCAGTAATTATTATGTATATAGATTTATAGATAAGAATGACAACATTGTATATGTTGGAAGAACAATTAACCTATTAAGGAGATTTATTAACCATCCGCATTTAACCGATGAAATTAAGAAAATCGAATATATCGAATGTGCAACAGGTGGGGATATGGCATGGAAAGAAATTTACTATATAAATTTATTTGCGAATGAACATACAACAAATGATTCGGAACTATATCCTGATGGAGTGACTAATTTATATCTAAATGACAACTGGAAGACTTATACATACTCAATTAACACTTATATTATTGATTCTAATAGAATAGCTAAAAATCAAGACTTAATTACAAATAAACAACTTATATCTAAAATTCATTTAATACATATTCTTGAAAATGAAAAACTAAATAGCATTGGTAAAAATAGATATGCGTTATCACGAAAATGGTTTTATGACAATAATAATCAAAAAAAATTAATTCAGCTTGGAAAACATATTACAAACTTTTTTCATAATATATGTCGTGCTAAGTCTTCGGAGTGTTTATGGACTACTTATGATGAAGTAATTCCATTAATCAAAGGTAAGGGATTCCGTAAAGGTTTTATTTCGCTTAACGAAACAAATTCATCTAATGCTATATATTTAGCTTTCATTTGTAATTTATTTTATCCTTCAGATGAAAAAATCTCTGTTGATGAAGATGGTTTTGCTCTTTCGGAAATGCTTCAGTTTATATGGCGCTCTGCTATTAGAGATGGAAGCGAAATATGGGTTTATATCCCAAGTGTTAGAATGCGTAATCTATTAAAAAAATGGATTAAGGAAAATTCGCCACAAAACAGAGAATAACTATATGTAACAACTAACCACGCACCACTATAAAGGAGCGAAAATATGAAAACAAATAATTTTACAACGAAAAGGAGAACTAATAACACACATGGTAGGAAATTTTACTTTAAGCAAGAATCGTAATACATATGGAGGTGTAATTCTTGATTCAGATTATTGTACTGATTATGAAGGAACAAGAAATATTGCCAGTAGAATTGCGGCAGATTTTAAATTTGATCAAGATTGTAAAAAGAATATTATGAGCAGAAAAGCTGGATATAGAAAGGCAGATATTACAAAATGGCGGTAGAAAAAGATTTTATAAATAATAACGAAAATGCAATTGAATATTTATCTGGCGAACATTATATAACAGTCTCGTTTACTGATAGAAAAATGATTAATAGGGTTAAAAAATTATATTCTGAAAGAAAAGACGATTTCAAATACCTAAAGGAAAATATGGACGGATCAATTTGTGCAAAGCTACCTAAGAAATGGTTAAAGCTAAATGCAGGCTCTAAGGAAGGTCGTGTTATGACAGACGAGCAAAAAGAAGCTGTCCGAATTAGGTTACAGCAAGCCAGAGAAAAAATAAAGAAGAAGTAACTTATCTTATATTCAATTCTATTGAAAATATAATAGAATCTACTATCAAATCAGAGTGAAATCAAGTCTAAGGTAAACTTTATTGTCTAATGGCAAAGTCGCCAAATCACCTCAAAATTTTATTGTCTATAGAAAGGATTTTAGAAATGTTAAGATATACAAATTTTTGTACCACAGCTATAAGTGTAGATTTACGCAATAGCTATCATATTATCTCTGCTGCAACATGGAATAAGGAAGAACAATGCTATTTTGTCTCATTATATATCAAAGAAAAAAATATAGACTTGTTTGAACTTATAGAAAAGCATGAAAATGTAAGATTTGATGAAAAAGATCCTAAATCTATTCGTTCTGCTATGGCTGAAAATATTACAAAGTTATATAGCGAAGGATTTTTTGACTATTACATAAATCGTTATGATTTTGAAATGAAGTGCTTTGATAAAGGAATTGAACTTTTGGAGGCAGAAAATGTGTAGTATATGCCGGCAGAATCCATGTAACTGCCGATGCCCAAATTTCAAATCAATAGGATTAGGATATATATGCTCTATTTGCGGCGAAGAAATTCAGCTTGGAGAGGAATTTTTAACAAATAAAGACAACGAATATGTTCATTATGAATGTTTGTCTGACATCAAGTGGCTACTTAATTGGTTAAACGTGGATATAAAAGGAGAATAAATAAGTATGAAAGTAAAATTTTTCAAATGCATAAACATGACTGAACTCGAAAAGATTATCAATAACTTCTGTAAAGGTAAAAATATTCATTCTATTCAGTACTGCCCTATTAATGATTTAAAAAATGGTACTGTTTTCAAATGCGAAGAAAGAGCAATGATTGTTTATAGTGAACTCACATAAGGAGGAAATATGGGACGATTTATAAGATTTATAAAAAAGTTGTTTGGTGAATATGAAAATAATTATGAATACTGGGTATATTTGAGAGAAATCAAAATTACACAACAGTTTGAAGAAACACCGCCAAGGTACACAAAATTCGCACAGAAATATGATTGGTATTGCAAACATGGTGAATTTCAATCTCCTATCATTTTGACGCATGATTTCACTTTAGTAAATGGTTATACATCATATCTGATTGCAAAAAAAATTGGTATAGAAAAAGTACCTGTATATTTTACATGATAAATATAAATTCAACGGAGAATATATAAGTGGAGGTGAATTTACATGAACAATATTAATGATGTTGAAGAAATGAAAGAATTGATTACAGATGAACTTTCTGAGTGTGAATTTTATGACAATTTCAAATGTGAAGGGTGTACCGAGATAGAACAGTGTTATCACAAAGCGTCTACAAAATTGTCTCAGGAATTTGCTGAAAATTTAGACTGTGGTTGGTACGATTCGGAAGATGAATTTTGGGAGAATTTATAATAGGTGGTGATGTAATAATAAATGAGTGAATACGGGATTAAAATAAAAAATATCAGTGCTGGCATGTTATATGATGTAAATCTTGGTACACGAGATTATTTTACATATACGGATGCTATGTTTAATAATAGTTTATTCAGTTTTTTCTTACAAAAAAACGGATTAAATGTTTATAAAGGCGAAAGCACAAGAGATATAATCTGTCTTGATTACGAGTTTGGGAGCCGTTCTTACGACAATGAACATGCTCGATTAGAAAAGTTATTTAATGATACTGATGGTGATTCTAAGGAACGTATTAAACAGGCATTACAAAAAGTTGAAGATAGAAAAGATCTGTATGATGAAAAATCACGAGATGAAATTAGAGAGTATTTTTACGAAAATGGAGTTAATGTTACATATAAGCGAAAGCGTAGAGATGGAACAATTGAAGAGGAAACTATTCATTATGAAATGCTTTTTCGCACAAGTGCAAAGGCTAAACTTGGACAAGTTATTTTTATAAATAACAAGCTATACAATGTAGCATATGATTGGCTTACTATTGGACTTGGAGATAAAATGAGTCATGATAATGCTAAAATCGTTGAAATGTCAGCTTATGCTCCACTTACCACATCTACCATTATTGGTACACTTCATATACCTGTTGAGGATATTCTAATTCTCAAAGATCAGGATTCCTTTTTTGAAACAATGACCAAAGTTGTTAAAGCAGAAGAATACGAAGTAGAAGTCAAAAAGAAAAATAAAGAAACTAATAAAAATGAAAAGATAATCGAGAAACGTAAAAAATGTGTTGTATCCGAAGAAAAACGTCAAGTTAAAAATACAATTTGGGATGGTATGGCACTAATCGAAGCTGATTCTAATTATCTTCATCTCCCATCTTATATTAACGGTATGGCATTACTCAGAAATCACCTTTTTAAGGCATGTGCCTTTAAGAGTTATCTTCAAAAATTCTTTAAAGATTGGTGTGAGAAGAATGGATATGATTACACTACATACCAGGTTCAAGATATGTTTGGTAAATGGCATTATTTGAAAGACATAAAAATGATAACTACAGATAATGCAATCAAATGGAAAAAATTTCAAGACATTATGGGTAATACTATTACTGAAGCATATGAATATTGGTGTAAAAGAATTCATGAAGATGGTGATATATGGGGGATTGTTAAAACAGATCATCCGAGTAAATTGGGACAATATCAACAGTTGAGTTATCAAATGATTAATACTCTTCCATGTACAAAGGATGATGTAAAAGATATTGCTCGAATTAGTATTGATTATGTTGAGTTGCTCAAACGAAACAATGATGAATTTGAAAAATTTCTCAGGAAATATGCAAATGAAGTAAATCATTATGAGATGCTTGCTGATTTATATGCTCAAAATCACGAGTTTGGAAATAGTAAATTCTTTAGATATGAAAAGAAAGAAATAATTAAACAATATGTCTTTAGAATGAGAAAAGGAAAAATTATGGTCAATGGTGATAACTTGACTGTATGTGGCAATCCTTATGCGCTTCTACTTTATTCTGTTGGCGAAGATTTTGAAAGAGATCTAACATTATCACAAGAATCTAATTGTATTCAATGTTATACTAAACGCTTTGAAAATGGCGAATATCTTGCAGCGTTTAGAAATCCACATAATTCCCCGAACAACATATGTTATTTACATAATGTCTATTCTAAAGAAATGGATAAATATTTTGCATTTAGTAAGAATATTATAGCGGTAAATTGTATACATACAGATATTCAAGATAGAGCCAATGGAATGGATGAAGATTCAGATTTTATGCTCGTTACGAATCAACCAACGATGGTTCGTTGTGCCGAAAAATGTTATAAAGGTTTTTCCACAATTGTAAATGCATTACAAGAGTCAGGCATTACTTACAATAATACAAAAAAAGATTATGCTACTATGGATAACAAGTTTTCAAAGTCTCGCATGGGGATTGGGTATTCGAGCAATTTAGCACAACTTGCAATGACGTATTATTGGACTGAATTACAGAAAGATAATCCAGATGAGAATAAACTGAAAGAACTTTATGACAATTTTATTATTTTGTCTGTTCTTGCACAGGTGATTATTGATGGATGCAAAAGAGAATATGAAATTGATGGTAATAAAGAAATTGACAGAATTAGTAAACTTCCTTGTATGAGCATTAGGAGACTTGTTGGATATACAGATTCTGGTAAACCCAAATATAAAAAATATGACTTCCCTAAGTTTATGAGGTATACGAGAGAAATTAAATATACCAAAGATGGCAAAGAACTCCCCCAGGAAGAAATTGATGAATCAAAAAACAAGCTCAAAAGTCGCATCAATGAAGAATTATTATGCCCTATGAATTGGCTTGAATATTGGATTGATAAAATACAGAATGCTTCTACTTCTGATGCTATCCCTATTTCTGAATTCTTCATAAAGATGCATGGTCGTGGACATGATAGACAAATGACTAAAATTATGTCAATTATTGTAGAATATGATAATTATGTAAATAATACAAAATTAAAATATTCTGATGATTCCGAAACTTGTTCTAACTTATTAGTTACTAAATCCAAAGAAGTTGTTGAACAATTACAGAAAATAAAAATTGGCAATATTGTTACTATTAACCGATTAATTGAGGTGGCGCTTTCTCTCGACACCGGTGTTGGAAATTCTAAAAAAATATCTTTGAATCCTTCAAAATATACAAGAAAAGTATTAAATTTATTGTATAAAATGAACAAAGATAAATTTTTGCTGAATTTTAAGTAGGTTGTTTTGCACAAAAATGGTGTAATTAAATTGTGCAAATATGTCAAAAAGTCAATAAAATCAAGGCATTTGACATTTGACTTAATGGGTGTAATATGGAAGGAAGAAAGCACAGAGTTGTGTCAGTAAACTCCCACGCCATTGCCAATGCGTGTAATAAGTAAGGGCTTGCAAGTTTAAAACGTATACTAGGGGTAGACGTATCATTATCTACCCCGAATACAAAATCATAAAATTATCTTCTCCATATAAAAATGGAGAATAATATATTGTATTTCTTTTTTCTGTATACCTTCATAGTATACAAAATTACCTCCCTTTCTTATGTTAGTAATCATGCTTCCGTTCTGGTTGTGTGGTTACTATATATCGCAGCATAGAGCAGTCTGGAAGCTCGTCAGAGTCATAATCTGAAGGTCATAGGTTCAAATCCTATTGCTGCTACTCTCCTACTTTGTAGGAACGGCAGGTTTCGTGTCGTGAGATGTTAAATCTCGAAATAAGCGTGGTGACACGTATAAAGTGGTCATTGTCGTATTACAAGACTGCGACTGTAGTAATACAGCTTGACGGAAAACACATAAAATCTACACTCAACCTTCTATTCAAGGGCTACTGCTGGCGAATATGGTTGTTTAGATGTGGGTGTAATGAAAAATGCGCTGTAGAACACAGAAATGTGGGGATGGTTTATGTACAATTGGTGCGAGTATCGCAAATGCAAGTGCTGGTTGGATTTTAGCAATGATGTCTCAAATCGAAAGATAGGTGTCGTTCTAAAAAGCAAGTCGATAGCAAGACGAACAGAATGGTGATGATTGGGCTGTACTCAAAA
>ERZ1034897.641-NODE-641-length-16322-cov-21.360054_pt1 | contig 16322 bp, 22 predicted proteins | sample MGYA00520629_ERZ1034897 | MGnify/ENA primary metagenome ERZ1034897 (study PRJEB33766, sample SAMN09781789) | gut metagenome | biome: gut microbiome | host: Homo sapiens | place: Madagascar | study: EMG produced TPA metagenomics assembly of the PRJNA485056 data... | reverse complement strand
TGCAAGCAGAGTTGGTGCTTTAGTGTGTTGTTTGCTTTCGCTGTTATCTTCTGTGTTTGCTCATACTAAGATTTACAGTCCGTGGGTTATATACTTCAGCATTATTGCAACACAATGGTTAGTCCGTTTTATCAAAATGAAGCGAAAGAGTGATCTGGTCTTGACCGTTCTGTTTTTTGTGCTTTCCATTTTGGCATTTGTTGAATTTTTTAGCCACCTTTTAGAGGTGAGAATATGAAAGAACAATTACAACTGAAAAATCGCTTAAAGGAAGTTCGTACAGAAGCAAATCTTTCTCAAGCTCAGCTTGCAGAAATGGTGGGAGTATCAAGAAACACGATTAGTTCTATTGAAACAGGACAGTTTAATCCAACTGCAAAATTGGCTCTAATTCTTTGTATTGCATTGGACAAAAAATTTGAGGAACTATTCTATTTTTAGGAGGTCATTATGGAAAATATTATAATGTTGATTTTGGGAGTGTTCATATCTGTTGTGGGAATTGTAAATATCAACGGCAATGTCAGCACAATTCATTCTTACAATAGACGAAGAGTAAAAGAAGAAGATATACCGAAGTATGGAAAAGTTGTTGGAACAGGAACATTGATTATAGGAATATCTCTTGTATTAGGCTTTATTGTTTCGTTTTGGAGCGAAGAAATTATGGGATATATCATTCTTCCAGCAGTTATTGTCGGATTAGGCTTTATATTGTATGGACAGTTCAGATACAATAAAGGAATTTTTTGAGAATCAGTGAGGTATAAAGATGGAATTGAACACAATATCAGGTCTGGCGATAGCTGGAGTTATCTGCTCCGTTGTCCTCTCGATGGGGGGGTACCGATTGCTTTGTTCATTGCAGGAAGGGTGAAGCTTAAGGCAAGGATTTCCTCGTTCTTTATCGGAGCAGGAACCTATCTGCTGTTTGCCATGCTGTTGGAGCAGCAGCTGCATGTTCTTGTCATTCGGTTCTGCGGACTGAACGCACAGAGCAGGCCATGGCTTTACTATGTGTACGCGGCTTTGGCTGCAGCGGTTTTTGAAGAGACCGGAAGACTGATTGCCATGAAATTCTGGATGAAGAAATGGCTGGATTTTCCAAATGCACTGATGTATGGAATCGGGCATGGCGGTGTGGAGGCAATTCTGATCGGAGGATTTTCCGGAATCAGCAATCTTGTGTCCATGCTGATGATCAACAGCGGAGCCATGCAGAATATGCTGGCGGCACTTCCTGCTGAGTCTGCAAACCAGACCGTGTCACAGCTGTCGGCCCTATGGACAACACCGGCACCACTCTTTTTTGTAAGCGGAATCGAAAGAATCAGTGCCATCATTCTGCATATCGGGTTGTCACTGCTGATCTACCGGGCGGTAAAGGCAGGCAAATGCAGGACAGCAACTTTTACAGCGGTTCTTGCATATGGGATTCATTTTATCGTGGACTTCTTTGCCGTGGCAGGTCCGACGCTTCTTCCCATCTATGTGATTGAAATTGGTGTCTTTGTGATGGCAACCGGAACTCTTGTTATGGCGCTGAAGATGGGAAGGATGGAAGAACTGTGAATTCCAGTTTTCTGCTATCATAAAACAGAATATATCTGACAGAACGCACCGTGGAAATACGGTGTTTTTTGTTACCCCAAACCCATAATTCAATACATAACCACAGGTTAGTATAAATACCTTATGTGCTTTTTTTAAGGTATCATCATGTAGAAACTCAGTCCTTTTTTAGATGGCGGACTATATATTAAAGAACAAGTAGGCGGAGGATGAAAGTAGCTTGAATTATTTTGAAACTGTGAAACTGGAAATATTTTTAGGGTGGTTGATGATGTAGATGGCAATTTCCTGTTCAGTCTTTGTAAAATTTTCAAAAAAAGATTGGATTTTGTCTAATGTATTCATAAGTATTTTCTCTTCTTTCAGAAATAATATACTGAAAATAGTTTCAAAATAAAAACAGAACAAAAATTCAAAAAAAATGAGAAATCGTTTTTATGGCTATTTATTTAGATTTTATGCCACTTTAGTGGCCTATATTTCGAATGCGGTTTCATTTGTGAAGCTGTGAAACGATTGACAAAAAAATCGCATACTATATTATATATAAACTAAATGTACCTGGGTTTTACATTTAGAAATGTGTATTGCACAGAAGTGGAATGAAAGATATTTTCATAAGAATATTCAGGTGTCCGGAAACTGTGAATATTTGTTTTGTATTTACTCTTTGGAACCGTGATGTGTCATACATTCAAGAGGGAAGAAAATGAAAAAGATTAAAACTTTATTAGCTGCAATTGCCTTAGGCGTTGCAACAGGTTGCTCTACTGGTTCTTCTGCAAATACTACAGGCAGTAAAACAATCAGTAAGAGTGCAACTGGTTACGGAGGAAAACTGAACGTTGATGTTACAGTAGAAGATGGAAAGATTACAGATATCGCTTTAGGCGACAATCATGAAACTAATGTTATCATCGACCGTGCATTCCCGGTTATTCGTGACCGTATTATTAAGGCAAATTCTCCAGCTGTTGACTCTGTCAGTGCTGCTACATTCTCAAGCCATGCTGTTAAGCAGGCTGTAGCTGATGCATTGAAAGAAGCTGGTGTTACTTATGAAGGTGAAGTAACAAAGGATGCAAGTTCTTTCAGCGAAAATCCAAAAAAAGTTGAAGATGTAAATGCTGATGCAGTTATCGTTGGTGGTGGTCCTAGTGGACTTGCTGCTGCTATTACAATCAAACAGGCAAATGCTGATGCAAATGTTGTTGTATGCGAAAAATTAGATATTCTGAGTGGTAACGGTAAGTTCGACATGAACTACTTCGACATGGTAAATTCCAAAGCTGAGGAAGCTGCAGGTAACGTTGTTACTGCTGATGATTTATTTGAAGAAAAGAAAGAAAACGGCGAAGGTGAAGCACGTGTCAGAGCCTGGGCTGATTGCGAAGGTACAATGGACGCATGGTTAAGAGACATGGGCGTTGAATTGAACTACAACTATGGTGGAACTAACCACATGGCTGAAGAAGATCAGTATGCCGGTGAAGTTATTCAGGCAGGTCTTGAAAAAACAGCTAATGAATTAGGTGTAACAATTCTTACAGGAACAAAGGGTGTTGACTTTGTTATGGATGGTAAGAAAGTAACTGGTGTTACAGTATCCAATACAAAGGGTGAAACATATAACATCTTAGCTCCATATACAGTTGTAGCTACAGGTGGTTTCTGCTCTAACCCTGAATTATTAGCTAAATATGCACCAGGTAATGAAAATTTGAACACAAGTAACCAGCTTGGTACAACAGGTGACTTTGTAAGCGTATTTGAAAACTATGGCATGAAACTTGATCGTATGGACAAGATGAGTGTATTTGATAATATCATCGTTCCACGTCGTGACTTAACAGGCGGTGCTGATATGAATCTTCTTGTTAACAAGAACGGTGAATTATTAAATGATAACTTATCTGGTCTTGATCGTTGGACAATGGAACAGGAACAGCCTGATCATGCAGCATTCTACATTACTGATTCTACAGGATATGATTCCTTCTACCGTATTCGCAAACATGTTGGTTTAGGATACTATCAGGAAGGCGCAACAATTGAAGAATTAGCTGAAAAACTCGGAATTGATGCAGACGCATTAAAGAAGACAGTAGAAGATTTCAATGCACGTGCAGCAAAAGGCGAAACAGATCCTGTTCTGGAAGAAGCTGCTTCTCGTACATTTGATGCTGAAGGTCCATATTATGGTGTCAGAGTTGAAGCTGCTAACCATATGACAAAGGGTGGTATTGTCTGTGATGAACACGGACAGGCATTATATGCTGATGATTCTTTAGTAGAAGGCTTATTTGCTACAGGTGAAGTTACTGCTCAGGGTGGCGGTTATAGTGAATCTGTAAGCTGGGGCCGTATTGCCGGTGCTTACATTGCTGGTGAATTAAGCAAATAACCATTTATAAAGCTGTATGAAAGGAATGAGTTCTAAGAACTTGTTCCTTTTTTTTGACTGCGTATATGTATTGAATAAGGATGCTTCACAGATATCAAGGATAAACCTGCTGAATCTGTTGCTGATCAGACAACATCTGATGAATCGGCAATTGATGTTCCAACTGCAGGTGATTGTATCGAGGATGAATCACAGGAGCAACAGATTGAAACAACTGCACCAGCACCTGCGGCAACACCATTTGCTGACAACTCAGAGGACGAAGAGAGTACAGACACAAACAATTAAATATCAAAAAAAGACTGAGCAACTACACCATGTAGAAACTCAGTCATTTTTTTATGGTCGTAAAAACTTAAAATTTAAATTTTGTCTCCATTATCATCATATACAGATATAGGTAGATGATAGTGTACACTCCTGTCTACAAATTCGAGCTCATCAACTAAATTTCCAAAAGTCTTATCTTCACTGACTGCTTCATCAAACAGTTCTCCCCAAGAAGAATACACATGACCAGTTTCATTACTTCGAGTAACTGTCTTCTCTTCTGAGATTAGAAAATATTTTCTCTTATATACCAACTTGCATACACCAACTTCTTCTAAATCTTCAATAAACCTTTCTCTTTCCATAACAATACTTCCTTATAAAATCTTATTTCATATATTATATAAAAAGAATTCACTTTCTGAAAAAAGACAAAACTCTTTATCAAAATATTTTACCGACTTCAAAATAAAATAAACAAGACAAATTCTCTCTCAAGTTATCTCTGTAAAATACTAATAAATTGTTGAATAGCTAGCAAAACGAGCAGAAAAAAAACAAACATTATTATATATAAAGGGATAACTCAAGACTTCTCGAAAGAGGAAACATTATTCTAAACAAGGCTAATACATAATGTTCGCAGCTGAGAAAACAAACAAAATGGAATTCAGACATAAATAAGCTTTAACTGCGGCATCGGATAAAGTCTGCCACTTTCAAGTATCCTGGGAATTGAAACCGGGTTGAAACAATGAAACGTATGACGGATTCTGACTATGACAGCCAGAAATTCTATTTCACAGACGAGAACGAATAAATAACAGCAGACGCCGGGCGCGGCGGCCATGTGGCCGCTTGCGTCCAGCGTCTTTTCTTTTTGCCTGTTCCTACGCATTTAGAACCCAGTATTGACGGGGATAGGATAAAACACTCACATACCCCGCCGAATATGCGGGAAAAACCTTGAAATATAGGGCTTTTTAAGGTCCTAAATGCGTAGGTTGGTGCTTTGTTGCGATATGCTCCACGGTTATGGTGTATTGTTCATATTCTGTTTTCGGAAATCTTTATGAAATCTTCAAAATTGCCCGGTATGCTATCCGTAAAATCAAAGAAAGGACTTGATTATATGGATATGATTTTGAAAACGACTGACCTCTGCAAAAATTTCAAGGGGCAAATGGCGGTAAACAATGTGTCACTGAACATCCGCCGCAACTCGGTTTATGGTCTGCTGGGGCCGAATGGGGCTGGCAAATCCACGATCTTAAAAATGATCACCGGCATTTTGCACCCCACATCGGGAAGCATCGAGTTTGACGGCCACCCGTGGAAGCGAAATGATCTGGAGCATATCGGTGCTTTGATTGAGATGCCCCCGCTTTACGAAAATCTGACTGCATACGAAAATCTCAAAGTCAGAACTACATTGCTCGGCCTGGACGATGCACGAATTAACGAGGTATTGCAAATTGTCAAGCTCACGAATACCGGCAAGAAACGGGCCGGGCAGTTTTCTCTTGGTATGAAGCAGCGGCTTGGTATTGCTATTGCATTGCTGAACAGTCCCCAGCTTTTGATTCTGGATGAACCGACTAACGGCCTTGACCCTTTAGGGATTGAGGAACTTCGAGAGTTAATTCGCTCTTTTTCCTGCAAAGGGATTACGGTTATTTTGTCCAGCCATATTCTGTCAGAAGTCCAGCAGATTGCAGATCATGTGGGTATCATTGCTGGCGGCGTCCTTGGATATGAGGGAGAGCTTCGCGCCGGTGAAGATTTGGAACAACTCTTTATGGATGTTATTCGCAGAAATGGTAAGGAGGGATATTAAATGGAGATGGCATATATTCAGGCAGAGAACCTAAAGCATAAGAGAACTTTCACAAAAACGCTGATCGTTCTGGCCCCGTTTGTAACTGTGCTTATGAACTTTTTTGCTCCTCTTTGGTTCCAGCTCAATTCTTATAATTGGTGGTATATCCTGCTTTATCCTGGATTCCTTACGCTCACCTGTGCCTTGATTGAACAGCGGGATAATGGCAAACTAAAATATCGTGCTGTTGCTTCATTGCCTGTTTCGCAGAACAAAGTCTGGAAAGCAAAAATTGGAGTGGCCGGTATTTACTCCTGTGTGGGGAATATCATTTTCCTGGTGCTAAATCTGTTGGGCGGTTTTGCAATATTAGTTATCAACAAAATTCCCCTGACAATCGGAATTTGGCAGGCTGCGGCCGGAACAGCTTGTATTGTCATTGCAAGCCTATGGGAAGTTCCGCTGTGCTTATGGTTATCAAAAAAAGTTGGTATCTTTGTCACGGTTATTCTTAATGCCGGACTTGGAAGCGTTTTAGGGATTTTCACGGCTACAACCTCTTTGTGGATGATCTGTCCGTATAGCTGGGTGCCGCATCTTATGATTTCCGTGTTAGGTATTTTGCCTAATGGTGAGCCGGTTGCAGATCAGAGTACGGCAATGGCATTTTGGATGATTATACTTGTATTGGTCATTTCGCTGGTCTGGTTTGCGGTGCTGTCATTTTTAACTGCAAGATGGTTTGAGAAAAAGGAGGTTGGGTAACTATGGTATCTGTGGTTCGCTGCTGGAAAGCAGAATATCAGAAGTGTAAACATAGCATTTTGCTCTATATGCACATCATGATTCCGATTATATGTGCGGCGATTTTTGCGGGTTACTATCATATATCCAGATGGGAACTGGCAACCAAAATCAGTGCCTATCTGGAAGTGCTGGCCGTTGCGTTCCCGTTTCTGATCGGCATTATTGTGGGCCTGGTTGTTCAGATCGAAAATCAGGCCGGGCATTATCAGCTTTTGTTGGGAACAATCCCATCTCGCATGGCAACGTATATTGGTAAACTTGGTTTTCTGATGATCTGTGCTTTTGGCGCAACATTTTTAGCGTTAGGAACATTCGCTGCACTATATAGGGATGCTCCGGCAAGCCTTTACCTGAAAGCAGGGATTCTATTGATGATTACCATGCTTCCCATTTACATGATTCATTTGTTTGTGGGAATGAGCTTCGGAAAAGGTGCATCTATGGGATTGGGAATTGCAGGGAGTTTAATAGCTGCCCTTATGATAACAGGGCTTGGTGACGCTACATGGAAATATATTCCCTGGGCCTGGGGCGTTCGTGTTATGGATTACACTGTGCTTTCATGGGATAGCCCCCAACTGTATGCACAGGTAAAAACCGATTTTTTCAGCGGTATGATTATTTCTGTATGCTGCACTGCTTGTCTGCTGATTGCCAGTTTGGTTTGGTTTCATGGTTGGGAGGGAAGTAAAAACAGTGAATAAAAAGTGCCTGTTTGCCGTGGTAATTGTGCTTGCAAGTCTTATATGCTTATCGGCCTGCGGTGCGCTCCGCGATACCGCCGATAAAAATAAGGCGTTAAATGAATCTCTGCCGTATTATGAGCTGAACGCCGCAAACTATGATGAAATTTCGTATAACGGCCTGACATATACCATAACGGATGAATGTCTTGAAATGTCAGAACTGCAAGAAGAAATCGGGCAGGTATCGAAACGCTTCAAAAATGTGGCGGGGGAAGATTTCAGTTTCGGCTACGTTTACAGTATTGTGGATGTGGATATAAGCAATGCCGTAGCTGTAAATATCAACAATGAATATCGGAAAGCTGACATTAAAAATAATGATGAGTAACCTCGACAATGTGGTATTATGGGGTGGGAGGTGATTTTTTGACCCACTTACTTGTAGTTGACGATGAAGTTTCTATCTTGGAATTGATTAAGAACAGTTTGGGGAAAGATGGATATTTGATAACAGTCTGTCAAAATGCGGATGATGTAGACACCAAAAAGCTGCATTTCTATGACCTCATTCTTTTGGATGTGATGATGCCTGGCACAGACGGCTTTGAGTTTTGCAAACAGATCAGGAATATGGTAGACTGCCCGATTCTCTTTCTGACCGCAAAGACATTAGAGGAAGATATATTGTTTGGATTGGGCGTCGGTGCGGATGATTATATTACGAAACCTTTTCGTATTCAGGAGCTTCGCGCCCGTGTCGCGGCACATTTACGCAGAGAAAAAAGGGAGCATCACAGCACACTTTCCTTTGAACCTGATATAAGATTTGACCTTTCCGCAAAGGTACTGTATGTTTCAGAACAGCCGGTTCCCCTTACCAAAAGCGAGTATTCAATCTGTGAATACCTTGCGAAAAACCGGGGACAGGTTTTTACAAAAGAACAAATCTATGAAGCCGTTTTCGGGTTTGATGGAATAGGCGATAACTCTACGATCTCAACGCATATAAAAAATATTCGTGCGAAATTGGAGCATTTCAAAATAAGTCCGATCAGCACCGTATGGGGGATAGGATATAAATGGGAGTGAAAAAGAAACCTACATTGAAAATATTGTTTCGCCAGTTTGCTATCTCCCTCATTGTCATGCTGGTAGCGGCAATTATTGTCCCTTCTGGTTTGGAGGGACTTGCTGTAAATGCTGGATTAGCTACAAGAGCAAATCTAAGTGAATTGCAGGTAAAAGAGATCATTCCAACGCTGACGATTGCCCCGGATATTACAAAGGTTGTGATTCCACAGGGATGCGGCTACTTAATTCTGGACAAGAACTTTAATGAGCTTTACAGCAATATGGACGATGATGAAAAAGAAATTGCCCTGCTGTACGCAAAGGGAGAATATATTGAATATGCTACGGGGAGGGAGTTTGCACTTGTTGTCCGGGAAAACGAATTTTGCGTTTTAAGGTATTATATTGGTTCTCAATTTACAGTGTCATGGCTACCGGAATATTTTCCATCTCCTGACACGCTTGCGTTAATCCTGATGGCTGTAAATTCGCTGCTGGTCATTATCATACTGACCGCCAGATTTGCTAAGAACCTGCGTACACAACTGACCCCACTTTTTGAAGCAACTGCGGAGGTTTCAAAGCAAAACCTTGATTTTGAAGTAGGACACGCCAAAATTAAAGAGTTTGAAGATGTCCTTGCATCTTTTTCAGATATGAAAGATAATCTGAAAATTTCGTTAGAACGGCAATGGAAAACCGAACAGATGCAGAAAGAGCAAATCGCCGCGCTTGCCCATGATTTGAAAACGCCTCTGACGGTTATTCAAGGAAATGCTGATTTACTCACAGAAACAAATCTTGATGATGAGCAACGATTATACGCTGGTTACGTCGTGGAAAGCTCCGGCCAGATGCAGTCATATATTCAAACCCTGATTGATATATCACGGGCGGCGGTTGGTTATCAGCTCCATATTGAAAGTATAGACTTGCCAGCGTTCATGCAGCACTTGTTCGGTTATATGGAATCACTATGCCGGACAAAAGAAATCCGGCTGCAAATAAATACTGTTTCACTCCCTCAAATGCTGAAATTTGATAGGGTGCTGATAGAACGTGCTATTATGAATGTTATCAGTAATGGGCTGGACTACTCCCCGCAAGGCGGAACGCTTTATGTGGATGTTCAGAGTAACAACGGTTTTGTGGAAATTTCAGTCACAGACGAGGGAACGGGGTTTTCTAAAGAGGCATTATGCCATGCACAGGAACGGTTCTATATGGGCGATCAAAGTCGCAATTCAAAGTTACACTTTGGTATGGGTCTATATATTACAAATTCGATTATGGAACAACATAATGGTCAGCTTATTTTAGAAAATTCAAAAGAAACCGGCGGTGCAAAGGTTACTATGAAACTTCCTTGCTGATTTTCCGATAGTGTAATGGACGTCTTTTATGTCCGTCCATTTTTCAAATCTTTATGGAATCTTCAAAAATTCCTCTTATCATGTATCTAAAGAAAAAACATCTGCCCAGAGGCAAAATTTAAAATAAGAATGTAGGAAATATACAAAATAAAATTGTATGAAAACCTACATTCTTATTTTGTATTTTCAGAAGAGGATTGAGTTGTTATCATCTGCCATGGAGGAGATAACAATGAAAGATCACATTTTAAATATGCTGAAGGCTGATTTAACAGTTCTAGATAAATTAGAAATCAAGTCGAATTTTGCAGATCTTGCCAGAAAATACAAGATGGATTACAGAACAATCAAAAATACTATGAAGGCTATAAAGGCAAGCCTAAAAACAGAAACTGCAGAAGCAAATTGGATCCCTATGCTTCTATTATTGAAGAAAAGCTTTCTATCAGCAGAATTTCTCACAAGGGAGTATACAGAATGCTTCTTTCCAAGTACGGAGAAAAGAAAATCGGAAGCTATACCAATTTCATGTGCTACTGTAAAAAGAACAAGCTTTCTCCTAGTTATGTTACTGTTGTATTAATTTTGCAGCTGTTATGGTGATTTGGTATCCATGGACCAAACGTAATGGGTGCTGTTACAGGACCATTCATGACTAAGATGATGGCTCAGAACCTCGAACTCTACCAGGCTGGTGAAGGAATCACTGCTTCTGGTGTATTCTATACAGCTGGTTCTAAGTATTCAATTATCGCTAATCCATTCGCTTCTGGATGGTTTGGTCCAACAGGTTCAGGTATCACAATGGGCTTGATTATTGCTATTATGCTCTTCTCTAAGAGAGATGACTTCAAGGCAATCGCTAAGTTATCTATTCCTTGTGGAATCTTTAATATCAATGAACCAATTATCTTCGGTATTCCAATGGTTATGAACGCTATGTTCGCAGTACCATTCTTCTTGACTCCAGTTGCTTGCGTATGCTGTGGTTATTTAGTACAGTATTTAGGACTCTGTCCATTGTTCGTTATCGACGTTCCATGGACAACGCCAATTGGCTTATTCGGATTCTTAGCGTCTTCAGGAAATATCATGGGTGCTATCTGGCAGGTAGTGATTATCTTAGGTGTATCTACATTGATCTACACACCATTCGTCATTGCTTCCAACCGTCAGACAGAAGAAGCATAAGATTGATCTTTGCAAAGAATCAGAGTTTATCTCTGGTTCTTTTTCTTACTTATGTATGTCAAATATATTTGACAAATATAGAGATCGTACTATACTGTAATTGAAAGATGTCAAGTATATTTGACATTATAAAGGAGGATCTTATGGATTATACATTCTTAATATCTATGATTATTTTACTTGCGATTCCACTATTCAATATTATCTTATATAAGGAAAAAGAGGACTATGGAGGCTATGATGAACGACAGGAAATTGTCAGAGGAAAAGCTTTCAAATATGGATTTTTGACAATGGTTTCTGTTGAAGGGATTATGTTATTGAAAGAACAGACAGATGGAATCTCAATTGAATGCAATGTTCTTATGATGGCTGGTATTCTGATCGGTGTACTTGTTGTGGTGCTGTATTGTATCTGGAACGATGCATACTGGCAATTGAAGCAAAAACCAATGCCATTTGTTTGTATGCTTGGGGTAGTTGCACTATCTAACATGTTTATTGCAAAAGGAAAAACAATTGTTGCAAATGGAATTGTTACGTGGGATGGTAGTAGTCCAGTATTCATGGCTGTTTTCTTTTCAATCATTCTAATCAATGTTATCATCAAGATGTATATCGATAAGAAAAAAGATCAGTAACATGAAAAATCTGAAAATGAAGGAAGCAAGAACTGCACTTGGTTTATCTCAACAGGAAGTAGCAGATAAAGTAGGCGTATCTAGACAGACAATCAATGCGATAGAGAAGGGAGACTATAATCCAACGATTCGCTTATGCATTGAAGTTTGCAAGGTTTTAAACAAGACACTGGATGAATTATTCTGGGAATAATCTGCATAACAAAAAGACAACTGTTCATTTTCAGTTGTCTTTTAAAGGATTTTGTTATCGCATTGCATTACTTTTAAAAATCGGAAGTGGAGGTATCAACAGTAATCCATTGTCGAAAACATTTATGTCAAAAGCGATTGAGATCACAAAGTTTTTTGAAAAAACAGATGAAGTGATTTATTCAAATGCTTCAAAAGAAGAAACAGGTGCACAGATTATTTGGAATGCGGGAATTGTAAAATTAGTCAAAGAATCATCGGAATATCAGAATTATGATATTCCTGTCATTACAAAACGAGATCTGCAAAACAAGCTGCAAAGAAAATTTAAAAGATCAAATGATCTGAATAACGGATTAAAAGAATTGGAAGAAAGAGGGTATGTTCGAATCTTCCGGGAAGGAAAGTCAGTAAAGATCAAAATCAATCCTGAATCATTCAGGGATTGATTTCTTATGAAATGTTATTGTCCACAATCCTGGCAAGCAACGTATTTGTGCACTCACAAATACATATCTTTAGGGAAATTATTCCCTAATACCCTAACGTAGTGGAGGTGAACATGAGAACACGCAATATCAAGATCGCAGTTTATTTGAATCAGTCAGAATATGAACACATCAATACCCTTGTTGAGCAATCGAAACTATCTCGTGAAAGTTACATTCGGATGCTGATCAACGGGTGATACCGCGTGCTGCACCAAGCGCTGAACTTGTGGAGTCACTCCGTCTGCTTAGAAACATTGCCAATAACATGAATCAGATCGCAGTTGTTGCACACAGTACTGGAAATATTCACGAAGAAGAGTACAAAGAAAACTTTATTCAGTTGAAAGAAACAATCGATGAAATGATGATTTTGATTCGGCAGCCATTGAAAATTGAATGCAGGTGGAAAGATTAATAAAGAAAGCAGGTTGTACTTTCTATTTTTATGATCGGTTGACTAATCATTCAGCTTTGTAAAAAATCAAAGTATTCAAAAAGTGCATGGAATTAAATCCAATGCCTTTTTATTTCAGACCGGGATCCAGTCACCGATCCATTTTCCTGTTGTGACATTATATTGCCGTTTGTATAGACGGCCATTTATATTTTTATATTTCCATACGATAGCATCCCTGTACATTTGTGCACTTTTTTGAACCGGGCTCTCAAGTGCATATACCGGTGTCATACATAAACAAATCGCGCTCAAAAGCATGATCAAATATTTCTTCATTGTTTATTCTCCTTCATAACTGGTATGCCCTGTTCTATCAAAGAAGAAGGATCATTTATGATTGCCTGCTGATTATCACCATAACAAAAAGTATAAGATCCATCTTTATGTTCAATGATATATCCATCTGTAATGGCTTCTTCAGAATCATTCCTCTTTCTTCTCCAGGGGGAGTCCCGTAATAAGATTCCAATACAATTGCGTTAGTGAACAATGGTAAAACCAGTACCAATATCAATAATATCGGGCTGGTCTTTTTTTTTAATTGCCCGGCAAGCAGATATTGTATACGATACTTTAATTTATTTACATTTTCATCGATCAGAAAACAATTCACTGCACTATCTTGTTCTAGCGGACAGGCGCATATCTTTTTTTGTACGGAAACCAGCGTTTGTGCATATTGTAAGCTTTCCTTTTCACTGTAATTACCGGTCACCTTATTATCGACACGAATTTCAAGAAACAGATCGATCTGTCTTTGTAATACGTAGATTGGTGGAAACCACCAGTAGATGATCGTTAACAGGTTGATCAGATTTTTGATATAAATGTCTTTATTTCTGAGATGTGTTAATTCATGTTCCAGAATATTCACAAGTTCTTTATGATCAAATTCTGTTTCAGGAAGAAAGATTGCTTTTTTGAATCCTATTACCATCGGTGAAGGAACCAGATCTGATCGATAAACAGGTATATCACAATGATCATGATCCTGCAGATATTCTCCTACAGAAGTGATCTTTGCATTTTTCACGATCATCCGATACACGATATTCAGCCGATGTATTCGATATATAAAACGTGCAGTCTGAATAATGATCCCCACTATATTAATGATCAGCAGCCATCCCCAAGCAGGAATATTGAAAATAGATGTATGAAGTGCTTCGCGAACCGGATTCATAATTGACGGCAACGGAATGATTATCGTAAAAAAATATTCAAAAGGAAAACATAGACGTAATACAGTTACAAGAACAAAGATAAAAATAAAATCCGTACGAAAGTATTTATATCCTTTATGATTCATTAATAATAAGTGCAAAAGCAGGATCAAAAGACTGGAAACCAGTAAAGTAATAAAAATTGTAAATTCAGAAAATTGAATGGAATACGCAGATGTATATACTTTCATAGCTTCAATTTTTCCTTTTGTTTCTGAATCATTTTTTCTAACTGATCCAGTTGTTCCAATGAATCTGTTTTATCTATAAAGCCTGCCGCAAGCTGAAAATGTGTATTCTCTTCCAAAGTGTTTTGAATATAGTCTGCCTGACTCAAAACAGAACTGTATTGTCTTGTTAGAGATTTATATGTTCTGCCAATACCATCCACCTTGATATATTCTGCTTTCAATAATCTCTGTAATACCTGCTGAACAGTATATACACTCAAACCGGATTTCTCCACAAGATCATGTGCAGAAAGGGAATCAGCACTGTTCCATAATAATTCCATAACCTGCTGTTCACGTTTTGTAAAAAGAATTTTATCCATCATTATAAACTCCTCATCCAACTGACTATATTATACTCGAATTTCCATAAATTTGCGCAGCTTTATTGTACATTCACAAGAATTGCTAAAATTAGAATTGTAAAAAACAACAATTGATAGTACAATTTGCTCAGGTAAATTTAAAAGGAGTATATAATGATGAATTATAGCAGGTACAAAAACGGAGATCGTTTAAACAGATCGTTTTAGTTAAATCTTTCTATCTTTAACTGTATAAAAGAAGAATGAAAGAATAGAAAGAGAGTTAAGTATGCTGAAAAGATTTACATATGCAATATTATCTATTTTATTGGCATTATCTAACCTGGTTACAGTATCAGCCGATTATAAGGCTTTAACTACAGAAGAAAATGTCAATGTATATACTTTACCGGCTTTAAGTGAGGAACAAATTTCGGATCAAATTAAAACCTATTTAATGAATAAATATGATTCTGATCATTTTCAAATTATCTCATATCTGCCTGAGTCGGATTTAAAAAAGCAAAGTATAACACGAAGCCAGTCGCAAACCTATATTGGTGAAACAACAAGAACTGTTCAGGTCGGATATGCAAAAAATCAATATCCAAAAGGTGTTACTTTTAAAAACACTACTGGTACAATTTATTACCAGGATTCACAGGGGGCTGATGTTTCTTTTAGTTTTTCAATTGGTGGTAAAGCGTGGAACGTTGGCGTTGGATTGGGATATAAGGCGTCTGGTGTTACAGGATATGGGCTGAATTGCGCGGCAAATACACCGTGTAAGATCTCTGTAAGTAAAAGTGTAACTGTTAAGCTTTACCATGTAGTAGTTAGCTATGAGGGACAGGTAACAAGTGAAAGCAATGTTCCGGTGAAATTTGAAAATGCACTTTATTTGCGAAATGGACTTGCATAATGAAAAAGTTGTTCCAAATATTATCTTCAATCATCCTGATATTTTGTCTTGCATGCGAGGATCAAAAACAGTTAAAGTATTATTATTCTGTCAATGAAGTACTGGAAAAAGTAAATGATGGTGAATTGATCAGTACCGAATATGCTCCTACATATTTTAATGTGACAGGATACATTTCAAAAATTGATGATACGTATTCATCAATTGAAATACATGATGAGAATGAGACAACCACTTTGCTTTGTAGTTGTCAAAGTGAAAAATGTATTGAACAACTGCATGATTATAAAGTGAATCGTAAAGTCTGGTTGACTGGAAGATTAATAGAAGACGATAAGCAAGTTGTATTTATTATCACAGAAATCGCCACATAGTATTGATCAATGGAATCTAATACTTTTCTAATAGAAATACAGATATGCAAAACTATCAATTCATCACAGATCTATAGACTTTTCAGTTCTGATATCTTATTCTGTAATCAGAAAGCAGACAGATTTACACGAAAAGATCATTTGTGACAGGCTGATTCAATCAGCAAAAAAGTCACTATGCAGTCCATCACGTACAGGATTCTATCAATCAGATGTACAGGAATTGAAGAAAGCTGCCCACAAAAAAATTTGATAACTTAAGTCAAGAGAAAATTTAATAAATTTACATCTACG
>ERZ1034897.639-NODE-639-length-16337-cov-8.657904_pt1 | contig 16337 bp, 14 predicted proteins | sample MGYA00520629_ERZ1034897 | MGnify/ENA primary metagenome ERZ1034897 (study PRJEB33766, sample SAMN09781789) | gut metagenome | biome: gut microbiome | host: Homo sapiens | place: Madagascar | study: EMG produced TPA metagenomics assembly of the PRJNA485056 data set... | reverse complement strand
TGCGATACGAGAATACCATCTTCTAAAAAAAGGCGGCGAAGCCGCCACGAGAACCTTGAACCCTGAACCTTGAACCCTGAACCAAATGAAAGCAAAGTAAAAAGGGGCTGTGAAGAAATGAGGATTCATTTCTTCATAGCCCCTTTCATACATGCAGTCTGTTTTTCGCTTTTTGGATATCCTGATGGATCTGCGCCACCAGAAGGTCCGGTGAGGCGAATTTCATTTCTCCCCGGATGCGGCTCACCCATGCGAGCGTGAAGGACGCGCCGTAGATGGACTCGTCGAAGTCAAAGATGAATGTCTCGATGGTCTTCTTTGCATTGCCGAAGGTCGGATTGTTTCCGATATTCGTGATAGCAGGGAAGGTATGCCCCTTTACCAGCGCGCGCGTCGCGTAGACGCCATCCGGCGGAAGGACACGGTCTTCCGAGACAGCCAGATTCGCCGTCGGAAATCCGAGTACGTCATGCCCGCGACGGAAGCCATGGACCACGTCGCCCTTGATGGTGTAGTCACGACCAAGAAGGCGGGCGGCCTTCTCCATCTCACCGCCAAGGATCGCCTGGCGGATGGCGGTACTGGAAATCTTCTTCCCTGCGTTCTCTCGGAGTGAGACGATGCGGACGGTGACACGGCTTTCTTCAAAGAAGCGCACGAGGTCACCACTCTTCCCAAGACCACCGTGGCCAAAGGAAAAATTTTCTCCCGTGACGAGGCCGACAAGGCCGGGAAGGCGAGCGAGCTCTCCCAGAAAATCTTCAGCGGATTTTGCGAGAAATGTCTCATCCGGCCGGATGCAGACGGCCAGCGCCATGCCCTGAGCGGCCAGTGCATCCATCTTCTCATCAATGGACTGCAAAAGCGGCACATGAATATCGGGCGCAAGCACTTTCATCGGATGCGGATAAAAGGTGAGAACACCCGGCTGCGCGCCCTTCTCTTTCGCAAGGCGCTTCACTTCGGAAAAGACCACCTGATGTCCCAGATGGCATCCGTCAAAGAAGCCGATGCCAAGGACGAAGGGCTGGTCTTTGGGTAAATCGTGTAAAGTAGGTAGAATGGTCATGATGATGGGTTTAAGGGTTCAGGGTTCAGGGTTCAGGGTTCGGGGTTCGGGGTTAACCCCTCGGGCGTGGTGCCCTTTGATTCCGTTTGAAAGCTTCGCTTGAATGAGAAATTAGAAATGAGAAATGGTGGTGCGGCGCATAAAAACATGGAAGCGCCGCGGAGTTTTGATAGCGCTTCGCGCCGTCGTCATTTCGAGCGTAGCCGAGGGTCTTTATTGCAGAACGTTCATCGCCTGATGTGAGGCAGCACCAGGACATCGTTTTCCCTCGGCGCATACACGCTGATTTCCTGCAGTGCAGTAAAGATCCCTCGGCTACGCTCGGGATGACGATGCCGGAGAATCCCAGTCACCAGTCACTAGTCACTAAAAACCTAATTAAATACTTTCTTCGGATGAATGACGCCTCTCTCTACACTGGCAGTGCCGAGGAAGCGGGGACCGCAAAAGGCGGCGGCGACTTCCACAGGCTTTTCTCGCGTGCGAAGGCGTTTACCCAAGAGGAAATCGGCGGCTTCTTTCTCATCGAGCGCAAGGAGTGGCAACGCGGAAAGGAGCGGACGAAGGTCAGTCATGAGCGCGCCTTCCGGATCCGCTTCGATCTCTTCCAGTGTCTTTGCTTCGGCGATAGAGAAAGGCCCCATCTCGCTGCGCAGAAGAAAGGACATGGTCAGCGGGCATCCGGCCGTTTTCCCCATGTCGCGGCCGAGCGCGCGGATGTAGGTGCCTGCCGAGCAGGTGACGGAGAGACGGAGGAGCGGCGGCTTTACCTCACGGAGGATCAGATTGTAAATGGTGACAGGACGGGGTGGAAGCTCGACGGCATTTCCTTCACGCGCCAGCTTGTAGGCGCGCTCGCCATTCACCTTGATGGCAGAGTAGGACGAGGGGCGCTGGAGGATGTCTCCTTTGAATGATTCCGCAGTGCTTTCCCAGGTCGAAAGATCGGCAGGGATCTCCCCCGTCTCCACCACAGTCCCTGTCACGTCCTCGGTGTCCGTTGCAAGGCCCATCAGAAATTCCGCTTCATACGTTTTCCGATGGATCGGCGCGTACTCGATGAGGCGCGTCGCGCGCCCCAAAAAGACAGGGAGCACGCCCGCCGCCATGGGGTCAAGTGTCCCGCCGTGGCCGATCTTCTTCTGCCCATAGATGCGCCGCAGACGCGCTATCACGTCGAAGGACGTCATCCCCGCCGGCTTCAATACATTCAGTACGCCGTCCATCAGAGGTACTTCTCCGCGACAGCCATGAATTTCTTCTCCGCTTCTGTAAAGTCACCTTCGATGGTGCATCCGGCTGCCTTCCAGTGACCGCCGCCGCCAAATTCGCCGGCAAGCTCCGCGACATTGGCATAATTTTTGGAGCGCAGGGAGACGCGGGTCTCGCCCTCTTTGCGATACTTGAAGAGTGCGGCGATCTCACAGCCGCGGATGCAGCGCGGGATGGAGGCGTAATAGTCGGAATTCTCTCCATCGAGCGCCATGGCGTCTTGATCCATGTATGCGATGACGATCTTTCCATCGGCATAGGAGTGGACCGTCTTTGCCACCAGCTCGTAGCAGTGCATGGCTTCGATGGACTTCTCTTCGAGATGATTGGAGATATAGGATGGGTCAGCTCCCATCGCGACGAGCTGGCTCGCCATCAGGAGCGTATGCGGCGAGGTGCAGCTGAATTTAAAGAAGCCGCTGTCCGTGCCGATGCCCATGTAAAGTGCATTGCAGGTGTCTTCGTCCATCTCGATGCCTTCGTCGAAAAACATTTCCGCAAGCATTTCCGCTGTCGCCGCATAGCGATACTGCAGATAGAGGAGATCGGTGAAGCGTTCATTCGTGCGATGATGGTCGATGGAGAGTGAATCGATGTCTTTCGGGAAATCAAAATTTCCGCCGCGTTCCAGATTGGAAAGATCCGTGAAAACGATCGCATCGTAGTCCCTTCCTTCCGGGATCGATGTATGAACGAGCGCGGAGGCCTTCACGAGCGTGTACACCTTCGGCACAGGATCCGGAAGCAGCATGTCCGCCTCCTTCCCCATGGATACAAGGACATTGTGCAGCGCACAGATAGAGCCGACATCATCTCCATCCGGATGTTCGTGACCGACCAGCAGGAAGCGCTTGTGGGATTTCAGAAAATCCATGGCCTCCTTCTTGCCGATCTCTTTGGCATGGTTCAGTGCAAGGCTCATTCTTTCACCTCATCTTTATGAATCTTCTTCAGAAGGCCATCGATATGCATGCCGTAGTCCAAAGAGGCATCTTCGGAAAAGGTGATCTCCGGCGTGTAGTAGATCTTGAGACGCTGCCCGAGCTCACGGCGCACGAAGCCGCGGCTCTTATTCAGCGCATCGAGCGATGCTTTCTTCTCTTCCGGTTTGCCGAAAAGGCTGACGTAAATGGTCGCTTCGCGCAGATCGCCTGTCACCTTGACTTCGGTCACCGTGACAAAGCCGATGCGCGGGTCTTTCAGATCATGAAGGAGCATCTGGCTCACTTCCTGCTTGATAAATTCCTGTACTTTGCGTACTCGTAATTCGGACATAGTAAGTACCTCGCTCTCTGGAAATACGATTCGAACATGTGTCGAGTGTAAGGGCGGTGCGGCGCATAAAAATCAGAAGCGCCGCGACGTTTTGAAGATATGGTATTCACGAAAAATGAGAAACCTGTGAACCTTTTGAACCTTCAGAACCTGTTTAACCTATGAGAATTCATATAAGGGGGAAGATTGTTCTTTCTGCTTTCAAACTTCAGGGTTCAGGGTTCAGGGTTCAGGGTTAGCCCCTGGGGCGTACTGCCCTTTGATTCCGTTTGAAAGCTTCGCTTGAATGAGAAATTAGAAATGAGAAATGCGAAATGGTGGTGCGACGCCAGATCCTTCGACTCAGTTCTCACTGCTTTGCCTTTACATGATCGAACATCCGACATTTCACTCCGCTCAGGATGACTCGAAATGCGCCGCGAAGCATAAATAATGGCGATGCCATGAGCTGGCATGCCAGTCACTAGTCACTTGCGACACCTAATCCCTAGCCACTTATCCCTAGCTACTCATCCCTGCTTTCAAACTTTCTGGGGGTATCCCTTTCCCGTATCGTCATCCCGAGCGCAGCCGAGGGATCTTTCTAGGGAAACACTGATTCAATCGTTGTCAGATTTTACTCTTGAATCTTTATGCATAGCAAGGAATAACTTGACGAGAATAGCGAGCTATTTAAGGAAGGTTATGACGAAGCTATGTATAAAAATTCTTGTAAAATCTGACTCTGCAATTTAATCAGCGTTTCCCTTACACTGCGGTCAGTATCACATAAGCACCGGCAGGAAAACGACGCCTTGGTGCTACGTATTTCTGCTTTCACACATCCTTCGTTTAGCAGTCTGCAAGAAAGATTTCTCGCTTCGCTCGAAATGACGATACGAGAGAGTCTATAGTCTCCTGGTCTTCCAATCTCCTAGTCCCTAGTCACCAGTCCCTAGTCACCCCAAAAACAAAATCGTTCGCCCTTATGAAATTGTAAAGGCGAACGATGTATGCATTATTTCAGTTCAGCAGCTTCTTCTTTCAGTTCGAAGGATTCCAGCTGGTCTCCCTCTTTGACGTCACGATAGCTGTCGATGGCGATGCCGCATTCGAAGCCGGCAGCGACTTCCTTCACGTCATCCTTGAAGCGGCGCAGCGATGCGATCTTTCCTTCATGGATGACGATGCCGTCGCGGATCAGGCGCAGCTGGCAGTTGCTGGTGATCTTGCCATCCTGCACGTAGGAGCCGGCAACGATGACCTTCGGTGTGTGGATGACCTGACGGATCTCCGCATGGCCGAGGACCACTTCGCGGATGGTCGGCGAGAGCATGCCTGCCATCGCCGCCTTGACATCATCGATGCAGTCATAGATGACACGGTAGAGACGGACATCGACGCCGTCCTTTTCCGCCATGGCACGTGCATTGGCATCCGGACGGACGTTAAAGCCGATGATGAGTGCATTGGATGCGGAAGCGAGCATGACATCGGATTCGTTGATCGCGCCGACGGCGGAGTGAACGATGGAGATGCGGACCTCTTCGCTCTTGATGGCCTGCAGGGACTGTACGAGCGCTTCGACGGAGCCCTGGACGTCAGCTTTGATGATGACGTCGAGTTCCTTCATTTCGCCTTCCTTGATCTTTTCGAAGATGTTGTCAAGGGTGACCTTCTGGACGCTTCTCTGTTCCTCTTCCTTCGCACGGGATGCGCGGATCTCAGCGATATTTCTGGCCTTCTTTTCATCCATGACGAAGAAGTGGTCGCCGGCTTCCGGCACGCTGTCCATACCGAGGATCTCGACCGGGACAGACGGTTCCGCACTCTTCATCTTGCGGCCGTTTTCATTGTTCATCGCGCGGACGCGGCCCCAGCTCTTGCCGGCCAGGATGCCGTCACCGATATGGAGGGTACCGTTCTGGACAAGGACGCTCATGACCGGGCCTCTGCCTTTATCCAGCTGGGCTTCGACGACGACGCCGTATGCTTCGCGGTTCGGATTGGCCTTGAGTTCCTGCATTTCAGCAACGAGGAGGATGTTTTCCAAAAGATCATCGAGCCCGATCTTTTTCTTCGCGGAGATCGGTGTCATGATGACATCGCCGCCCCAGTCTTCGGCGAGCAGGCCTTCTTTGGCGAGCTCTTCCTTGATGCGGTCCGGGTTGGCGCCCGGTTTATCGATCTTGTTGATCGCGACCATGATCGGTACACCGGCATTCTTCGCATGATGGATCGCTTCGATGGTCTGCGGCATGACGCCGTCATCGGCTGCTACGATGAGGACAGCGATATCGGTCAGCTGCGCGCCGCGGGAACGCATCGCGGTAAAGGCTTCATGGCCCGGGGTATCGAGGAAGGTGATCTTGTGATTTTTATAACGAATCTGGTATGCACCGATGCGCTGGGTGATGCCGCCGGCTTCGTGGAGCGCGACATTCGTCTGGCGAAGAGCATCGAGCAGGGTGGTCTTGCCATGGTCGACGTGGCCCATGATGGTGACGACAGCCGGTCTTGGCTTCAGGAAGCGCGGATCATCCTCTGCAGGGATATACTCGGTCGGATCCGCCGGAGCTTCTGCTTCGATCAGGGTGATGCCGAATTCTTCTGCCAGGATCTCGATGGTGTCGCGGTCCAGGTTCTGGTTGATGGTCGCCATGACGCCGTCCATCATGAGTGCTTTGATGATCTCGCTGACTTCACGTCCGAAAAGCTCAGCCAGCTCCTTGACGGTAACGCTCGGCGGCAGCTCGACTTCTGTCGGGTACGCAGCCACTTTCTTTTCATTCGTGTGTTTCTTCTTCTTGCTCTGGCTCAAAGAACGGGCCATGAGGGAACCGCCTTCCTTCTCTCTGCGGCTTCTTTCCCAGTCCTTCTTCGTCTTTTTCTTAGCCGGTTTTTCCGCTCTTCTGGTGACCGGCTTCTGCGCGGTCTCTTCTACCGGAGCCTTGGCAGCAGCTGCCGGGCGCTGCGGACGAGCCGGACGATCGGTCTTCGGGCGGTCACCGTTTCTGTCATTCTTGAAACGGTCATTTCTTCCATTGCCGCCAGTCTGTCCATTTCTTGCTCCCTGCGGGCGGTCGCCGTTGCGGCTGAAACGATCGTTTCTCTGACCGTCTCTTCCCTGAGAGCGGCTTCCCCCGTCACGGCGTTCCCCGTTTCTATCATTTCTGCCTTCGCTTCTTCCATCACGTCTCTGGCCTTCTCTTCTTCCGTCGCGGCGCCCATCCTGACGGGATGCCTCTCTCGCCGGACGGGACGGGCGTTCTGCCGCCTTGGCCGGCTCTGCCTTCGGCGCTTCCTTCTGCGGAGCTTCTGTTTTCGGAGCTGGTTTCGGAGCCTCTGCCGGCGCTGCTTCTTCCGTGGAATAGGAAGAGTAGGAGGACTGGCGGGCATTGCCCTTCTTGCCATTCGGCTGGCCTGCCTGATCAAAACGGACGGTACGCATCACCGGGCGCTTTGCCGCTTTCTTCTTTTCTTGAGCGACGTGACGCGCGAGGATGGACTTGCCATTGTCATCCACGCCGGAGAGACGGTTCGTCACATCGACATGACCGGCTTTCAAAATTTCAATGACCTCTTTATCTGTCTTGCCAAATTCCTTGGCAAGTTCATAAACTCTGTACTTCTTTTTCTGCATAAGCAGCCTCCCAAGTGTATGTCAATTTGATTCATGGTTTATTATCGCAGAAATGGGACTCCTATTCGGCGGCCGCTCTCTGGCGACGAGCGGCTCTAAGACCCATTTCCATCTGCCCCTGGCAGCTATCTTTCAGCTAGCGCCTTGTCGATCTTTTCAGCGATCGCGCGGCTGAAGCCTTTATCTGTGATGAGCGCCGCTGTGCGCACCCCTTTGCCGAGGGCGCTGCCCAGCCTTTCCTTTTCTCCAAACAGTCTGTAGGAGATATGCGCTCTTTCTGCAGCATTTCTGTACTCATCCTTTGTTCTTGGGGAGCTGTCTTCCGTGATAATGAGAAGGGCCCCTTTCGGAGCTTTCACGTTCTTCAGCCCTTCTGCCACCTGTTCATTTCCCGAAAGCAAACGACCTGCCTTCATACAAAGGCCAAGCATGCGGTATACCGGCTCATCCATTCTCGATTTGTTCCTTCAGCGCATCGTATACATCCTTGGATACCGGACGCTTCAGGGATTTCTCAAGACCATGGGACTCGTAGGCCTTGGTAAAGCACTCGATATCGTCACACACGTAGACGCCGCGGCCGGATTTCTTGCCCGTACGGTCGAGCTCGATGAGCCCCGTCGGCAGAGCCACGATACGGAGCAGCTCCTTCTTCGGCTTCAGCTCCTTGCAGCCTACGCACATGCGCATGGGGATCTTTTTTACTTTCATTCCTTAGCTTCCTCCCCCATATCGCTTTCGATATCTCCCAGAATGTCGTCATCGAGATCGGCGCTGTCGGTCTCACCGAAGCCCTCCTCATTCGCCTGCGTTTCACTCTTGATATCGATCTTCCAGTTCGTCAGCTTGGCAGCCAGGCGGGCATTCTGGCCTGCTTTGCCGATGGCAAGCGACAGCTGGTAGTCCGGTACGATGACATAGGAGGATTTCTCTTCTTCCCATACGGAAACGGAAACGACCTTTGCCGGGGAGAGGGCATTGGCGATGTAGATCGCCGGATCTTCGTCCCAGCGGACGATATCGATCTTTTCATCATGCAGCTCGTTCACGATATTCTGTACACGCTGTCCCTTCGGCCCGACGCACGCACCGACCGGATCGACAGCCGGATCCATCGCATATACGGCGATCTTGGAGCGGGAGCCCGCTTCACGGACGACACTCTTGATCTCCACGGTGCCGCTGTAAATTTCCGGTACTTCCAGCTCGAAAAGTCTCTTCAAGAGGCCCGGATGGGTCCTCGAGAGGATGATCTCCGGTCCCTTCGTGGTCTTTCTGACTTCGAGGACATAGCACTTGATCTTATCGTTCGGCTGGAATTCTTCGCCTTCGATCTGTTCTGCGAAAGGCAGGATCCCTTCTACGCGGCCGAGGTCGACAAAAATGGTGCGGGATTCATTCCATTTCACTACGCCGGTGATCACATCGCCTTCACGACCGGAGAATTCGTCATAGATGGAGCCTCTCTCGGCTTCACGCAGCTTCTGGATCATGACCTGCTTAGCAGCCTGCGCTGCGACACGGCCGAAATTCTTCGGTGTCACATCGATGCGGAGCATGTCGCCTGCTTCATAGCTGCGGTCGATCTTCTTTGCCTCTTCCACCGTGATCTCATTGATCGCATTTTCAGAGTCCTCATGGATCTCGTCCACGACGGTCTTCTCTTCATAAATTTTATATTCCCCGGTTTCACGGTTGAGAGAAACCGAAGCCTTGGCATTGCTGCCGCTTTCCTTTTTGTAAGCGGTCAAGAGCACCATTTCCAGTGCATCAAATACCATATTTCTGTCAACTTTTTTGATCTTGACCAGGGCTTCTACTGCTTCCAATAATACCTTGCCGTCCACGATGAACTATTCCTCCTCGATTAAAACGAAAAATGAAGTCTTACTTGTGAAATTTTATCTCTATGCAATGCGATTTCCTTACCGTCATCGAGCGTCAGCGCCAGATCACCCTCCTCGGTGAGCCCTTCCAGATGCGCGGTGAACGCTTTGCCGCCGCCTGCCTCTTCGAGCGGAGCAAACAGCTTCACGTCCACATCGCTTCCCGCATAGCGGCGGAAATCCTTATCTTTCTTCAATACACGATCGAGCCCCGGAGAAGAGACTTCCAGCATGTAGTTGTCCGGAATGATATCCTTCTCATCCAGAATCTCGCCCGCCTTCTCACTGATGCTCTGGCAGTCTGCGAGATCCACGCCGCCTTCCTTGTCAATGAAAATACGAAGGATCCAATTCCTTTCACGGACATACTCGACATCAACAAGTTCGATGCCATCCGCATCCAGGATCGGTTCCAGCAAAGCTTCTACGGCTTCTTCGATTGCTTTATGTGCCATGATAAGCCTCCTTGAAATCAATCAAACGTGAACGCCGAAGTGCGCCTGAAAGAGCAAGGGCTCCATAGATCGCAGCATCAGTGCGATAAAAAATATGTCCCTTCCCCGATGTGCATGCGTCCGTTCACGAAACTGTTCCATATATAAGAAAAAGTGAGCCGCAGCTCACTCACCAGGAAATTCTATACACATAACTTGCGATACTATTATACCATACGTTGTAAAGGGAAAGCAATAAAAAAGGTTCAGGGTTAGCTCGTGAGGCGGCTCCGTCCACTGATTGTGGATGAAAGCTCTGCTTGAATTAGGAATGAGGAATGAGGAATGGTGGTGCGGCGCATAAAAATATAGAAGCGCCGCGGAGTATAAATAGGGCGATGCGACGAAAATGGCATTTCAGTCACCAGTCACTAGTGACTAGGAGACAATAGACTCTTGCGTCGTCATTTCGAGCGAAGCGAGAAATCTTTGTCATTCGCGGTCAGACGGTCAATGTTTCGAAAGTTCAAAACGGGAAACCTGCTATCTGCAGACTTTCGGGCATCGCCCCATATATATTCGCGGCGAAGCCGCCACCTTCATTCCTCATTCCTAATTCCTCATTCCTAATTTGGGCGAAGCTTTCAAACGGAATCAAAAGGAGGTACGCCCAACGGGCTAACCCTGAACCCTCTAATCCTCGATCACCGGATGCTCATAGAGCTCCTTCAGATCCTTCACCAGGTGCTTCTCGATCGCCGCCTCAAGGGCTTCTATGGTTCTGGCATCGTACTGATGAATGATGCCCGGGATGCCCTTGGCGCGAAGCTCGCCGTAGTACTCATCGCGATACATGTTATAGAAGAAAAGGATCCCTGTATCCTTTTCTTCACACTCATAGGCAGCGATGATGTAGGAGCCGTTCAGCCCAAGGAGCGGCATTTTCGGCGCAATGACGCGCACATAGTGCCCGAGCTTCTCCGGCAGCAGCTCTTCATAGTCCCAGACCATGAAGCCCTTACCCTCGACCAGAATGGAGACCTTCTCGCGATGGATGAGCTCCTTCTCGATCGCCTCCGGTGTCAGCAGCTTCACGAGACGTTTAAATTCCTCAAGATCGCCCGTGATGCATTCGATCTCCGTCAGCGTGATCATGTGCAGATCCATCTTTACCATGTAATCCGCCGTTTCCTCATCATATAAGACGCGGATCTTCCATCCATTCGACTTGTGAAACCAGCCGAAGGCATAATAAATGCGGTCGTGCTGCTCATCGATGATGCGAAGCTCATAGTCGCCGATGACCGTGGGAAGCTCTTTCTCCTCGTACCAGGCAAGCAGCTTCTCGCGGCGCTCTGCACGCGCCTTCTTTGTTTTTTCATCCACGTCAGCCATGGTGACTCCTTTCTAAATGAGACTATGAGACTGGAAGACTAGGAGATGTTAGACATTAGACTTTAGACTTCAGATTTCAGACTTCTAGCATCTGACCTCTGACTTCTGATTCCTAGTCACTAGTCCCCAGTCACTAGCCACTAGCCACTAGTCCCAGTCACTTCTCCGCCAGTTCTGCCTCAAGCCTGTCTCTGGATGCGGTGACGGACTTCACAAATTCCCGCGTTTCCGGGAAAGGGATCTGGTTCATGTCGGAGAAGCCTTCCTTCCAGCCATAGTCCTTCACCCACTGGTCCACATTGCCGCGGCCCGCATTATACGCGGCCAGCGCAAGGACTTCATTGTTGTGATACTCCTTCAACAGGTAATTGATATACCAGGCGCCCAGCGGGATATTCTCCTCGGGACGCTCCAGACGGTTCGCCGGAAGACCGCTTTCCTCGGAGATCCACTCTGCGGTATCCGGCATGAGCTGCATCATGCCGATCGCGCCCACATGGGATACCGCCTTTTTATCGAATTTACTCTCCGTCAGGATGACGGCTTCTAAAAGAGCCGGCGAGATTTCCTCCTTCTTCGCGCTCTCTGAAATGAGGAGAGAGATCTCCCGCGAGGGACGCATGAAGGAAATGTCTGAAAGGATGTAGACCGCAAGACCGCACAGAATGGCCAGAAGAAGGGTGAAGAGCATAGCCCCCGTATTTCCCTGATGTCTGTGGACTTCTCTCTTTTTCCGTTTCAAAGCGGTTCTCATGGATTCAGCTCCTTTCAGGCAAAAATGATGTGGGGTTCAGGGTTCAGGGTTGTGGTGGCGGCTTCGCCGCAAATATATATGGGGCGATGCCCAAAGGCTGACTTCTCCCTCCTTCCAGAGGAAGGGGCGAGAGAATGGTCTGGGCGATGCCCGAAGTTTGAAACTGGCGGTTTTCTCGTATCGCAAACCCAATCCCTAGCTACTAATCCCCAGCTACTAATTTCTAGTCACCAGTCCCTAACTCCCCTCATCCGTTCCTTCGCCTTCGCGAGGGCTTCTCTCACCTGGCGGCGGGTGTCTTCGACGGAGCGGCTGTTATCGATGATGACATCCGCATAGTTCAGCTTATTGTCCGTCGGCATCTGCTTATGGATGCGGTCAAGGACCTGCTCTCTGGTGAAGCCGTCGCGGAGCGTGACACGCTCGATCTGCATTTCCAGCGGTACCTTGACGATCCAGACCTCTTCCACACGCAGCTGCCAGGAGATCTCCAAGAGGAGCGGCATGTCGAGTACAACAAGATCATGGCCTTCCTCCTGGGCCTTCAGAAGCTCTTCCTGCGTGCGGTGCCAGATGAAGGGATGGATGATGGCATTCAGCTGCTGGCGTTTCTCTTCCTTCGTGAAAACGATCTCTGCCGTTTTCAGCCGATCGAGCGTCCCGTCCTTATTGAAAATGGCCTCGCCAAAGGCGCGCCGGATGTCTTCCATGGCCGCACTGCCCGGCCGCACTGCCTCGCGCGCGAGCATGTCCCCATCAATGATGGGGATCCCCAGCTCCTTCAGGTAGGAGGAGACGGTGCTTTTCCCGCAGCCTACGCCGCCGGATAATCCGATACGATACATAATGAGATAACTTCCTTTGAATGATAATGAGAAAAGGGGTAAGGGTTCAAGGTTCAGGGTTCAGGGTTCAGGGTTCAGGGTTGTGGTGGCAGCTTCGCTGCAATTACATATGAAGCGATGCCCGAAAGTAGTATTCAAGTCACCAGTCATTCGAGGTCCCTAATCCCTAGCCACGAATCCCTGCTTTCAAACTTCAGGGGGTAGCCCGTGGGGCGGGGCGTCCTTTGATTATGTTTGAAAGCTTCATTTGAATTAGAAATGAGAAATGGTGGTACGGCGCATAAAAATCAGAAGCGCTGCGAAGGTTTGAAATTAGCGGTTTTCTCGTATCGCAAACCTAATCCCTAACCCCCAGTCACCAGCCTCTCCGCTCACTTCGTTTCCGCCCAGTTCTTCCCCGCATTGACGTCGGCGAGGAGCGGCACTTTGAGCGTGACGACGGATTCCATCGTTTCTTTTAAAAGAGCAGCGATCTCCTCTTTTTCCTCCGCCACCACCTCTGCGACCAATTCATCATGGACCTGCAGAAGGACGCGGCTCTTATAGTGGCCCTTCCTCAGCTTGTCATAGACGGCGATCATCGCCATCTTCATGATATCTGCGGCCGTGCCCTGGATCGGTGTATTCATCGCCATACGTTCTGCGAGTGAACGGCGCATGAAATTCTTGCTGCGGATGTCCGGAAGCTCGCGATAACGACCAAAAAGCGTGACGGCACGTCCCGTCTCCCTGGCCTCTTCGATCATACGCTGCATGAAGTCATGGATCTTCGGGTAGCGGGCATTGTACCTGTCGATATAGTCCTGCGCCTGCTTGGGCGTGATGCCGAGCTGCTTGGACAGGCCGAATCCGCTGATGCCATAAATGATGCCGAAATTGACGGCTTTCGCATGGCTTCGCTGCTCGTCGGTGACTTCTTCGAAGGGGATGCCCAGCACTTCGGCCGCGGTGCGGCGGTGGATGTCCTCATGGTTCGCAAAGGCCGCGATCAGGCTCTCATCACCACACATATGCGCAAGAATACGGAGCTCGACCTGCGAGTAATCCGAAGAGATGAAGCAGTCATAGCCCTCGCCCGGCACAAAAAGGGAGCGTATCTTCTTTCCTTCCTCCGTGCGGACAGGGATGTTCTGCAGGTTCGGATCCGAGCTTGAAAGACGGCCCGTAGCCGTCACCGTCTGGTTGAAGGAGCCATGAATGCGGCCCGTTTCCTTACGGATGAGCTTCGGCAGCGCCTCGAGGTAGGTGGAGATCAGCTTCGAGAGCGTGCGGTAGCGAAGGATCTTTCCCACAAAGGGATAGTTGACCGCCAGATTCTCCAGCACGTCCGCAGCGGTCGAGTAGCCGGTCTTCGTTTTCTTGCCCGCCGGCATCCCCAGTTTCTCGAAGAGGATATGTCCGAGCTGTTTGGGCGAATTGATATTGAACGGTTCCCCTGCCTCGGTGTAGATATCCTTCACGAGGCGGCCCACCTCATTCTCCATGTCCGCCTTGACCTCCTGCCAGCGCTGCTGGTCTGTCGCGATGCCGGCCTTCTCCATCGCGGAAAGCACCTTGACGAGCGGCTCTTCCACGTCCGTGAAAAGTGTCATCACTCCATTTTCCTCGAGCTTGCGGCAGCACGGCCCATAGATCTTCGACAGGAAATCTCCGATGAGACTGCCCTTGTCTGCGAAATCTTCCATCTCATCCGCAAAGACTTCGGGCACTCCATAGAGCCCTGCCATGTACGATAAGGGGTACGTCACGCGCGCCGGATCCAGCAGGTAGGAGGCGAGCTGTACATCAAAGAGCGGCAGCGAATCGGCCGGGAAATCGGACTCCGTGAGGGCTTTCGCATCGACTGTCACCACCGCTTTCGCTTTCGCGAGGGCTTCTGCGAGCTTCTCATACTGCGCCGGCACCGCCGTGTACGCCCGTCCCTCACTCACAACGACCGCAGACCTTGCCGTGAAGAAAGGTGCGATCCCTGAGCGGTCGATCAAAAGGGCTGCGACCTTTTCGTCAAACGTCTCTCCCTGCCAGGATTCAGCCTTCACAAGCTCTCTCTGGCTCTTCTCTTTCTTCGCTTCTGCCAACGCACGGAAGCGCGGAAGGCTGGCAAACTGCTGCAAAAGATTGATCCCGAGCTTTTGGAACAGGAGACGCATTTCCTCAAAATGAACGGGCTGATGCATTTCTTCCAGAGACGTCTCCAGCGGCACGTCGCGCTTGATGGTCGCCAGATCATAGGAAAGATAGGCCAGCTCTTTATTCGCAGTAAGCTTCTTTCCCTGCGCGCCTTTGATCTCTTCGACATGGGCATAGAGATTATTCAGATTGTCATACTGCGTGATGAGCTTCAAAGCCGTCTTCTCGCCGATCCCTGGCACGCCGGGGATATTGTCTGCAGTATCCCCCATGAGCGCCTTCATGTCGATCACCTGACGCGGCTCTATGTGGTACTTTTCAAAGACCGCTTCCGGCGTCATGGCCGCCATATTCGTGATGCCCTTCTGCGTGAGGAAGACCGTCGTCCGGCTGCTTGAAAGCTGCAGCGCATCGCGGTCGCCCGTCACGATATTGACCGGCATTTCCTTTTCATAGCGAAGAGAAAGCGTCCCTAAGATGTCATCTCCCTCGTAGCCGTCAAGACTGTACACCGCGACACCCATCACCTGCATCACGTCGCGGATGAGGTCAAACTGCGGCACGAGTTCATCCGGTGCCGGCTTTCTCGTAGCCTTGTATCCCTCGTACATCTCCGTGCGGAAGGTGTGTCGATCCTTGTCGAAGGTCACTGCCATATATTCCGGATCCAGATCGCGATAGAGACCGAGCAGCATCCGCAGAAATCCATAGACCGCATTCGTCGGGATCCCATCCGGCGATGTCATAGTGGGCGGCAGCGCATAGAACGCGCGGTATAAAAGGCTGCTGCCATCAATGATGACCAATTTCTTTTCCATAGTAAACTCCATGAGGGTACGCACTCGCGTGCCAATCAATGCCAAAGCCCCATGCCGATGGGCAACAGGTTCAAAGGGTTATAAGCTTTGAAGGATGGTGCATCGCACGAATGACATCGCGGCGCCGATCCCCAATGCGTCATCCGCCGCCTTGCAAAAGGGGCAGACATCGTAGTATATATTATATCATAATCGCGCCGGGCAAACAGGCTTCCCATGGTGAGCGGGTACACATTCTTCGGCACGCGGCGAATGAAAAAGATCTCCTCTTTCTTAGAATACCGATACAGAAATACCTGCCACAGGGCGGCGCAAGACACGCCGCCAGAGAAAAGAGCCTCACGCTCCATTCCGGCAAGCGCAACAAAAAAGCCCATCCAATGGATGAGCTTTTTCTCATTTTAGTGGTGCGGTCGGAGAGATTTGAACTCTCACGGATTACTCCACTACCGCCTGAAGATAGCGCGTCTGCCAGTTCCGCCACGACCGCATATAAAATTGAATTGAGGGAATCAAGTAGAAAAAAGAGTGGTGCGGCTGGTGAGACTTGAACTCACACGATCGAAAGATCACTACCCCCTCAAAGTAGCGCGTCTGCCATTCCGCCACAGCCGCAGGAATGGTGCCTCAGAACGGAATCGAACCGTTGACACAAGGATTTTCAGTCCTTTGCTCTACCAACTGAGCTACCGAGGCAAATAAAAGTGGCGACCCGGATCAGATTTGAACTGACGATCTCCGCCGTGACAGGGCGGCATGTTAGACCACTACACCACCGGGCCTTTTGGTGGGCGATAACAGGATCGAACTGCTGACATTCTGCTTGTAAGGCAGACG
>ERZ1034897.638-NODE-638-length-16349-cov-11.165030_pt1 | contig 16349 bp, 10 predicted proteins | sample MGYA00520629_ERZ1034897 | MGnify/ENA primary metagenome ERZ1034897 (study PRJEB33766, sample SAMN09781789) | gut metagenome | biome: gut microbiome | host: Homo sapiens | place: Madagascar | study: EMG produced TPA metagenomics assembly of the PRJNA485056 data... | reverse complement strand
CTAACTCCTAACTCCTAACTCCTAACTCCTAACTCCTAACTCCTAACTCCTAACTGGTGAGTAGAGCTTTCAAACGCAATCAAGGGACGGAGCCGCCCCACGGGCTAACCCTGAACCCATCAACCTGAACCCCTTTCTCTCTTGACACTCTCCCACTTATTACGCTATAATGTTTCAGTTTTGTAAATAAAAAATAATACACATGATATCCGTAAGTTTTATTATTACATTTTTGCATGAGAAACCGAGAGCGCACCATGGGGAAAGCGGCTCCGATTTCAGAAGAGAGGAACCATGAAACACGCTTTTTTGAAAGCAGCCATTGCAGCCTGCTTTGCCTGCGCCGCAGTGACCGTAAGCGCAGCGAATCCATTCACCGACGTATCTGCTGACGACTGGGCCTATCAGGCAGTCGCTTCGCTCTCCGATGAGGGCGTCATCGACGGCTATCCGGACGGCACCTTCCGCGGAGATAAGCACGTCACCCGTTATGAGATCGCGCAGATCGTCGCCCGCCTGATGGCGAAGGAAGACACACTGAATGCGTCCCAGAAGGAGACCCTCGCTAAGCTCTCCTCTCAGTATGCGAATGAACTCAAGGACCTCGGCGTCCGCATCGCCGAGCTTGAAAAGAAGCGTGGTGCGACCGACCTCATCACCGAGCTCCGCGTTCAGAGCATCGACCGCTATGACAATGTATTCAAAGGAAATGTCCAGAAGCACAACGAACTTTCCACCCGCGTCCGCCTAAATACCATCACCCCCGTGAACGACCGCGTCCATCTCTACGGTCAGATCGAAACCATTCTGGATATGAATGGCAAAGAAAGCTACGATGTGAACCGCATCGATCCGAAGGACAAGAGCCAGACCAAGCCCCGCACGGGCTACGGCGATGGTGATTTCCATCTGAACCGCCTGTGGACCACCTACCACTTCGGACCGAAACAGGATACCTCGAAGCTCCCCTTCGGCCCGTCCAAGAACCTCATCGGCATCGGTCAGTTCCCCGTCAAGATGGGCGTCACCGGCTACACCTATGACGGCGAAGTCAAAGGCGTCTTCGCTTCCTTCGGCGACTACCTGAAAGGCGGCCGCCTCACCCTCGCCTTCGGCCGTGCGACGAATATCAACTACGCGTACACCGGCCCGATGATGCGCGGCGTAGCACTGAAGAATACGGAGATCTCCGACCTTATGGGCAAAGCGGCTGGACAGGCTGCTTTGAAAGCGGGTAAGACGCCAGAAGAAGCTATGAGTGTGTATAAGAGTACCTATAAGACATTGAATGACGGCTTATCCAGCAAAAATATAGCGGATCGCGCAGCTGCTGCGCAGAAAATCAATGCTATGGTCGCACAGGCATCTCCTGAACTGCAGAAGCTCGCAAAGAATCTGACACCGATGCTTGATGGGGAAAATGCATTCAACTACTTCCCGATGGATAATGTACATATGGGCTGGGGCGATGACGAAGACGTACCGGTCGCTTACGCCTCCTATATTTATAAGAAACCGGGCCAGTGGGAAGTCCACGCTTACGGCATGAAAGCCTGCGGGCCTGTCGGCCATATCGCGAAAGCCTACGGCTTCGCCGGCTCCTACAATGTCACCCCGATGCTTCGCGTCCAGGGGGAATTCGTCAAGAACCTCAGAAAGCTTCCGCTGAACAATGAACGTCCGTACAGCTACAACTACGGCATTCACTACGGCGAAGCAAATGTCCTCAAGGCCAAGTCCTTCTCCATCGGCGTCGACTACGTCTACAGCCAGGCAGGCACCTACTTCGGCGGATCCAGCAACGATATCGTCGACCAATACATGGGGCATGTCTACAGTGACTGGAGAGGAAGAAAAATGCCGGCCTACTTTGCGGATAAGCTCGATGCGACACTGAATGGCACCGACTCTCCGGATAAGAAATACGGCGGCGCGAAATTCTATCTCGCCAAAGCCTCCTTCGTCCCCATGCGCGGCCTCCTCGTCGAAGCCAACTACGGCTTCAACGCCAAAGACATGGGCGGCAAGAAGATGGACAACATGTTCATGCTGAAAGCGACCGCATATATTAAATAATTGCGGATCACGAACATTTCTCACCTCCGTGGATAAGAAGTAGAAATCGGTGATGGTGCAAAGTGCAAAAGATGCAACGGAATTTCCGTTTGGAAGAATACTGTATGATCGGGCGGTGCTTTTATTACGCACCGCACCACCCCATTGCCCTCACAGGACCCGTTGAGCCTTTTTCCTGAGGTCCCTGAACTTTGCACCAAAATCTTTTTTCAAAAATATTTGCAAAAACCCCTTGCAATTTCCAGAAAGATTTGTTATTATATACAAGTCACATGGATGATGACTTCCATCAAACAGATAGGGGCATAGCGCAATTGATAGAGCAACGGTCTCCAAAACCGTAGGTTGGGGGTTTGAGTCCCTCTGCCCCTGCCACATGGCCCAATAGCTCAGCTGGATAGAGCACTTGACTACGAATCAAGGTGTCGGGAGTTCGAATCTCTCTTGGGTCACCAGCCTGAAAGCCAGTACCGATCACGGTGCTGGCTTTTTTCGCGTTTGAGAAAATAAATAAAAGCAGTGGACCATCAATACCGGATACCTGCCGCTTCGTCAGGAGGTCGTAGAGGATCCGGCTATCAAAGAAGCGATCGCAAAGACTCCGGTCCTCAAGGTTGCATTTGATGAGTTGCCGACACTTTCTCCGTTCACGGGGAAAAATGTACTGTATTTTCTTCTGATCGCACGATCTTTATTCCGTTTACCGTCACCATGGTTCCGAACTACATCACCTTATCGGATATGAGTCTCGTAGACAGCATTTATGGTGTCGCGCTTCCGCAGCTGGCGGATGCGACCGGGATTTTCCTGCTGAGGCAGAGCCAGGAGAGGGCTGTATCCCTGTGACCGTGTTCAGTATCACGAAGATTATGGAAGCCGTGTGGGATATTATTTTACGGTCAATGGAACGGATGTTGTCTCCATCATGAGAGACGATATTCTCCAAGGAAGATCGCAGGCCTATTGGAAGGTCGATCAGCATACACTGCATTTCTTTGATAAGGTAACGGAAGCCAATATCGGGTATCCGGAGGAGTAGTCATGAAATATTTCATCAGTGATCTCATCGTAGGAATGAAACATTTTGCGGAATTTGCTGACTGGATCGAGAGCAACGAGGATCCTGATCTCGGCATTGAATTTACCGCATTCACACATGATGAAGCCTATTGGCAGGCTTTGGCGGCCAAAGTCCCGCAGATGACATGCCCCTTGACCTTTCATGGTCCGTATGTGAACATCGAGGCGACCTCGGACATCGGATCTGAAGAGAATGTATGGCTTATGGAAAGCTATAAAAGGGTATTTGCGCTGGCGATGCAGAATCATGTGCGCCATGTGGTATTCCATTATTCGCAGCTGCAATTTGAACCGGAAGAAATTCCGCAAAAGCAGAAGAATGCCTATTGGGTCATGAAAAAACTGACGGATATGGCAGCGCAGATGAAGGTGAATTTCGTGATCGAAAATCTGTGCCGGCAAAAGCATGGCGTGCATCTCTTCAGCAATGAGGAGTATTTCCGGATCTTCCAAAATATCCCGCAGGCGCAGTCTTTGATCGATATCGGACATGCCCATGTAAACGGGCTGGACATAGAACGCTTTTTGGCCACTTACGGCAAACGTGTCAAAGGATTCCATGTACATAATAATGATGGCAGAGCAGACCAGCATCTGGACTATCACCATGGAACGGCAGATATTCGGCGGATCATGCATTGGGCAGGGAAATATACCGAGGATGCGGACATCGTTATCGAGTATGAACCGCATGAAAAGCTGACACATGCGGAACTTTTGGAGGAAGTGCATGAATTGAGAAGCTGGGTGGAAGAAGGGAAAGCACTTTCTTGAAATCTTACAAATGAAAGCGCCCGAAGGCTGTAGTCTATATGCTATAGTCTTCGGGTGTTTTTGCTTGTGCTGATTTTGTTATAACTCTGCGCAGTAGCAGCAGATATGACGGATATAATAAAGCGTCGCATACTTGGATTGGATGGAAGGAGATAGTCTTTTGTAAAGAGCATGTGTGATCAGGCAGGAAGGGGAATTGCCGGCGGTCATTTCTTGGGTAAGAGTGGAGACTCTGTCAGCATGAAGGCCTGTCCATTGAATGATGGGTGGGATCGTGTCTGAGATGAAAAGGCGGATAGGGTGGGAAAGACCGGCATCCATTGCGATACAGGCAGACAAGCTGCGAAACCACTGCTGATTTTTGCCGAAGGCATTGCATGTATCTAGAGTGATAGAAATCAGGCGTGGCAACATGAGAGCAAACGTGTAACTTTCTGTTTGCCGGCCGTCCAGCGTCAAAAGTATCTCATCCAGGTGCTGCTGAATATCCAAAAGATCTGTTCTGGCTGCGAAGTGTGAAGCCAGTTCTTTTAAGAATAGGTGGCGTGCCTCTGGTTCAAGAATGAATGGATAATAATCAGCTTGGAGATTTTTATCGGATAGGCGGATAGAAATCATAATGACTTCATGTGTGTCAGTATTCTTCATAGTTTTGTTTTTCTTTCATGGCATAGATCATGGTGCAGTAATCTTCTGGCTTTGAGGTGATGAGACAGTTGACGATGTCCATGATAAAAATGGGGCCTTTAATAGATTGGTTTTCTTTTTTGAGTGTATCCAGATAAAAGTGGACACACTCTGCGATGTTTCGTCCACATACGTAGAAAAGCATGCAGATCCATTCGCCGTTGGGAATGAATTGAATTTCTTCTTTCCTATGTTTTTCTGGATGATCAATTTTTAAAAAGTAGGTGACTTGCGTGAAGTCTTTCTTGGCAATGTCGTCAGAGGTAAAAAGTGCCTGCAATAGATAATGCGGCCATTTTTCATCAGCAAACCCTTCCAGAAAAAGTTGATTGGCTATATTGGATTCAGATGACTCAAATTGATGATCGGTTTTGGCTTTCTTTGAGGTAATGATAAACCACTCCGGCAGGTAGAGATCGAATAAAGTTTCTGGTGCGTGGCGCTTTGAAAGCTGGTAGTAGTAGCGAAGGTTGCTGATGGTATTGAGAATAGCGGTGGTTTCCTGCATGTGGCTTTTCAGCGTTTGGGAGATTTCATCATATTTGTTTATCGTTACTTCATGGTGCTCTGCCAAAATGAATTCTCGGATTTCTTTGAGCGGAATGCATGCGTTCTTTCCAAACAAAATGCGTGTGAGTACCAGCGATTGTTCGGGCAGGTAATAACGATAATGATTTTCTCCGATATAGGCAGGCTTTAGCAGCCCGATCGCATCATAGTGTTTCAGTGTATCAATGGATGTGTGTGTTAATTCACTGAATTTGCGAATGGTTAGATATTTTTTTGCGTTTTCCATGATTATCTTAGCTTTCAATTGACTTGTGGGTTACCCATAGCTTTATAATACCATAATGGAATGCAATGCGTAGCATGATTATTTTATGAGGAAATACAAATGAATTGGAAACGATATGCACAAATTTGTCTTATGGGAGCCGCATTTCTGATTGGCGGATGTGGTATGGGAAACCAGGAAGAGCCTGCTTCGTCTGCCGCAGCAATCAGGCAGGAACAGGCATTTCCTGTGGTGGTAGAGAACTATGACGGTCAGGGGAACGGAGTCGCTACGACGTATGAAAAGCCCCCACAGAAGATCATTGCCCTATGGCAGAATTCAGTCGAGACATTGCTGGAGCTGGGAGCTAAAGATCGGATTGTGGCTGTATCAGGAGTTGATGATGTTCGGCATCTGACTGAAGAAAATCAAAAGATCTATCCGACACTGCCGCTAATGACGAAGTATACGCTGAATCAGGAAACGGCATTGACGCTGCATCCGGATTTTATCTTAGGCTGGCTTTTCGATTTCACTGGAAGAGCCAATTCTATCGGGACGTGGAATTTCTGGCATGAGCGCCATGTGCCTGTATATATGACCATGATGAATAATGCAGAATTTTTAAAGAAGCATGTCATAGAAGATGAATTGAAGTACATTGAAGATGTCGGAAAAATTATCGGGAACAGTACAAAGGCAACAGAGATCTGTGAGGATATTCAAAATAGGCTGAAAACCTATGCGGATTACGGCGCCAGACAGAATACACACCCGAAGGTACTGCTCATAGGCAGTCTTGCGAAGGATCTGCATGTGTATACGCCGCGCACACTGCCAGGAGATATTGTGACTCGCTTGGGCGGTCATGTCTTGGGGAAAGAGGTCGAGAGTGTCGGAAATACAGAAATCATGAGTTTGGAAACAGCAGTTACGGAGAATCCGGATATTATTTTTATTCAGTCTAAGCCGGAAATCGATGATGAAACATTGGCGTCTGTGTACACTCATCCTGCCTTGCAGGAGATCAGCGCTGTCAAAAATAAAAGGGTATATGCGATACCCTTTTATACGATCCGCTGTCCGGCGGTTCGTGTGAGGGATGCGATAGAAATCTTTGCGCGGGGATTGTATCCAAAACATTTTAATTAAACGCCCCAAATATATTGACATGTGGGTAACCCACTACTTTATAATACGATTACCAATTGTTAAGAACGCATGAGTCATTTTGTTCAAATCGTGAGAATCAAGAGAAGCAAAAAGCAATAATCGCGAGGGATCGAATGAGAATGCAGACGTTTCTTATCAGAATTCATATAAGGAGAGAGATTATGAACAAAAAACGAGCAGCATGGCTGGTAGCCGCATTGATGACAGCAAACGGAATTTCTGGGGGGGTACTGGCAGCGGGCAATCAGCTCGATGAAGTGATCGTCACTGCTGATCGCTATGATGCAGATACTGCGCAGCTGGCACCGGTCGCATCCGGCATGGTAGGTACGAAGCAGAATGTGGGGACACTGGGCAGCCAGGATGTACTGGATACACCGTTTGAACAGATGACATTTACCAAGAAGGCGATGGAAACCTTCTCCCAGCCGCAGAGAAGTGTGATGGACGTGCTGTCTTTGTCTCCATCTGTCCGTGTTACACACGGGTCTACGGATACGAATCTGTATATCCGCGGTTTCTCGGCAGGCAGCGGCAGTTGGAGTATGAATGGCATCCCCAGCATGAGTCATCAGATGACCATGCCGACCAACTATATGGATCGCGTCGAAGTACTGGCAGGGCCAAACATTGGTGTCAATGGGGTCGGCATTTTCATGGCAGGCTCTGTCGGAGGAACTGTCGGTGTCACGACGAAAAAAGCACAGGAAAAGCCAATGCTGAATGCGGGTCTTTCCTGGTCTAGTGATTCCTACTATACGCAGACGGTCGATGTGGGTAAACGTTTTGGCAAAGATGGTGCCTGGGGCGTGCGCATCAATGCGCTGAATGCGACGGGGGGTCTCGCCGTAGATGGTACCAGAGATTACAAGAGAGATATTGCAGTGAATATCGACCATCGCGCTGAACGCAGCAAGACCAATATTTTCTTCAGCTACGACTATGACAACCAGTATGGTCGGTCCAATACCATTGGGCTTGGCGAGTTGACCGGCATTCCCAAAGTACCGAATAATAAAAAGAATCTTTCTCCGCACTGGTCCAATGATAAATATGAAAACACCACTTTTATTTTGAATCATGAGCAGTATTTATCAGATGATCTGACTTGGTTTGGCAATTTTGGCTGGCGATGGGAGGATTATTCCAGCTGGCTGGAGCCGTGGTCTGGTCGTCAATTGATTGATTTTGATGGAAATTACACAGGTACCTATACACAGATGCCGGTTTTCCATCATTACACGTATGCCAATACCGGATTCAAAGGAAAATTCAATGTAGGGCAGTGGAAAAATGAATGGGCAGCCATGTTTGACTGGACGAAATTCACAAGAGAAAAGGATACCGATGTCAGTGATTCTAATAAGTATGCTGTTAGCGGAAACATTTACAGCGGAACATCTTCTGCTCGTCCGAATGTAGTATGGGATGCCATCAATCCCAGCCAGTCGGATATCATGAGTGGGTGGACTCTAGTGAATACACTGAGTTCTCCGGATGACAGACTGCACTTTACCTTTGGCTATCATGGGCATGAAGTCAAGGAAGATGACCAGAAGGGACATGTCGTGAAGTCCAGCGCGACAGCTCCGATCTTGGGTTTGAATTATAAAATCACACCCAATGTGGCTGTATATGCCAGCCATACGGAAAACTTTGTACAGGGCGATACCGTGGGAAATAAGTATAGCAATAGAAATGAAATCCTTCCACCGTCTAAAACAAAACAGAACGAATTTGGTTTCAAGTACAAAAAGGGAGATACGTTAAGCACATTAAGCTTCTTTGAGATCAAAAAAGCCAATGGCATCGCAGTACCGAATGGAGATGGCACTGAAGCGTATAAATTGGATGGGGAACAGAGAAATCGCGGGATCGAATACTCTTTGTCCGGTGATGCCGGAAGGAAGCTAAGCTACATCATCGGTGTATCTTACCTGGATTCCAAACAAACAAAAACGGAGCATGGCTTGAATGATGGCAGGCGCGTAAATGCGATGCCGAAGTGGGCGGCAGACCTGGCTCTGATGTATAAGCCGACAGATGCGCTTCAGGTGACGGGACGTCTGACCTATACCGGCTCTGCATTGATCAGAAATACAAATTACTATGATGATAAAGGCGGATCGATTTCGATTGGCGGACAGACGCTGGTGGATCTGGGAGTTTCTTGGGATACCCATTTCGGAAAGCAGCCGGTGACACTGTCTGCGTGGTGCTACAATCTCCTTGATAAAGACTACTGGTATGCAGCCGGTGGAAATAACATCGGCCTCGGTGCACCAAGAACCTATGCGATCTCTGCGCAGTTCAAGTTCTAAGGGAATGTGGATCACATCTGATTCCACTCTACTGCCAATATTTCCGTAAAGATTGGTAAAAATATGTTAAAATACTCTCAATGGATAACTCATCTATGATTATCTATTGAGAGTTTTTTATAAGAAAGGGGTCACCAACATGGAGTCCATCTCAGTAGGAGTTGATATCGGTTCCGCTGCCATCAAAGTGGTCGTGCTTTCTCAGCGGGGGCAGTTGATGCACTCTGCGTATGTGCCGCATCATTATCGCGTGCGGGAAACGCTCCGAATACTGTGGCGGCAGCTGATGGCGAAAGTGTGCGAGGGGGCATTGCATCTGGCTTTTACGGGGAAGGGGGCGGCTGAGTTCTCTTCGGCACTGCAGATCCCTTTCGTGGATGAAGTGCAGGCAGAGACAGAGGCCTTGCGGAGGTTTCACCCCGAGGTCGATGTGGCTGTTTCTCTGGGTGGGGAAGATGCGCGGATGATGTATTTCGAGAGAAATGGCGAGATGGATCTCAGAACAAATCGGAAATGTGCAGGTGGGACGGGAACGTTTCTGGCACATATGGCGGCGTTCTTCGGTGTGGATATCCAGGCGTTGAATGCGCTGGCAGAAAATGGGATACATCTCTATCCCATTGCCTCCCGGTGCGGGGTCTATGCGAAAACTGATATTCAGGCGCTGATGAATCAGGGCGTCGGTAAAGCGGATTTGGCAGCATCTATTTTCCAGGCGGTGGTGAATCAGGTGCTTTCTGATCTGGCCAAAGGGCGGCTGATACAGGGGAAGCTGGCGCTTCTGGGCGGACCGTTCGCTTTCATGCCGGCGCTTCGCCGCAGCTTCTTGCAGACGATCGGAATCTCTTCGGCAGATGTCCTTCCTGTCACGCACGGGGAGCTTTATTGTGCTTGGGGAGCGGCTTTGCTGGGTCGGGAAGCTGCTCCCATTGCATGGCAGGATGTGAAGAGACTGCTGGATCAGGATCATTTACAAGAAGTGGCTGCCGAACGACTGGAACCACTCTTTCCGGATATGGCAGCGTACGACAGCTTTCGATGCTATTATCAACGTTTCCGACTTCCCCGAAGGCCGATGCCGCAGCCGCCCGCTAGATTGTGGCTGGGGATGGATGCAGGCTCTACGACGATCAAGCTGGTTCTTGTGGATGAAGAGGGTCAGATTTGTTATGAGGATTACAGGAAAAATGAGGCCGACGCACTTGAGACAGCCAAGACGATGCTTCTTGCTATGTATAAAGCACTGCCTGCGGGTATTTCCATCGCCGCATCCGGCATCACCGGATATGGAGAGGCGTTTTTGAAACAGGCTTTTCAGATCGATACCGGAGAAGTGGAAACCGTCGCACATTTACAGGGAGCCCGTTTCTTCTGCCCGGAGGTTACAGATCTGTTGGATATCGGCGGACAGGATATGAAGTATATCCGCGTCAGAAAGGGGAGCATTCAGAAAATCGTTTTGAATGGTTCCTGCGCTTCCGGCTGCGGCCTGTTTTTGGAAACCTTTGCTGAGTCCATGGGACTCTCAATGGACGAATTTGTGAAGAAGGCTGTGCACGCCCCATATTGTCTGGATCTGGGGCATCATTGCACCGTATTGATGAATAGCAAGGTACATCAGGTGCAAAATGAAAACGTGGACACAGGCGGGCTGATATCCGGACTTTGTCTTTCTGTCGTGAAGAATGCACTGTATCGGGTGATGCGCTTGGACTCGATAGAGGAACTGGGGTCGCATATCGTGGTAGAGGGAGGGACCTTTCAGAATGATGCTGTTCTGCGTGCCTTTGAGACACTGGTCGGTCATCCGGTCGTTCGTCCGAATGGTTCCGGCATCATGGGGGCTTATGGGATGGCGCTCTTGACGAAGAAAAGGATGCCGGAGGCTGCACGGTCGAAGATGCTTTCTGCGGATGAAATACGAAAACTGAGTGTCAGAGAGGAGTCAAGCCGGTGCCCGGGGTGCGGGAATCACTGTCTCTTGCAGAAAAAAACCTTTTCTAATGGACATTGCTTTATTGTCGGAAACCGATGCTCTTATGGTGAACGGCTACTGGCGAAAGAGCATTTTGTTTCTCGGAAGGTGCCAAATCTCTATGAGTGGGAAAAGAACCAGTTGCTGCAGTCATCGAAGGTAAACCCGTCAGCTGAAAAAACAATGGGTATTCCGGCGGTGCTGGGGCGATGGGAAGATATGATTTACTGGAAGGTCTTTTGGCAGACGCTTGGGTATCGCGTCATTCTCTCTGCTTTTGATGCAGCATCACTTGGAAAGAGTACCGTGACCATGCCGCATGGGATTTACTGCTATCCTTGCAGGCTGGCCCACGGACATCTGATGTACTTTTTGGAACAATGTAAGCCCGATGGTATCTGGATGCCTGTGATAAGCGGGGGGAAAGAAGAGCCGGATATTGATGAAGCGACACATGCAGCCTATGGGGATGTATTGGCAGAGCAGATGAAGGAGCAGATTTCTGCAGCCGGTATTCCATTCTATCACCCGCAGATCTCTTTTCATGACCATCAGTCGTTGCTTGCCTTCATGAGGGAGAATTTTCCGCAGGTGACACCGCATGCTTTGAGGCGCGCCACGACGGCAGCAGAGAAGGCACAGCGTGGCTATAAGGCGCGTTTGGGCAAGAAAACAAGGGATGTCCTGGAATGGATCGAAAGGGAAAAGAAAAACGCCCTGGTACTGGTCGGACGAAGTTATCAGCTGGATCCCGAGATCAATAAGGGGATACCCGCTGTCATGGCAGGACTGGGCATCCCTGTGTTGTCTGCAGAGGGATTGTACTTGCTGCAGAATGAGGGACATGATACGCCTACGTTCCGAGAGAAGGCTTTATTTACTGCGGAAATGGTCTGTACAAATCCTTATCTGCATTTTGTACAGCTGCAGTCGACCAGTTGCGGCTGGGATATGACGACGATAGAGGCTGTACAAAAGAGTCTGGAACGGGCAGGGAAGCGCTATACTATGATCTCACTGGATCAGGGGGTCAGTACGGGAGCGTTACAGATACGCATTCGATCATTGATGGCAGAAATTCAGGAAAAGCAGAGTCGTCTTTACTAATAAAACGAAAAAGTATGGATCTGATCTTCCTGTGAATGAGAATGTTTTTTGTGTATAATAAATTTGCAACTTTTTTATAAAGATCAAGAAGAGGGTAAGATGCAGAAACTGTTTAGAGAAATCGGATTTGCCTGTCTTTTGCTTGTACTCGCTTTGCTGCTCGTATGCTTCCTGTTTTGGGCACTCAGTATCGGGACAGTGAAGCTGCCGGTTCGTGAAATTTACGAGACGGTGCTCGCGCAGTTTACCAGCGGAGAGCCCATCACGGCGCCAGGACAGGGGCCTGTCCATGATATCGTCTGGCTGCTTCGTCTGCCGCGCGTGATCCTGGCATCCCTTGTTGGCTGCGGGCTGGCAGTGTGCGGGGTCATCATGCAGGCGATCGTGAAGAATCCATTGGCGGACCCCTATATATTAGGCATTTCTTCCGGCGCATCACTGGGAGCGACGTCGGCGATTCTCTTGGGCATCGGCGTTTCGCTGGGGCCGAATTTTGTGGGGATCGCGGCATTTATCGGCGCCTTTGCGATTTCGCTGGCGGTGCTTTTCATATCGAATCTGGGCGGACGCTCGAACTCGATGAAGCTGCTTCTTGCCGGCATGGCGCTTTCGGCGGTGTGCGGGGCGTTTTCCAGCTTTATTGTATATTTTGCGAATAATAAAGAAGGCATGCAGACTATCGCGTACTGGATGATGGGGAGTCTTGCGGGAGCCAAGTGGGGAGAGCTTGCGATCATTGCACCGATCATCATGGCTTCGGTTATTTTTTTCTGGACACAGAGCCGCGTGCTGAATCTGATGCTTCTTGGGGATGAATCGGCCATTACCATGGGGACAGACCTTCATGCCTATCGCCAGTGGTATCTTTTGATCTCCTCACTCATTGTTGGCTTTGCGGTATACGCGGCGGGCATGATCGGCTTTGTGGGGCTCATCATCCCTCATGTCATTCGTATGTTCACGGGGCCGGATCATAAGCGGCTGATCCCTGTAGCGGCACTGACGGGGGCGATTTTCCTCGTCATCTGTGATGGCTTGTGTCGCATCATCATCCCGCACACCGAGCTTCCTATCGGTATCCTGATTTCTATGATCGGCGCGCCGAGCTTTATCTATCTGATGATCAAGAAAACGTATGGCTTTGGAGGGAATGACTGATGGAGATACTGGCAGAGGCGGTGAAATATTTCATCGGTAAAAAGGAGATCCTGAAGGGCATCGACCTGCACCTTTCGCCGAAAGAATTCCTGGGAATCATCGGACCCAATGGCAGCGGGAAAAGTACTTTTCTGAAGTGCGTCTATCGCGTGCAGAAACCGACCGAGGGGAAGATCCTCTTCGACGGGAAGGCGCTGGATGAGCTGTCGTATCGGCAGTCGGCGCTGATGCTTGCGGTCGTGGCGCAGCACAATTACTACAATTTTGATTTCTCCGTGCTCGATGTCGTCCTCATGGGGCGTTCGCCGCATAAGAATATGATGGAGCGGGATAACGAAGAGGACTACCGATTGGCGCATGAGGCGCTGGATATCGTGGGGCTCCATGGCTTCGAAGAAAGAAATTTCTCGACGCTCTCCGGCGGCGAGCAGCAGCGCGTCATCCTGGCGCGTGCGCTGACGCAGGGATCAGAGTGCCTCGTACTGGATGAACCGACGAATCATCTCGATATCAAGTACCAGCTCCAGATCATGGATATTGTGAAGAGCCTCGGTCATACCGTGGTTGCGGCTGTGCATGACCTGAATATCGCAGCCATGTATTGTGATAAACTGATCGCGATACAGGGTGGGAAGGTGGTCGGCGCGGGGACGCCGAAGGCGCTTCTGACACCGGATTTCATCAAGAAGCTCTATGATGTGGACTGTGAAATCCACTATGGGGCAGATGAAAGGATGAATATCGTCTATATCCCGCAGCATTGGAAGAAGTAAAGAATGCGTGCGATGATGATTCAAGCTGCAATCAAAAAAGCAGGACGTTAGTGACGTGCCTGCTTTTTTGATTTGTGATGCTATTCCGGTGTAAAGCGGCTTTACTTTTAAGAGTCAATTCGAATCATGGTGGTCATGATCCATCGACTTTGCCCTGTCATCCAATATTGACTGAGGGGAAATACCATGAAGTGATCATCGGCTTTCATATGATTCCGTTCGATAAAGTCTAGCAGAGTACGTTTCGTTTCTGTATCAATGACACCATAATGACCATATCCATGGACTTTGAGATATATGCCCGGCTTCATGGTGTATACGGCTTGCTCTTTTATGCCAGGTATGTGCGGGATGTAATGTGTCAAGAAGGAGTAGGTTATGACGGGCTGTTTCTCATGCAGGGACGACGATGGTAAAATGAAGCCGAGAATGCTGTCTCGAAAGCAGTTCTCGTCTTGCAGATAGGGACGGAGAGCCGCAGCTATATGTGAGACGCGATCCTTTACTGGTGCAGACATATCTATATCCCAGCGATAATATCGACGTTCTTTCTCCAGCTCGGTGATAAATATCCGGTTCAAAATGAGATGGGGCTGACGTTCCATAGACTGGATGCGTTTTTCGAGGATCTGGCTTTTCTTTTGCAGTTGCTTCATTTGCTCCTGGTACTCGGATAGCTTCCGCTTATAGATACTAAGAAGAAATTCGTCGTTTCCATGCTGCAAGTATTGATAGATTTCTTCCAGCGGGATGTCCATTTTTCTCAGAGTGATGAGTATCTTTAGCTGGAAATACTTGGAGAGCAGATAATACCGATAGCCGTTGCTTCCTGTCGCGGTAGCGGTGAAGAAGTTCTTTTTGTCATAGAAGATCAGAAGCTGCTTGGATAGACCGGTGAGCCGGGCCAATTCGCCTGTGGTAAAGTAAAATTCTTTATTTTCCATATTTTCCCCTTGACAATAAAGTCGTTGTACTTGCTAGATTAAAGAAAGATAAATTTCACGTGAATGATAAAAATCGAAAAGTGAATACTTTTTATATTATATCATTCGGTTTGTTGAGGAGGAAAGCAATGAAATTGAAAGGGAAAATCATCATCGGTGCGATGGTTTTGGCAGCAATCTCGGGGATGCAGAGTATGGCTGCGGAGAAAGAGGTATACCAGTTGGGGGAAGTGCTGGTTACGGCCAATAAATACAGTGTTCCGGATCTGGAAATTCCGGCGGCAACGGAAGTTATTTCAGGGCAGCAGATCGAAAATATGGGCGCCAAGAGTGTGATGGAAGTCATGAAGAATATTCCTGGCTTTGTTATTTCAGAGTCTCCGTTTGGTAATGGCAATCCGGGGATTCGCGGAATTTCTGGTCATATGAGCATCATGATCAATGGGATCCCTCTGAATCAGGACTACTATTTCCAAATGGGAACCTTGTCTGCGACCAGCATCGACAGGATCGAAGTGGTCAAGGGGGGGTCAGCTGTTTTATACGGCAGCAATGCGACGACGGGCGTTATCAATATCATCACGAAAAAGGATAACGAAAACAAAATCGTAGTAGGTGCTGGTGATCATACCCAAAGAAATGTTTCTGGGTATGTAAATGCGAAAGGACTGTCCGTGGCTTATGAACACTATGGTATCAAAGATGCAGGGATTCTTTCGAAATCGACATCCACTCTGTATGATCAGACAAATATGTATCGGGATAGCGTCAACGTAAATTACACACCGAATGAACATTGGAATTTCATGTACCTCTATAGCGACAGACATTCTGATGTGGATACGCTGTCCGCCAGGACACTGGCTAAGACAGGTTCCTATGACAGCAATACGCTGTATGATGTTTCGCAGATCACGTATACCAATAAAGATCTGCGTGTGACGACGTACTATCAGGATAGAGCCTGGAAATATACGTATAATGGCCGCGGCGGTAAAGACACGGGCCGCTCTTATGGCGTAGACGTAGTCAATAAATGGGATCTTGGCTGGACAGATTTGACAGCGGGCGGTATGTTCGAAAACGAACGTTTTAGGAATTTATCTGGGGATAAGTGGATTGAGAGAGACAGAAATTATGGAGCTGTTTATTTCTTGACGGACACAGATTTGAACGAAAAAACAAAGTTCCTGTTTGGCGCGCGCGAAGTATTTACCGGCGATTCAGGGAATGCATTCTGCCCATCCTTCCAGCTGCTGTACAAATTAAATAATACGTCTTCCGCTTACATCAATGTCAATAAATCTTTGAGAAAGCCGGATCTGTCAAAACGATATGGCAGCAATGCGACAACACTGCCGAATCCGGACTTGAAGTCTGAAAAAGCTTGGACGTATGAAGCCGGGCTGAAGAAGCAGGTGGGCGAACATGGCATGTGGAAGTTCGATGTATATCACATGGAGATTTCGGATCGCATCTATTCGGATTATGCACCGGGAAGTACCA
>ERZ1034897.634-NODE-634-length-16483-cov-4.817628_pt1 | contig 16483 bp, 15 predicted proteins | sample MGYA00520629_ERZ1034897 | MGnify/ENA primary metagenome ERZ1034897 (study PRJEB33766, sample SAMN09781789) | gut metagenome | biome: gut microbiome | host: Homo sapiens | place: Madagascar | study: EMG produced TPA metagenomics assembly of the PRJNA485056 data set... | reverse complement strand
ATCGCTGCTTTTCTTTTTTTGTTTATAAATCATTTTTATTTGGGCGCTTATTTGGCGCTTATTTCCCTGTGGGCGCTTAAAATAATAATAATGTAAAAGAGGCTGCGGCCTCTTTTTTCTTTTTCCGTTTGTCCTTCCGGGAGTTTAAGCCCGCCGGGTCTTGTGTCAAGAACTTTCGCGGCATAAAACATACCTGATAATCAATTTTATTCCACGGTTTCTTGACGCAATCCCCTCTGGGCTTTCGGGGTAATCACGGACGAAACGAAATTTTTAATCCTCCCCGGATTAGAGATTGAAATTTTGAAAGTGAGGACACCAAAATGAAAGAAACCGTCAAAACTTCCCGAACCGCTGGCTATCTTGAGAAAATTTTCCGCGCATTGAACACGAAGTATTTCAACGGCGAATTGGAAGAACCCATTATCACGATACAGAGCACGCCCAGAGCCTACGGACACGTTACCGTAGCCAAGGCATGGCAGCGCGGCGACACAACCCGCCATGAACTTAACATCGGTGCAGGAACGCTTGCACGCCCAATCGAAAACGTGGTGGCGACCACCCTGCATGAGTGTATCCACTTGTGGAATCTTCAAAACGGCATACAGGATTGCAGCCGCGGCGGTCAGTACCACAATAAAAAATTCAAAAAAGCTGCCGAAGCCCGTGATCTTAAAATCAGCTATGACCCGCGCATCGGGTGGAGCATCACGGAGCCGACCGACGCACTGTGCGAGTTCATTTTGGAGCAAGGCTGGCAGGATATCGAGATGAACCGCATCGAAAACAGCTACACGCCGCGAGGCAGAGGCGCAGGAGACGCCGCAGGCAAGCCGACAGGGACCGGCAACCCCAACAGCCACAGTATTAAATATGTTTGCCCCTGCTGTCGTAACAGTGTACGAGCAACCAAGGTCGTTCACATAAAATGCGCTGACTGCGACATGATGATGACCGCCCAATAAAAAGAACCGGGAGCGAAAGCCCCCGGTTTTTTCGTTTCAAAATTCGGGCCGCAAGCGGCCTTTTCTGTGGTCCCCGTTGATGATGCTTAGAAACGCTCTATACGGCACACGACCATTCAAAATATAGAATCAACATCGTCTTGGCACGAGTAACGGTTTGTTAGGTCACCCCCGTTTTTCAACGTTGTTATGAACAAACAGTTTTGCAAAAGTTTTCGCGTTTTTGCCCCAAAATCCGAAAATCCCGTTCAAAATCGCTGTGCCGAACAGCAAGAGCAAACAGAAATCCCGGTGCAGATCGTCGTTGACGACTGCACCGGGTTTTTGATGTCAACCTTTCAACGGTACTCTATTTTCAAAGCTATGGCAACGACCCGTTTTCCCTTCTTCTCGCAGATTTCATAGTCGAAAGCCACGTCTGATTTCCCGTTCAGGTCGTCCCTGGCCTTGTCCAGCACATAGCGCTTGATGTCCGTCCACGTCACCAGAGGGCAGTCCAGCTCCCTCGTAAGCTGTTTGAGGGTGACGGTGTAGGGCTGCCCGTTCTGCTCCCGAATACGGTACTCCGGGCGGTGCTCAAGGCAATACGCATACATTCGGGCGCTGTATTTGCTCTTCGTTTCGAGCGGCTTATCCGCACAGACCACCGCCTGTGCAAAGGAACTGCCGCGCAGCCACTCATGTAAGGAGAGCACAATGCTGTCCCTTTTGATTTGCGCGCCCTGCAGCCAGCGGAAGGAGCGGGAGACGCCGTCTCCCTCGGTCGGGAGCCAAACGACATTCTCATTCAGTATTTTTGCGATGTCCCTGCGGATTTCCTTTTCCTCTGCAGGAATGCCTCTTGCCTCCGCATAGGCCGCTTTGCCGATTTCGACTTCTGCGGCAAGGCTCTTTTGGGCAGCTGCGCTTTCCAGCAGAACACGAAGCAGTTCCTTGTCCCCTGCCGGGATTTTCTGTATGCAGATTTCTGCCGCCTTTTCCGCTCTGACCGGTGGTGTCGTCCGAGGGACGGGCGCATATTCGCTGCCGGTGCTCTCCGTGAGAGGGAGTTCACCCCGCAGCTGCAGCGCGGCGCGGCGGCAAGCAGCAAACTGTGCGACAGACATTTTGATTTTGCTACGGAGATATGCCGCGTAGCAATTCCTGCACAAGTCCTGCGCAAAATATTCCTGCTTTCCGCAGCACAGGCAGCGCTGTCCCGAATCGTCCGCTTCCTGCGGATTTAGCCTTTGCCGCATCAGCTCCCCCGTGCGCAGTTTCCTGTTGCGTAAGCTGCTGTAACACGCCTGACAGATGCCCCACGCCACAATCCTGTTTGACGTGCCGCACAGGTAGCAAATTCCTTTTTTTGTACACGACTTATACTTATTTGCCAGTTCTTGCAGCTGCTTCACCACGTCGCCGCTTCTTTTCAGGTCCTCCGGCTGACATGTTCCCCGGCCGTTACCACCAAAGTAGGTGCAAATCTCGTTCCATTCCGCATCTGTAAGATAACTCTGCGGCGGTCGTGGTGCGTTATCGTATTCAGTCATTGCAAATCTCCTCAAGCATTTTCCCCATTGTAGCACATTCCCGACGAAAAATAAAGAGACGTCTCGCATTTTAGCTGCAATTTATCTTTTTCTTTCCACCTTAGGGCAAGAATAACGAGAAGCATGTTATTTTTTCTAAGATTCCTCTTTTTGAAACGACTAAGATTAGTGTCCACTATTTTCTGTAATTTCTCTTTTTTCTGTTTCCTCGAAAAAAGAAACTGGCACATACTGACGATAACAACCGCGCTGCTTCTCCTGCCCTTCCGACGGGGCAGCACAAATCAAGAGTTCGCTATGCTATTTTGTGAATTTCCTCTCTTTTCTGTTTCGTCACAAAAAGGGGACGGTGCAGATCGCCGATGACGACTGCGCCGTCCCCATTTTTGCGGACAACCTTTGCAGCGTTTTTGTGGAGCTGATTTTTGATGTCAACCTCTCAAAACGTGCTGTTTTCAATTTTTACGATTCATCGTTAAAAAGCAGGAACCGTCCCCACAACACCACTTAGCCTTCACTGTCTGGTGTAATGGCTTTAATCGCAGTTAAAATCGCAACCACCATCATGACTTCCGTTAGAATTATATAGCAATAGGTAATGCTTTAATAAATTGATTGATACTGTACTTGCAGATTCCGCTGTTTCCGTTCTTATTTATATTTTTAGCAGATATGCCTGTTTATTATTCAAATTCTAATTAAAGAGTTCGAGAACTTACATATTTACCAAAAATACAAATAAGAACTTCATCAGCATTGCCTGCTTTATTTACGCCACTACTCCGTTCTTCTTATCTTTTTAAAGATTAAAAAAGAATGTATTGTTTAACATTGACCAATATAATTCATCTTGTGTCTTGTATGCTGGTGCTTCTACAAAACTGCGCTTCCTATTGTGGAAACTGATTTAAGAACACTTGGTGCAAAAACGCCTTCATAAAAGTGTAATTGCATCTTGCATCCAAGAAGTCGATGATTTATAATGAGTAGTGGTGATAAGCATGAGTGCTTATTCGTATCAGCTTTGCATGTCCTTGTGTCATCACCACGAGGGCATGCTTTTTATTTCCGCATTTTCCCCTGCTTCACACCGTGCGTGCGATTTTCACCGCACACGGCGTTCCATCGACGAATTCTCGCCGACTTGAGGCCATCACTCCGGTACTCATTACAAGTACCATCGTCGCTGCGACCTCTGCTTTTCAGCACCGGTTTGGCTGCTTATTGTTCTTCGTCAGCCTACATCTTTGTTGAAGATATCCGATACCTTTCCTCGTTCCGATAACCCTATCCGTTACCATACACCTTTAGGTGCCTGCTATGGGACCGATGACTTCTTTGACAGCCTTCCGTACGCAAGTCCTTACTTAGCTGTATCATCGACATGCATCACTGCATGGACTGTATCCCTTTACTTCGCAGGTTCGTCGGGCTCTTTTAGAGCCATGCTCACCGTGGGTGTTTTATGGACCACCGGCATATCAGTTGGCTGCTTGAGTCAACCTTCTGCCGACTTCACCGAGCTTCGTACGGTTAAGCTTTCGCTTTCTACCGCACGTCGGAGTTTATGGTGGATGTTTCCATCCATCGGATTATCAGTTCTCCTGCAGTAGTTTTATTACTGCAGTGCGTAACCTTTTAAGTTACGAACGAGTCGCACCTTGCGTCCAGTCAATGCCAGAGGACTGACCAAAATTATCTTCCGGCTTTGACCCATCATCGAAGTTCCATCCACCCGAACCGCCACTAGGCTGAGAAGGCTCAGCAGGAGCAGGCGCGGGGTCGGGAGCGGGTGCAGGTGCCGGATTACTCGGCTGAACCGGCGTGGGGTCAGGAGCAGGAGCTGCAGGTGCAGTAGGAGTCGTAACTGTAGCACTGCCACCGGCAGCTACGCTTCCACTTGCAGAATTACCATAGTTGGTCTTGTTGCTCGTGTAAGTGGGAGTTTTCTTCTCCTCCACCGTAACATCATAAGTGGCATTCACATCCGCATCCGAATTACTGGTTGCAGTAATTGTTGCATTCCCAGTGGCTACTGCAGTAATCTTCCCGGTCTCATCAACCGTGGCTACGCTTTCGTCACTGGAGGACCATGTAACCGTTGTATCCGTCGCGTTATCCGGAGTGACAGTGGCATTAACCGTTACGGAATTACCAACATAGAGGATACCTTCTGTTTTGTCCAGCTCGATTTTCTCTACCTTAGTAGATACGGTGACCTTTGTGGTGGCGCTTAAACCATCGGGAACTACGCCAAATGCAGAATCTACATCTGCGAGGTCCTCCGGCATGGTAGCAACAGCATCGCTGTCAGAAGCTTCCGCTTCAGCGTTCGCAGTCTCATCCTCGGTGTTAACCACTACTGCAGCAGTTTCCTGCGTGGCAGTCTCTGCGGTTGCCGGAACATCCGCAACGATGTAAGCAGTAATTGTGCATTCGCCGTCGGCGACTGCAGTGACAAGGCCGTTTTCGTCTACCGTTGCAACGCCTTCGTCACTGGAGGTGTATGCCAACTTTACCTCGGTTGCGTCTTCCGGCACAATCTTGGCGCTCAGTTCCTTTTCGTTTTCACCATTGGTGTAGAGCTCCAAGGATTCGGGGGCATCCACGCCGGTCGGCAAGATAACGACTTTCACGTGAGTCGTTGACGAAATGTTCGCATTCTTGATAGATGCGGTGATGTCGGCTTCACCCGCGCCAACAGCCGTAACCATGCCGTTTTCATCGACCGTCGCGACATCTTCGTTGGAGGAGGTCCACTCAAGAGTCAGCTTTTCGGCTGCTTCGGCGATTTTCTCTTCCGTAGCCTTGTCGTCAGCGCTGTACTCAATCTGTAACTGCTGCGTTTCTCCTTTCTCGATAACCACATCGGACGGCAACCCGATGGAGCTGATGTCCACGCCGCATCCAACCAGCGACAGTGCCATTGCTGCGGCAGCAATGACCATCGACATGATTTTCTTCTTCATATTCAATTTTTGTTTTTTCATTTTTCTCCTTCCCAGCCGACGCTCTGTTGATGAGCGTCGGCTCTTGATTTTCAGAGCGTGGGGACGGGGGAGATCGCTGCGCGACTCACCGTCCCCGACGCGCTCCGGCCTTAGGTCAGATAGCTTTGCAGCGCTGCAGCTACCCGGGCCTGGGTGACTTCGTCCCACGCCGCAAAACTATCCGGTGGGAAATTCTCACCAAACACGTCGGTGAGTTCCCAGGTCGAGACGGGGACACCGTCCCGGACCTTGACGATGGTGGGCGCATGAATGCGCTTTTCCCCTACTGGGATTGGGGTTTTGCTTTCATCAAGAACGGTGTATTCGTCGAGGCAACCGTCCAGCCACGTCAGCAATTCGACGTAGCCTTCCCCCGCTGGCTGCGTCTGCACCGGGGCGGCAGCTTCCGCGCTGTAGACGAACCTATCCCGGTAGGTATCTATCCGGCAATAGGCCACTGGGAGATTTTCCGCGCGGGCAACATCTGCCAGCACCGGCAGCAAATTGCGGCAAAAGGGGCAGGTCGGAAATGCAAAGACGATGAAGCCGTCCTGTATTTCCCGTGCTTCCGTTGCCGTCACCGGGGAGAGCGTGTTGTCATAGGGCAGATTCACGTCGCGGTAAATTTTTCCTTCCACATTTGGAACCGACTGCCCGTTATAAGCCGCATAACTTCGGGCAACAGTTGCTCCCGGTGAGCTGCAAAAAAGTATCAGCACCACCATTGCAAGTATTCCCGCAGCGTATGCCACACTTGGCACCACGCGGGGTATTTTGGGCATAGAATCTCACCTTTCCTGACTTGATATTTATATTATAGCAGAATTTTTTTGAAACGCAAGGCCAAAAAAAGAGGATGAAAGCCCAAAGGCTAACATCCCTCTTTTGATGTTTACTTTTCAAAAATTGACGAATCAGAATTGAATGTCTTCCTCGTCGGGAATCATCTCAAAAGCCAAACCAAAAGGTGCCCCGAGCTCATCCGTGCGGAAGTATTCCGCAATTTCCCGCTGTGCTACCGAGTAGGTAAAGGAGCACTCCCTCCCATTCTCATATACCACGCGATACTTCATGACGTCATTATTCGCCAGGAGAAGCGAAGCATCCTCCCACGTCAGAATAAATTTTGCGCCAGAGTACTGCTCAGAAAGTTCGCAAATTACATTTAGAGGCGGCGTAGCATTCGCGGCAAAAACGATGGTATTGCTGTTCAATTTTGCAGCATTCACGGCGTTACGGTCCGTGCCCCAATTTGTCCGACACCACGAGGGGTAGCTGGAAAAGCCATACTCGTCAATATTGCGGACCAACTCCTTCCCCATACGGAAAGTGCGCTGATCCTTATGGTTGAGCAATTCGAGGAACTCTTCCTCATCCCGGGTCTCGTTCTCCGGTTCTTCCCTCTTCGAGAGGAAATACCGGTAGAGGTTGATGGCCCGGTCCTCCGCTTTACCTGCCTCAATGTCCAAACGAGCAGGCATAGGAATGATGCGGGTGAAATCGAGGGGGTTGTCCCCACGGCTGATGAGGTGCAGAATGCTCTGGGTCTGGCGGTCGGATGCCTCCACCGCAAGGGTGGAGAACAAGGGTTTAGGTGCATTGTGTTTCATATAGTGGTCCTTTCTGTTTCAATGTGTCTATTCACAGCAGGCGGCGGCGAATGTCACCGCGAGCCAAGCCAGTGAGCCGTGAGAGTTGTGTAATACTGACACCCTCCTGATTGATGAGGCGGCACAGCAGTGGAGCGATGACAGAGTCGGGGTAGTGCTGGATTTCGTGGCACTCCATACCCGCCGTCGTGCGGATAAAATCGCGGAGTTCTGTGTCTGTGAAGGCCGGGAGAGGAACGTCCTCCAAAAAGCCGCGGGCATTGTGCTCCGGCTGCTCGTGGTATTGGCGCAGACTTTCCCGGTCGCGCAGTGAGAAGGCGTAGCTTGTATCGACATGACAGAGGGGCTTTTCCCGCGGACCGAAGTAGTCCCGATAGCTGCTCCATTGGTAGTCCTGCATCTGCTGCACCAGTCCAGCCGCAACGGGGTTGCGGTGGATATAGCGCAGGACACGGAGAAAGTAGCCCTTGGTCGTGACGGCCTGGGACTTGTAGCGACCTTGAAATAGCGGACCGGTCCGCTGATACCGCCTATTATAATAGGAGACATAGCGGACCCCCACAGCCTTCATGGCGCGCTGCAGGGCGTCATCATCGGCTTTGGCCAACAAATGAAAATGGTTGCCCATCAAGCAGTACGCAAAAATCGTGAAGTCGTCGTCCGCACAGAATTCCAAAATGTGCAAAAAGTTCAGGCAGTCGGCGTCATCGGCAAAAATTGCCATGCGGTTGACGCCGCGCACCATGATATGATAGATGCCCGTGGCGGACAGCTTACGAGCTTTTCTCGGCATTGGGCTTCGCCTCCTCGGATTGCTGTTGTGTATGCCATTCATCGGGGGCATAGATGATGCACTGAATGATGCGGGAAGCGTCCCCACGGGTCATTTTGTGGGTATCGAGTTTATAGTCGGGGTCCAGCTTTTTAATCAGTTTAACTTGCTCGCTGGTGATGGGCTGGTGGTCCCACTTATAACGCTGCTTCTTGTCCCAGATGTGCTGCTGTTGGGCGTGCTTTTGTTTGAGGTCCTGGAAAACGTAATCGAAGACAAATTGCAGCGGGACAGCGGTTTTGGAGCAGTTTTTGTTTTTGCGCAAGTAGACCATGCCGTTGGTCAGCGGTTTACTGATGCGGTATGTGACATTGGGGATAGGCAGGATATAGCCACCGTCCTTGAGCGCGATCCATGCAACATCGTGCATCGTGTAACCCTCGCCAAGTGCCATGACGTCCACCTCCTTTTGTTTATCAATCCAAGTATCGGGGATTTCGTCACCCGTCAGAATTTCGACGGGGTCGTCCTCGTCCGGTTCTTTTTGTTCAGTTGGTTTTTTCTCTGGCTTCGGAGCGGGCAAGTCCTTGCCGATTAAGGTTGCAGCGGTGCAAATCGGCATAGCGGACACACCCACGCAGTCAATCACCTTGCAGGATTTTTTGCCGGGATAGAGACGCAGACCGCGCCCCAGCATCTGAGCGTATAATCCCACGTTGGTGACCGCAATCGGACGAGCCAGAAGGACCGTTTCTGTGATGGGCAAATCGACGCCTTCGGTTAAGACTGCAAAGCAGACGAGCACCTTAATCATGCCCAGCTTATAGGCCTCCAACAGGCGGTTACGGTTCTTCGTCATTCCGTCGATGAAGGCGGCGGTGCTGGCCCCGTGCTGCTTATTGAGCATTGCGGTCACGTTTTTGCCTTCCTCAATCGAGGGGGCAAAAATGATAGTCTGACCCCGGGCGTTTTTAGTGTATGCTTCGGCGATCCCGGCTGCGGTGCCCGACATGACGCGGGCAATATCGGCGGCGTCATAGTCGCCAGTATCCTCCCGATACTGGACTGTGCCGAGGTCATACTTCAAGTCAACCTGGCAAGCCTCAATGGGGCAGAGGTAGCCGTGCTCGATGCCATAGAGTGTGTTGTATTCACAAAGTATGTCATCGAAGGCCACATCCAGGCCGATGCCGTCGCCACGAATTGCAGTTGCCGTGAATCCGAAGCGAGTTGCGTTTCCGAAGTAATCAAAAATTTTGCGGTAAGTAGGCGCAGCGCTGTGATGCGCCTCGTCGATGATGATGGTATCTATACTGTAGGGGTTGTATTTGTCGAGCCGTCCCACAAGACTCTGCACCGATGCACTGATGATGGGTTCGCCATCGGCGTGAGATGTACCCTGTTCGATGCCGCAGGGCAGGTCCTTGAGGTATTCCAGCGGCTGCTTTACCAGCTCTTCCCGGTGAGAGAGAATCAGAACATGGTGGTCATTTTCCAGCATGTCCCAGCGGGTAAATTCCGTGAAGATGCGGGTCTTGCCGAGGCCCGTTGCAATAGTACATAAGGCGGCGTTACCTTCGTAAGCTTTCATGCGCCGAAGGGTTTCAGCCTGATAGGGTCGCAGCGGGGGCGGCCAAGGACCGTCCCTTGCGCGGTTTGTTGCGCAGTTCATTTCGTGTGCCTCCTTAATACTTTTCTGATCTCTGGAAGTTGCAGCCCTCCGTATCGAGCAGCATGCGAACAATCAGATAAATCCGCATGTTAATGGGACTAGCAGCAAAGGAATAGGCGCTGCTCGGGTCATCGGTATAGGTATGACCAGAAATAACGTATACCGACATATCATCGTTCGTGTAAAGCGTTTCCGACCAGAGACTATTCGAGCCGTCCGGACTCTGATGCTCCCACTCAGAAATCGGATGGAGCTTCTTGACGTCCTGGGGACCAATTCCCAACTCCATCATATCCATCTGGTCCTCGTGCATCTCGTAAAAACTGTCAACCAATTTATTCATTTGAATTTTCCTTTCATCAATCAGCCTTCAATGCCATGGTTCGGGACTTCCAAATCTGCTCGAAGACCAAGGTAAGTTTCAAGTTCTTTCGGCGACAGCAAGAACTGATACTTCTTCTTTTCGTTTGTAGGGTCAAATGCCCCACGCACAATATAACAGGTCGCATCTGCATTTGAGAGAAGTTCCTCCTCCCAATGCGGGGCTTCCCCAGTCAAATCGGTCCAATAGGAAACATGATAAAACGTATCGTCCTTATGGGCAAAAGCACGACGGGAGGGGCCGTTCTTCCCATGGTTGTAGTAAAAGCGGAAAAGCCGCTCGATTGCTTTCTGACCTGCACTCATTGCCGCCTCTGCTCCCTTACTCTTCTTTTTATTGATTTCTTTACTCATGATTTTTACCTCATATAATTTGTATGTTGACTTTCAAAAATCGTCATTGCTGATAATCGTACACCTGGATAATCTGGTCAATGCCGCTGCCGTTACGAACAATATACCGACCAGGCGTCGGCGGGAGCTTGGACGCGCTTCCATCGTCGAGAATAACGATTGAGCTCTGCGCATCGGCTGTATGACCACAGATACGACCGTCCAGCTGTGCCTTCAGACTGCCCGGGACGGAGTTCACGTCAGTACGCTGCGTGGCGACCACAAGATAAATTGCAAAAGCACGCCCAAGACGTCCGATTTTGAGCAATTTATTCGTCAGCGAAGCAATCGTTGCCTTGCCGTCCTTATCGCGACCGGTGCCATCAAGAATCATAGAAGTCTCGTCCAGGAGTACCACGATAGGCTGCATCCGTTCACCAGTTGTCTGGACATATTCCTTGGTATTTGCGCAGCCAATCGCCGAGAACAATGTACGGCGGTGGTCCAATTCTGCCAGAACCGTGCCCAGCATTGCTTCCAGGTCAGCATCGTTGTTGGCATAATGCCCTTTACTGCGATACTGTGGACCAAAATCGACGCCTTTATAGTCGGCAAGATAGATGGCGTAATCCTTGATCACCAGTTGATGAAGAATCAGCTGCACCAACTTGGTCTTGCCCATGCCGGTGGCCGCTGCCAACAGCCAGTGTGGAATTTTGCTGAAATCAATGCTCACGGGGATATCTGCTGCATTGACACCCAAGACGATTTTTGTGTCTTCCGGGACCATATAAGCGTCGGACCATGCAACATATCCACTCAGCGCACTGCGCCCCTCTGCCATGTGCAGCACAAAGTGCCGGTTGCTTACACCCTGTTCAATGCCGATAATTGTGACGTTGAGTGCTGATTCAATCGTTGTTCGTGCAGCCTCCCACTCCTCCAAAGGGTAACCTTTAATAAAGAAGGTAAGCTGCAGTTCTTTTCCGTGCTGGCACATTTTTTCCAGCAAAGGGGCTTCGTGCGCTTTATTGTAGATGCCTGCGCGGGTGAAATCGTCGTAGTACTCCCAGCTGTGCCGAATGTAACCCAGCGGGAGGACCGCAGCAACGCAGACCACCAGTCCTGCCACGCAGTAGGTTACAACAACAAAGGGCCGGAAGACGGAAAGAACGCCGTCCATGCGGTTCTCAATAAGCGCCAGCGATACCAGCGCTACTACCGCAGCACACAGCAGCATGTACAGCCCCGTAATTTTAGGATTGCTCTGAATACGACGGACGCCGTTGCAGAACACATTCCACCAGTATTTCCGTTTAGTCTCGGCCTCGAGCCGTTCATTTTTATTGGTCATAGTAAATCACCTTCTAATAAAACTCAAAGCGCCCGTTATTATAGAGCCCGTTAGCACAGCTCTTTTGCCCATCTTAGAACGGACAGCCTTCAATCGAAATTTCCTCAAAGTCGTTTTCCGCGCACAATTTGAAATATTCGTCAATCGAATAGTCTTTGTGGCTTCCATCGGCCTTGAAAATACGTACACGGTTAATACGGCGTAGAAGTGCAGCCCATGTTTCTGCCTTTTCCCTCTGCTCGTTGACATACTGCCTTTCCAACGGCAAGTTGGAAACTATATACGCCTGTGTGTAACACGCCTGCTTGTTGGCGTACCGGCAAGGCAGTTCCAGCGGATAGCCGTCCAGATACTGCAGCATGTTGTTCAACGGGAGATTCGAATGGAACTCATCGAAGAGAATTGCATTCTGGCCTCGATAGCTATCAAAGGGATGCTTGTAATCAGAGACACTGTAGCAGTTGGCATATCCGCAGCCTTCCTTAACAGAGCGGGTCTTTCCCGCACCAGTCGGACCGGAGATGTAGGTAACGTCCATCTGACGAAAGACATTCCGATACTTTTCTTCCAAAATAGTCTGGCGCGTTCTGTCTATATGCGAGATATCCCGCAGATACTCCGGGTGCTCATTGAGGATTTGTGCGTTATCTGCACCGGATGCGATCAGCCGGTACAGCGTCTTCAGGTCGTTTCTGTCGCCCTGTCTTCCGTCCGGCGGCAAATCCCCCGATTCCTCAAATGTATCGGCGAAATTTGTGCCTATATGTACTTTGCCTTGGACGTCCGTATATTCATAATGACCTTTTTCGTCCTTATGATACTTGGCCCCCTCCTTGCGGATATAGGCATAATTTTCGGCGTTCGTTCCCCATTGTGGCACTTCAATGTGCGCCGTCGGAAAACGATTTTTCATCGTTCGGAACATCACAGGATTCTCAAAAATTGTAAACAGGTGCGTATGATAGGTCTCTTCCTGACCTTCTTCATCCGCCATGCACCAATACAACAGTTTCGCACCCTTGGCGAGAATGGCCTTGATGACATCGTGGTCATAACCGTGCTCTTTGGGATTGTTGATTGTCAGCTGGTACCGTCTCGTGGCAAATTCTCTTGCCATCTGGTACACCTAAGTACACAACGAACACAAATCAACTGTGTACACTCGAAAGCCTGTACGTACGGGCTCTGTGGACTGTACCCAGACGTTGGGGGGTAATACTATCCCCCAACGTCTGGGTTGACTTTAGTCCGCAGTGTACATTCCTGTCGTTGGAATTTTATGCTGCAAATCTTACCTTTTGAAAGGTTGACCGCAAAAATGAGACAAGCCCCATTTTTGCGGTAAGGTCGCTAACGCTCCCTTCCTCTCAACGGCACCCGGAGCACTTATTCAAGAACTACGATAGTCTCGGGCTTCTTGTACTCATTGTAGTAGATCTTGACTTCGTGACCCATCAGATCGCGGAGGTTGACTTTAAGCTCCGCCATCTTAGCGTCAGAGAGATAGATGTCCCGCACGGAAACACCTGCCCCACTCTCGGAGTCAATCTCCGTAGCCAGGTAGACACGGCAGCCCGTGATAGGCCGCCCTTCCTTCGTAATAAAATCGTTACGACGATATCCAATAACCTTCATGTGGATTCTCCTTTACTGTATACTGTTTTCAAAGTACTGCTGGACCGCCTCGACGTTGACGAGGACGCGGTTCCCGTCCTTGACGTGCGCGATAGCACCGGTCTTGACAAGCTTGCGCAGGTAGGACATCGTGACTGCTGAGCCGGGGTCAGCAGCGTGGATTTCCGCCACTGCCCCGGCAATCGTGCGAATTTTCATAACGAATCACCTCATTGTGTAAGATAAAACGTTCGCGGCCCTGTGTCGCTCTTTTGTTGCTCGTTTTATCTTGTTTACAAGCTTAATTATACCCAATTCGCACGCATACACAAGCTTGTTAGCCTAATTTTAACACTTTGTTAATTGTTTTTATTGTATATTCAGCTTTGTAAGCATTTTATGTTATCGTTTTCTTAATAATCCGCCTTTTTGATTGACATTTTCTTACGTATATGCTATATAATAATGTGTACAGTTTCCATAGTAAACTTAGAAAGGAGCTTTTTATGGAATCAACAGATATTCTCGAAACTTTTGGCAATCGCCTCAGCAATGTAATAGGTGAATCTGGCTCATCCGCCAAACAAATTTACACTGCGTGCGAGATGTCGCCGTCCTCATTATTGAACTATCGTAAAGGTCTTCGAGATTGTGGCATTAAAAATCTTGCTGCACTTGCACGATACCTACATGTCTCACCGGATTATTTACTTGGATTTTCCGATTCTCCAAATAGTGAAATCCAAAAGCAACAACCTATTTATTATGCTGGTCTCAGTGAAGTCTCAATCAAAAATCTTTCCGCTATTATAGATGACGACAATACGCCGGAGGATGCTATTTCTAACGCCGATGCACTTGATTCAATCATGAGCAATGAGGGATTTCCTCGCTTCATAAAAGCATATGCTGCGTACCTTACACTGGCTCGCAAATCTTATAGCACGAAGGCTGAGCACAACGTTGAAGCCTATTTTCTTGGCGATGAGCGCGTTTCTTCTAATGTACTCGATGACATTTTAGGAAATGGTACAAATCCCAACGAGCTAACGGACAGCGTGGCGAAGCAAAAGCAAGCACTAAAGGAAGCTTCCTCCCAACTTTATCAAATTCTTTTGGAAGAGGGGAGAAAACTAGGCGAAGGCACTTACAATGAAACATATGAGAGTCTCCGCGACGAGATTGAATCCAAAATAGCGCAGGAAGAAAACCTGCGCACCGCCGATTGGGACGATCTCGAATAAATAAAAAAATCCGCCCCGGAGCTGCAACTCCGAAGCGGATGACCGGAACCAACACCAGACGGATAATCTGATAGATAGTCACGGGACAATGACATTCTACCATTTTTGCCGTCTGACTTCAAGTCGAAAGGAAGTCTTATTGAATGTCAACTGTCAGAAAAAAATCACAAAACAGTTATCAGCTGATTGCCTATGGGCGTTATGATGATAATCATGTGCAAAAGAAGTACTATCGCACATGGACTATCCCAGAGGGCATGACCCCTGCCGCTGCTCGTAAGGCTGCTCAACGGGCAGCAGATGAATTTGAAGCCAGCTTGCGCGGACGCGGAGCCAAAGAGCGAATCAAATTTTCCGCATTTGTTGATAAATGGCTCACTGACTATGCAGTTCCTCAACTCAAGCCCAAAACAGTTGATGGCTACATCGGTCTTCTCCCTGTGTTGCAAGCCGAGTTTGGCACCTTGTACCTAGACGAAATCGACGCTGCACATCTTGCAATGTTTTATTCCAAATTACGGCAAACGCGCAAGCAATCTCTCTATTGCTGCCCCAAAGGTTTCTCGGAAATAATGACAGACCACGGCTTCACGCGCAACAGCCTCCGTACCAAAGCTGGTGTCGCCGAATCCGTCATAACATCTGCCATTCGTGGCAAAAACATTCGTCCTATCAGTGCCGAAAAAATTGCAGCTGCAATGGGACTTCCGCTTAGCAAAGTATTTCAGGAAGTCCCTTCCGAACATTTTCTTGACGCAAATACAGTGCTGCACTATCACCGGGTCATATCTTCCATCTTACAGACTGCTGTCACCTGGGGGTACATTAAAGAGAATCCCGCATACACTGTTGCCACGCCTCGCAAATCAAAGAAGCCCATCAAGTACTTGCAACCGGAAGAAGTTTTTGCACTGATTGACGCTATGGATAGGGATCGCGTGCCTGCAAAGTATCGCCTTGCTTTATTAGCCCTTGTACTTACCGGCATGCGTCGGGAAGAGCTGCTTGCAACACGGTGGAAAGACATAGATTTCGTCCATGGAACTTTTGAAGTCGTGCAAGCTGTTGGCTACATTCGCAAAAAGGGACTTCAGTTCTACAGCACAAAAACCACCGGCTCCTACCGTGTCATCTCTCTGCCGGATTGCATGATTGATGAGCTCAAAGCATATCGCGCATATAAGGACCGGCAGCTTGCTCCTCTTGGACTTTGCGTACAAGACAGTGATTACTTATTTCAGGAGACTGATGGGCACCTGTTATGGCCGAGTTCTGTCACCTCTTGGGTACGCAAATTTTACAATCGCCACCCGGAACTGCAGCGCATTACTCCTCACGGGTTGCGTCACACAAATGCTAGTATTCAATTAAACAACCGCACTCCTCTTCCCGCCGTATCTGAAACATTGGGACATACCAATTCACAAACCACTGCTGCTATTTACGCTCATGTAATCCAATCTGCTAAAGTTGCTGCATCAAGGCAGGTAGATAGCATCCTTGCGCCATACCTCAAAAATCGATAACCCCTTAGACCGCAAGTTGACATTGCGGTCTATTTTTTGTATCATAATACCAAGGTATTTGGGCGCTTATTTGGCGCTTATTTTTCCGAAAAGATATTTTACGATAATTTTAGATATAGTAAGTTGTAAGTGATATTGTGCGTCTGGACGAATCTTTTTCATCTTCGTTAAAGATATTAAATGATATTTTGGGTATAGTCCAAAACTACGAATCAGAAGGTCGGGGGTTCGAGTCCCTTCCGGCGCACCAAGTTAAAAGCTACATTCAAAGAAATTTGGATGTAGCTTTAACTTTTTGTTTTATTTTATATACTAAGCGCCTCATGTTATAGTAGACATGGGGCGCTTTTCATGTCTATACAGATTTATACAATATATCCTGCTATTATTAAAAAGGAAACACCTCTTGAATTGCAGAAGCTACGCATCGCGGCATACTGCCGCGTGAGCAAAGCTACGCCTGAACTTTTGCACAGCCTTGAAATTC
>ERZ1034897.633-NODE-633-length-16508-cov-166.550295_pt1 | contig 16508 bp, 21 predicted proteins | sample MGYA00520629_ERZ1034897 | MGnify/ENA primary metagenome ERZ1034897 (study PRJEB33766, sample SAMN09781789) | gut metagenome | biome: gut microbiome | host: Homo sapiens | place: Madagascar | study: EMG produced TPA metagenomics assembly of the PRJNA485056 data... | reverse complement strand
ACAAAAGCAACCTGTGACAAGAAAGGTAAAATTTTCTGAGTTCCTATTATGGATCGCAGATAATTTAGACTTATATAAATATGGCTACTTATGCAAAGATTCTTAAAGATCCATCAGGTAATCAAATATTACCTTATACTAGAGCTAAGCTTGTTTATATGGATGATAATACTACCGTACAGGATGCTGTACTACAGCCTGCTACGAATGCACAAATGGGTAGAGTTCTTATTGGTAATAACTTAGGATATGATGGTAAGGGTACTATTAGTCTTAGTAAATTTGGTGTATGTAATGCATTAGGTTATACTCCCATATCTCCTACAGATTATGCTGATAATAACAAATATGGTGTAGTAAAAGTAGGAAGTAATATCCTAGAAGAAGATGGTGTTATTAGTGTAGATGATAGATGTATTAAAGAAGCATTAGGATATACACCACTAGCAAAAAATGTATTATTTGATTCATATTCTATGAGTGAAAGAAATACTACAAAAACTATCGGGCGTCTCACTTCTGGATATAATCTGGATGATTATCTTTCAAATTTTACCTTTAATATTTACAATGTCGATAATACTTTATTTAATTTTTATATTTTAGCCCATGTTAAATCGGATATTATTCAAAATTCATCATCTCTTACATTTGTATATTTTAGAAATTCTCCTTACACTGGAGTAGCGAGTACAGGCGGTGATAGATGGTATTACCCAATATATTATGCACCATCAGGAAGTGGAAATTTTAATTTTCTCGGTACTGCTTTTATTACTTCTTATGATAAAGGGAAACAATTTAATATTCAATTAAGTAAATTTACTACTAGTATTGGTGTGGGACATACAATTATGCTTAATATACCTATGCGAATAATGTAATAAATTATGGACAAGCAAATTCAACTGCTTCTTTACCTCAAAACACTTCTGTAAGGTCTTAAGCACCAATCTTTTGAGGGGAAGGGGCGGTTTCGAATATGACTCCGGAAGATATGCATTCCGAAATGCTTACAACTATTACTGGATTGGTATATATTTTGATGCAGTTCGGAATTTTCTATTTCTTCTGCTGCATCTCTGTATTCGTTAAAATCGTTCTGACTTCGATGTCTCTTTCCAATAAGAATCCTGATAAAAAGATTGCAAAAACAAAATGGTCTCATTGTTTCATTTATGCGATTATTCCATCCATTATTGTAACAGCCATTTATATTCTTAATCATGATGGAATGTCTATTGAAACACGAGAAATCTATATGCTCGGCAGTTTCGGCATGGGATTAATTGGTCATGAAATCTCTTATTCCGCTATCAATATCATCATTTGGATTAAGGCAATTAAGATGTTCATTGATACATTCAAGAAGAAATTTGATTCTTTTAAGAAGACTGATGAATTCTTGACTCTTGTAGATGAGCAAAGTAAAATTCTTAAACCTCCTTCAGCTGATATGGACATTGAATTTGAGAATAATGATTCCAGTAAAACGGAGTCAGGCGATGATTAATACTAATTATTTAATATAAGACACAGATAGAGAAATCTCCTCTATCTGTGTCTTCAAAACACCAGTTTAAGAATCAACTCTTCTAAAGGAGGCATTGATTTAAATGGATAATTATGGGTTTGAAAGTAAATATTCCGCCCAGCAGATTGAATCTATGCTTGATCGTATGAGTTGTTTGCCTAGCTATGGTTTGGTAAAGCTGGATTCCAGTAAGCAATTTCCTGTAGATCTTTGTACGATCTATGATGATTTTGAGCTGAATCCCGATACTGGCATTTATCAAATTGCCTATATTAAGAAAAGCTGCCTCCCTCTAGATCTTCAAAAAGAAGATTTGGATATGTCCATGGTTATGCTTTACAATCAAAATGGAGTTCGCTATCAGCAGCTCTTTATTGCTGGTACCATTTATCTTCGTCATTTTATTGCTGAAGAAGATGGTACTGGTTCTTGGTCAGAATGGACTAATCTGATTGTGGGTGCGCTGAGTGATGAGAAGATTAAAGTCGCTTTGGGTTACAAACCTGCAGACAATGATGATCTTCTTGCACTTCAGGGCATTATTGATGAAATTCTTGAAAGACTGGATGCTCTTCAGGCTAAGTCTGATAATAATTTCAATGCAATTAAATTCCCGCTGAAAAATAACTTTGATATTGATAATTGGTTTACTGATAAAGTAACCATTCTTCGTATTCATGTAATTACGTATTCTAAGGTTTCTATGAATACGAAAGTTACGATTACGAATATCGCAACGGATGAAAAGATGTATATTCAGAATCTGGTTCCTCATTCCGCATATATTTATGATCTGGATGATATGGTTCCTAATCTGATGGTTACTATCGAGAATGCCGAGGAATCTAATGCCGATGTTATCATCGAATATATGGGTCCTCAGGATGAGAAGTATGGTGGTTTGAAATGCAATCCTAATTGCACTTGCGATAGCAACGGTAATGATGGATGTAATTGCACTAAGCCTAAACCGAATCCTGATGATCCCGATCGTCCTTATATTCTCCTTCGTCCTAGTGAATTGGATATCAAAGTAAAGAATGCAATCACTATGCCTGTAGATTTACAGAGCAAAAATTATCGTTATTAAAATAAATTAGTTAAAGGAGGAAATCTCTATGGCTAATGTATGTATGATTCCAGAACTCAAAGTTGAGTTTGCTACGCTTGCAGATGCATATAACAATCTGCGTGATAAATATACGATTCGTTTGATTGATGATGTGAAACTTACTGAAGACTGGAATCTGTATAAGAATTTCACTCTTGATCTGAACGGTCATGAACTGGAACTGTCTGTTATTCCGTATGGTGGCTCTATTGTCGCCTATAGAACTTCATCTATTACTGTTGTCGATACTGCCGGTAATGGTAAGATGACTCAGAAAGAACCTTATACTGCTACGAATAATGTTACTCCTATCCAGTTGATGGAAAATTCTTCTATGGTATGGAACTCTGGTGAGTTTTATGCAGTTATGGATAATCCTACCAATCTGGGTGGCTTTGGCATTGGCGTATATGGCAATGCATCTTTGATCATCAATGGTGGTAAATTTACTACTGGCTGGTATTGTGCTTCTGCTAGTGCTGCTAAAGTCAATGGTTCTAACAATACTCGTATTGTCGTTAACGGTGGTGAGCTTACTTCTACTGCTGATTATGCTATTTATGTACCCAATAAGAATGGTACGTTGATCATCAATGGTGGTATTATCCGTGGTGCTGGTGGTGCCGTTTCTACCAATGGTTCTACTGTTACTGTCAATGGTGGCGAACTCACTTCTGATGGTACTGGTATTGATCCTGGTCTGTGGCATGATGGTACTTCCGGTCAAGGTAATGCAGTTGTTAATTGTAATGCTAAATATTGTGATGCTCAAATGACTGTCGTCGGTGGTGACTTTGTTTCTTCCGGCGATTCTGTCATCGTTGCAGCTGGCGATAAATATAAAGCCGATGTTGTTATTCACAATGGTACTTTTAATAAGCCTATCGAGAATAAATTCCTTTCTCCTGATGCTAATCTGACTGTAAATGAGGATGGTTCTTGTGTTGCAGTCAATCCTAAGAAGCCTGCTCCCGTAAAGAGAGTCGATCCTTCTAGTTATGATATTAAAGTTTTCAATGCTATCTCCAGTGCTCCTACTCTGGTGGATGGTTCTTATCGCCGTGATTTCTAAGTAATATTTTTAGAGACTAATCCAATTTGGATTAGTCTCTTTTTATTTGATATGCTCATTGCTGGTGCGGGTGCAGGCAACATTCCTGCTGCTGGTGGCGCGATTCCATTTAGTGTGACCGACCGTCCGTCATGGACGGACTTGGGACACTGGTTCCATTATTAATTATTCTAGGATCCTATTATGGAACATAGATAATTTTAAGTAATATAAATATGGCTACTTATGCTAAAATATTAAAAGATCCTTCCGGAAATCAAATCCTTCCTTATACTAGAGCTAAGCTTGTTTATATGGATGATAATACTACCGTACAGGATGCTGTACTACAGCCTGCTACGAATGCACAAATGGGTAGAGTTCTTATTGGTAATAACTTAGGATATGATGGTAAGGGTACTATTAGTCTTAGTAAATTTGGTGTATGTAATGCATTAGGTTATACTCCCATATCTCCTACAGATTATGCTGATAATAACAAATATGGTGTAGTAAAAGTAGGAAGTAATATCCTAGAAGAAGATGGTGTTATTAGTGTAGATGATAGATGTATTAAAGAAGCATTAGGATATACGCCAAGTGATTCATACCATTCAATTTCCTCATTTATAAAAGATAGTAATACAGATGAGTTATCAACTGTAAAATATAAAAATGGTGTTTCTATAACGCAGGATTCATCGTCATATTCATACTTTTCACTTATCTCTCATAAAATTTATATATCTAAACAATTTTTACTTGGATATTTTTATGGCATATTATCCAAAGATTTTATAGCTCATAAAGTTTCTATAGAATATTGGCTACAATTAGAAACTTTAAAATTCTCTCAAAGTACTCCTCATCATTTATCATCGATATTTAATTACTTAGATAACTCTAGGCAAACCACCCCATCTGGAACAATTATGACTCAATGTGTTGGTATTGGATCTGGTGGTTCAAGTAATAACACATATAATGGATTAATGATTGATATTATTCCATCAGTAACTATACCATCTGGGAATACTATTAAAGCAAATTATATAGTTCCACTGAACTAGTATATTTCTTGCACTAATAGTGTTTGCGTATATCTTATAAAATAATTAACCTCCTTTTAATAGATTAAAGGAGGGATTTAACATGGCTTCTATCATTGGAAATTTGAAGCAATTTATTGAAGATAGCAAAGATGCCGTTAAAGATCCCAATCGAGTTCTTCATACAGGAGATTTGGTATTCGTAAAAAATGCCGCATTATACAGTGATCCTAAAACATTTTTGCATAATGTAATTCATCAGCACAAATATTACGTATATAATGTGGATAAAATTACCAATAATCGAGTTCCTGTATCCGAAAACTATATTGATTGTGGTAAACTTCCTAGTGCGATCAATATTAAAGGTTGGATTGATCGAAACGACATTCAATTTCTTAAAACTGATAAATAAGGTTCATCTAGTCTTCGTTGCTCGTTTAACAAAAGGGATGATCCTTTATTACTCGTATCTTGAAAAGGATACGAGTAATATTTTTTAATTTATAATGGATGGATATAAAATATATTCATCTATTTGATATGCTCTTTGCTGGTGGAAGCATTTATAGTGCTATGCCTAATCAACTAAGAGTGATGTAATTGGCGGTTCCGCTAAATAATCATATATTTCATTTGTATATTATATTGATAGAAAGGAGACGGCAAAATGTTTGAAAGATTAGGTAAGTTTATTATCACGCTTTTCATTCTATTCGTTGGTGGTTTATTGATACTTTTATTAGGAGCGGGATTAATCACGGTTTTATTAGCAATTATCAAATTTATCATTGGCCCAATTCTCATAATAGGAATTGGGCTTATTTTTATAATTCTAATGATTATTGCAATTGGAAATTTTATTTTGTAATGGAGGAAATTACATGAAAATAGTTAATACACCGTATACGCTTTATAATAAAGAAATTAGAAATCCAATGATTCATGAATTCTATAATCCAAAAGTAAAAATTATTTTTATGACGATATATCGAGGAAAAATAGAAAATTCATTAAAAATGGCAATGCTCGATGCTATGAATCGAGGAGTTAAGCTTTTTGTATATATTGAGCAAAATGCAGTCGGATCCAAGAAAGCAAATGAAAAACTTGCTCAATTTATTATCGAAAATGGTGGAGTAGTAACCTCGTCGTTTGGAAAGAAATCTAGAATCCACGCTAAATGCTTTCTTTCTGTTGAAACCAACGAAAAAACTATTAATGATGTAACAGCAATTGATCGTGGAGCATTTATTATTTCCACAGGAAATTGGGATTCTGATAAATCTGAAGATATCTATGTTCTTGGAGAATATAGATATGGAATTCATCGAGAAGATGATGCTATTTATAAATCACTTCTTAATAGTTTCCTTAAAATCTTTTGGAATAGCGTTGGATGCATGATTTTCCATCCATTTATATTGGATGAACTTAGTATCACAGATACGTTTAGATCCAATCCATATAAAATGAGACCAGCTAAAGATATCTGTAAAGAAATTATATGGATGATCGATCATGCGACTAAGAAAATCTACATCAAATGCCCACTAATTTCTGAAAAGCATGTCATTGAAGCCATTGCAAATGCAGTAGAACGTGGAGTTGATGTAAGAATTCTTACTAAAGAAAGACCTGATAAAATATATAAAGTACCTGCTGTTTATTCTGATATTAGGGGTCTTGTAACTATACGGAAAGATGATGATTCTGGATGGATTCATAAGCATAGTAGATTTATTATAGTTGATAATGTAACTGCTCTATTTACCTGCAATCTCGTAGATAGCAAACGTATGGATAGTTATCTATATCTCGGATATGATGCTAAATGTATCATTGGATATGATAAATATAATATTCCTGCTATGCTATCTTTTAGGAATTATTTCTGGAGAAGATTCAAAGAAGCTAAGCAAGAATATTGGTATTTGTCTAATTCTAAAGAATGGACAGATATTCCATCCAAGAAATAAAATAAAGGTAGTATGTTCATATTTGCATACTACCTTTATTTTTTTAGCTATTTTTACAGAAGGTTAAAATTCATAGTTTATAGAGGTGATAAGAATGGCAACTAATTTAACAGAAGCTCAGAAGACTGAGCTTAGTTTTCTTATCAATAAATATCAAAAGCCTCTTGAATATGCGAAATTCGAAGCCTGGGGTCATCAGATTATGGAAATTGCTCTATATGAGCCTGGTACTTTTCCGTCTGACCCTTCTATTGGTGTAGGATTAAATAAGAAGCTTTTTAATGATCTCGATTACATGAATAATACTGTAGCTGAAGCTATTAAACAGCAGGTGGATAAATATCTTCCGGATATTCCGCTTTCCAGTATTAAATTTTCTGAATATACAGATGGTGGTGTAGATCCATATGAAGGTGTAGTTATTATGCTAATTACCTTCGAATCCTACTCCAATGAAATGACTACTATTGTTACTGCTCTTAGTGGTAATGATAATGATGATAGAATTGATTTTAGTAGATTCTTTGAATCTAATTAATGGAGGAAGAATATATGCCTAATGAATTTCAGAATAGAGACAGCATGCTCAACTCGATTGCCCAGAATGCCGCTAATAATACTATGATTAATCCAAAGCCTGTCGAAGAAGGAATTAAAGTTCCTCCTGTTCAGCAGCCTGTTAATGATTTTCAAATGAGGCAGCCTCATCAAGAGGTTGCATATCAGCCTAATGAAAATGTTGGTTTAAAACCGGCTACTGTTGATTCCGATCATACATTTTATGGATTCCGTAGTGATGTTCCGAATCAGAATCCCATTAATACAGGGTCTTCTTATGAAACAATGACTCCTCCGAAGCCTGTTGCAATTGATCCTAATTTTAAGGGTCTTCGCGCAGATGCATCTTGGAAAGCTCCCGATACTACAACCACTGCAGTTACTGTTCATGCTCCCGTAATTGATGAATCTACTTCTGGAATTGTCAGTGATGATGACATTGACATGAGTACTTTCGAAAAACAGAAACAGGAAAGAGCTAATGAGATTGCTCAAGAGAACGAAAAGAAAAAAGTTCAGTTTAATATCACAATCAATGATGTAAAGGCAACCATGCCTTCTATCACTGGTGATGAGCTGGATAAAAAATCTCTTGAAATGATGGGAGATCTTAAGAAATATCGTACGAATCTTATCGTAAATGAAGGTATGACTCCTGAAGAAGCTGATGAAGCTACCAAGAATCGTATGAAGCATCTTGGTACGAAGCTCAATAATGAGTGGATTGATCAACATCCACATACTGGTGTTATTACCATCAATAAGGAAGATTCCGATAAACTTGCTCTTACTCCTGAAGAGCATGATAAGCTTGTTACCACTAAATCTATCAAACTTGTTTGTGTTGAGAATAAGGAACTTGAGACCCTGAAGGTTATTGATACTCCTACAGTCACCAAAGATAAGCTTCTTTATATTCGTAAATCTAATAATGCAGGTGCTCGTTATTCTCTTCCGATGCCTATTTTTGGAGACTACGTTACTTTCCATGGTGCAACTGCTCGTTCTCTTATGCAGGAAGGTATCGATCGTGAAAAAGAAACGACTCTTCAGGCACTGGAAAGAAAGGCACAGTTTGTCTACGATCATTTCATTGGTGGTCATCTCATGAATAAATATAATGAGAATGGCGTTACCATGATTGATTTTAATGAATTTTGCAATAAATTCCCTTGGTTTGATATTGATCTAGCCATTTATGGCATTTATGTAGCATCTTCTCCGGAAACTTATACTGGTGCAATTACTTGCTCTTTCTGTAACGAGCAGTTCGATTATGATTTTCATGCTGATAAAATGCTTATTACCGATGATTTCTCTGATAATATTAAGAAATCTATTGATAATATTTTGCAGAATGTCACAAATGAAGAAGGTCTGAAAAAGATTCATGATAATAATATGTCTGCAATTCGCATGAAATCTCCCAAGACCAATAATATTTATTCTATTCAGACTCCTACGATTTCTAAAGCTCGTTCTGTTTTCAATTTTAAAGATAATGATACTGATAACGATATTGGTATGATCGTTGATCTTCTTATCATTCGTGAAATGTGGATTTGGATTCCTGAGAATCAGGCATATATTCATATTGAGTCGAATGAGCAGGAACTCATGTATCAGATTCTGAAAGATTTGAACGAGTATGATTATCAGCTTATTTCTAAATTCCTGCCTGATTATATCTACGTGCCTCGCTTTGGTGCGAGAACTAAGTGTCCGAAATGCGATCACGATCTGGTTCTACAGACTGGTATCGATGAACTGGTTTTTCTGCTGGCCCAGGATATCACGGCAGAGATTCAGTGATGTCCAGTTATTTCGAGTACGTTGTGTCAATGCTCGATTTATTTGATGGGCAATTATCAATTGATGATATCGAAAATAAATCATATAGAGAATTAGCCTTCTTAAAATATTGGAAAGAAAAATCTATTGAAGCTCGTGGAAATAGTCCTTCTATGAGGCAATTGAATAAGATGGCTAAGAAGCTATAAAGGAGTAATATATGAATTTTGCAAGCGCACTGATTTCTATGCAGAGAGGTCATAAAGTAAAGCGTCATCATTGGACTGGTTATTGGATGATTAAAGATAATGAAATTATCATGCATACGTATGATAATAAGTATATTAATATTCGAGATAGTAAAGATATACTTTATACCGTTTCCAATATGGCATGTGATGATTGGGAAATTGCTGATACTTACGGTGCCACTAAGGAACTGTGATTGGAGGTAATACCAATGGATCGTGTTGAGATTTTTGGTCAATGCTCTGTAAATGAGTTTAATGAAATGGATTTTTCTAAATCCGAAAAACTCATGGGAGATCTGTATCCCAAATTTGATAACTTCTGTCGTTTTCTTCAAAGAGAAACTTCTGAAGGTGGCTCTTTTGAAAAAAATATCGTAAATAGTGTCTCTTGTGATATCGATAATGAAGGAATCGCTTTTCATGTTCATCTTACAGATGGCAATACGAAAGATATTACCTTCTCTAATGAAGATACTGAAACTGCTGATGAAAATGCAAAAGTAGTCATTCAATATAAAGAAGAAATTTCCGAATAAATTTAATCCCTATATCTATTATAGATATAGGGATTTTTTATAGCGGAACTGCTATTCCAAAAATAATCCAGATGAAAGACCACTTACATCAAACGTAAAAACACCACCAAGATAAACTTGTAGACTTGCACACGAACCAGCAAGAAGCATATTAAATATAAGATAATTATTCTAGGATCCTATTATGGATCTTAGATAATTTAAAGGATAATTTTATGGCTGCATATGCGAAAGTATTAAAAGATACTTCTGGAAATCAAATATTACCATATACACGTGCAAAATGCGTGTATATGGATGATAATACAACGGTTCAGAATGCCGTTACTACAAATGCATCAACTAGCACATATGGTAGAGTTAAAATTGGATCTAATATTTCTGTATCATCTGGTACTATTTCAGTTGATGCAGCAACTACATCTAAATTGTGTGTGGTAAAAATTGGTACCAATCTGTCTATATCATCAGGAATTATTAGTGTATCAAATGCATCATCATCAACTCGTGGTGCAGTATATACTACATCTTCGATTACTAATGGAGGGACATCAGTCCCAACATCTGGAGCTGTTTATGATGCTATTAAGGATGTAAAAACTTCAGATAACTTCAATAATATTATTACTCCAAATGCATCAAATATTGTTGTTACTCATGGATACAGTAAGCCAAATAGTATTAGTGTTGGAAATGTATATTATGGCCTAGATCATGCAATAATTGCTGGCCAAAACCATCCAATGGGAGTGATTGCCCAATCACTCCCTGGAGGAACTATTTCAAATGGTCATAGAGACACATGGGTAGCTGATGGAGCATTTATTGGCGGTAATTATACTAAAGATCTCGGCGGAACCACTTATGCTCTATTTGCATTAGGAAATGGCACTTCTAATGCAGGAAGTGTTAGTTTTTATATTAAATCAAATGGAAACACAAATACATCTGGCACTGTTACATCTGCTGGTGCCGACTATGCTGAATATTTTGAATGGCTAGATTCTAATACTAATAACGAAGATCGTAGAGGCCTATTTGTAACATTAAATAGAGATAAAATTAAATTAGCATCCAAAGATGATGATTATATTTTAGGTATTATTTCAGGTAATCCTACTGTTATTGGTGATGGAGCAGAAAATCAGTGGTCTAATCAATATAAACGAGATATTTTCGGAGCTCCTATTTATTCAGAAGAAACCGAAAATCATCTTGTATTGAATCCAGATTACGATCCAGATAAGGAATATATTCCTAGATCGGAACGCCCTGAATGGGATCCTGTTGGTCTTATGGGTAAACTTATTTGTATTGATGATGGTACTTGTGAAGTAAATGGATACTGCTATCCATCAGAAAATGGTATTGGTACTAAATCTGATCATGGATATAGAGTTATGAAACGAATTGATGATACTCATATTCAAGTATTGGTAAGATAATTTTATAGAGATAATCTCATTATGAGATTATCTCTATTCTACTTGATTTATTGCCCATAAAAACACCCCTGTAATCATGAATCAATTATCTTTCCTTTGAAAGGAGGATATTTTAATATGCCAGATAGAATTTACTCAGTTGGATCTACTTCCACATCTTGTACATTTGGAAATTTGATTGAATTCGTTCATCAAGATATTCTTTCCAAATTTCCAGCAAATTTTTTTAAAGATGAAGTAGTTTCTACTACCATGGCATTTCGTCAAATTAAAAAATATAAAGATAATTCCATGGTGGAATTTGTTAAAAAAGAAAAACCGAGACTTTTAATTCGTCCGAATTATGAAGTTGGAGACGACTCTATTCCTTTTCGAGATACTCCGCTCACTATGAATGTTTATTCTAATCCGGGTGGTATGAGTAGACATTCCATTCTTCCTTTTATTCAGGATAGTCATAGGGGGTATTCTGTAGGATATCGATTGAATCGAGATCGTTTATCTTTTGATATTACAATTCAGGTAGAAACTCTAACCAAACAATTAGATACTTATAAGGCATTAGAGAATACAATTGGTTTTTCTAGACCTTATCAACTGGAAACTTCTCTGGAAACTGTAATTCCATTTCAGATGGTTGATTATATTTCCAAGATTATTAATAAGCCTCTTGATATTAGTAAACCGATCACAATCCCTCCTATCATTCAATATCTTCAAACTCACTCTAATTATCCTGTAACTTATAAGATCCGTAATAGTACTTCTAAACCAGAATTTTTTATCTATTATGGAGTGCCTATTCGAGTTACTTATGATGATCTCACTATTGATGATGGCTCTCGTAAAGGTATGACTGATGATGTTTATACCATCACTTTCAAAGTAACTACGGAATTCAATCATCCTGGTGCGTTCATTTTAATTGGTAGTGAAATTAGCGTACTAAATGATATAGGATTTGATCTCACTATTCAAGATGAAGATGATTCCACCTTCATTCCTATTTATACAATGGATAGAATTCTTGAAGATAAAGATAATTATTTTGAAGGATTCAAGATTTATACATCAACCATTGTAAAAACCGAAAAAGAGAATGAAAGAAAAGATGATTTCTGTGATTTGGAAGAAATGATTGAAGTTGATTATATTCGAATTTTGAGAAGATATAATGCTTCTAGAATTCCTAGTGATATCCTCTTTAGATTTCAAGTCTTTAAAAATAAAACTCAGCTAACTGAAGATCTAGATTATACAATTGATTTCAATCAAATGAAACTCGCTATTCATAATTCAGATCCAGATGCAACTTATCGAATCATTGTATTTCAAAATAAGATTCGTTGTAATGAAGAACTTGAAAATGAGATGGTTCTTGCTACAAAGGATAAGAATTACAAAGATCTTTATACTCCCTATGATGATAATCATGGTTTGACTGGTTATGATCATTTCTTTAAGGATAAAAATGGTCTACAAATTATGACTCGTCCTACAAATAAAGATCTAAAGAATAAATAAAAATAACCCAGATACTTCATTGAAGTATCTGGGTTTAACTTGTAAGAAATGATTGCCGTCAGATAACGAGATCTATTGAAAGAGGCGTCGTTATGTCCATAAAGCAAATGAAGGTGTAATTCTGTAAAAAATAATTGTATATTATATTGTGAACCGGAAGCATGACAATGCAGTTTTAGTACCAAGCTTGCACTTAAGGGGTGTGACTGTTGGTAATTTTCGGCTCTTTCATTTCCTACCTAAAAATATGTTATATCTCAATTAATAATCAATTTCTTTGGATTTCCAATAAATGGATTATTTTGCAAAGTAAGCAACCAATCTTTTTTACAATCTCCTGGCATATCTTTTAATAAAATAAATGAATCGAGAGATCGATTAATTTCCGTATCTTTATATAATTTATCAATAGTAATATTTACTGCTTTCTTTTTTGGATCTCCATTCATTTTATAATTAAGGCAATATTTTCCATTTTCTAAAAGATATTCATCAATATTAATTCGTTTAAATTCCATATTAGTAAAAACTGCAATTCCATTATAAACAGAAGAAGTTTCCATATTCGGAATTAGCATGAAAGATTTATATTCTGGATCATTATCCGGAATAATCCAGAATGGAATATTATTAATAGATTGATAATTTACCAAAAGATCAAAGAATTTCCGTAATTTAGTATAATCTCTATTTTCTAACCAAGAATAAAATACTCGGAAGAAATAAGGAATCATTTGATTCGAATGAATCATTTGATAATATTGAGAAATTGCATTTGGATTCGAATTTGGCTTCCATATTCTCTGAGAATTATAATAAAAGATTCTATATTTTTCTTTATCGAATTCCTCAAATACCCCAGAAGAAAGAATATCCATTACTCGAAAGAATAAAGTAGAACATTCGAATCCCATATCAGAAATAAGGATTTCATATATTTTCTTTTTAAATTCAGAGTAAGGATATTTCTTTTTTCCATCATATAGAATCTGATTAATAGTTGGAATTTGAATAATAGGAATTGCTATATAAAACGATTGATCTTTCTTATTATATCTCTTTCGAATAGAGCAAATATAATTTCCTTTATACGCTTTATAATCTAGAGTATTATCTAATACACAAAATCGTTTATATTTAGGCCAATAAGCCTTTTGAGACTCACCATCAAAAATAAGATGAGTAGTTTTACCAGGCTCCAAAGACATAATGTTTTTAGAAAAAAGCATAAAGAAATCACTCCTTTTAAGCTTATTGCTTAAAAGGATATTTATTTTTGATATGCTCTTTGCTGGTGCAGCATGTGGAAATCCTGATAGTTTTGGCGGTACTTTATCATTTGATATAAAAACGCCAAATGGTAAAAATAATTCTAGAATCGGTTCCGTTATTAATTATTCTAGGATCCTATTATGGATCGCAGATAATTTAAAGTAATATATTATGGCAACATATGCAAAGGTATTAAAAGATCCTTCTGGAAATCAAATATTACCATATACTAGAAGTAAACTAGTTTATATGGATGATGGTAGTACTGTAGAAGATAAGATTTCCAATATTCAAAATCAAGGCGGTTATACGCTTCCTACTGCATCATCAAGCACACTTGGTGGTGTGAAGATTGGTAATAATATTAGTGTTAATAATGGTACTATTAGTGTAGGATATGCTTCATATTCGAATAGTGGAGTAGTTACATTATCAGCAAATTACGATACGATACCAACACCAATTCCAAAAAATGTGCCAGCTGCATCACAAGTAGCCTTATATAACGCATATAATAAATTAAAAGGAATGATTACATCCGGATCTTCTAATATGACTCCAGATTACTATCATTGGAATATGAGTAATGTCAATACGTCCATTGGTAATAATAAATTTAGTATTACCAATGCTTCATCACGTTTTTCATCATGCGATATGTATATTACTATGTATTCTAGACAAATTGCGTTTTGCACGCTTTATTTGACTCCCAAATCTGATATTACGGCATATTCAAGTAACGGCGGGCAACAATTAACATTAGACTTTTCTAGTCATGGAACCGGAAGTATGAAAAAGCTTTTTCCTATTTATAATTTTAGTGAAAATATGAGTGCTAATTATAAGCAAATTGGATGTCTAGAATCTTATTGTGAAAATGGTGGTACATTTATGAGAATGATAAATATAGTATTGACACAAGCCCTAGCTGCTGGAAATACGATGTATTCATCTTTCGTACTATGTCCTTTTTAATGATTAATTTTCTCATTGCTGGTGGAAGTGTTGATGATATAACATATGTAATAGGAATAGTATTTACAAATGTTAGTGGTTTATCCACTGTGACTGGATGGGCATTAGATTCCGCTAGTATATAAATTACAAAATATAATGGATATAGAGAATATTCTCTATATCCATTATGTTATTCTGGCCAATTTATTTCAGATGGTTTACTATTAATATGAAATGAAAATGCGCCAATAATAGAAGGATGATCATTAACGCATCCATCAGCATAGAGTATATCAAATTGAGAATATGAGATTATATTTGTATATTATATTTATGCCATAGAAGCAATAGAGATAACTAAGGAGGTTATAAATTATGGCAAATGCATTTAATATCAAAATTTTCATTGAATCTAAAATGGATGATCGCGCCGATCAGCTTCGGAATGGTGATTATGTGTATACCATTTATGGTGACTACATTTTCTATGTCCCTGGGCAGAATTATCCTTTTATTAAGGGTAATAAATGTATCGGTATGGCCGAGATTCATAATCTAAGTTTGGATATGAGTCCCAATGGCAATAAGACTACCACGATTCAATTCTCTCTGAAGAGTGTTGATCAGGGAACTGCTGATGCATTCACTAAAATGTGGAGAGGAATTAAAGGGCAGAATACCTCGAATGATGCTGTGATTCCTGGCGCTATTCAGTTTAGTGATAAAGAAAAACGCAAGCGCGATCGTCCTGAACGAAATGATCGTTGGAATAAGACCAGTGATCGTGCTCGCCGACAGCAAGAAGCTGCTAGCAAAATCGATACTAGCATTTTCAATGATTTCTTTGATGATTAATTATAAAAGGCTATACCAATTAAGGTATAGCCTTTATTTTTTATTTAAATCACAATTTATTGAATAGCATAAACTCTAAGAGTTCTTCCATATCCACCAGTATGCCAATAAGTGATGGAAAATGTTGTAGTTGTATTTGGATTACATCCATAGCATTCTGCAACGATTATTCCGCCCCCATTGAGAACCAATCCCCATGTTCCTTGTGATTTTGCTTTATTTCCTTGATCAGAATTATCATAATCATCGAATATAAAATAATAGACACTATGTCCACTAACAGAAAGAGAACGTCTAGCATCTCCAGACCATGTTCCACTAGTTAATAATTTTAGTCTTGGAATTAGAGTACCCGTTTTAATTTCATCATTCCCAGAATAAAATGTTTTTCCGCTCATGACATCTGTCACTTTTGCAGTTGTCAATGAAAGTCTATCATTTGCTAATCCGAGATTAGGCATCATAAATTGACTACTCATAAAGCATATACCTCCATTTCATTAGAAGTATATGCTTTATTTTTAAGATCACTAGTAATTAAATTACTAGAGACCCCCCCCATTAAAGTGATTCAACGGAGAGGAGGTAATAT
>ERZ1034897.631-NODE-631-length-16514-cov-4.444195_pt1 | contig 16514 bp, 10 predicted proteins | sample MGYA00520629_ERZ1034897 | MGnify/ENA primary metagenome ERZ1034897 (study PRJEB33766, sample SAMN09781789) | gut metagenome | biome: gut microbiome | host: Homo sapiens | place: Madagascar | study: EMG produced TPA metagenomics assembly of the PRJNA485056 data set... | reverse complement strand
TCGGGTTCTGCGTAAACGGCCTCTTCGAGAACATCTTCGCCCTGATGGCGGCCGTAAGCTCCTGCTTGGATGACCATATCGTCGTCATCGGCGGCATTGACCGTGATATGGGAGAAGCGCCGATCTTGCGCCATGCCGTACCTCCTTGTGCGTTTCCATGCTGTGTATGCCACCGATTATAAAGGATTGGCCGGCAGGCCCCGGCACCTAGGTAGAAAAACCACGGAGCAGTCCCGGCACCTTGCCCGGCTCCGCTGCCGTTGTGCGACAATAGCGGGCGAAACCAGTAAAGAGAAAGGCGGCTTGCATGAACCTTGAACAAGGCCAGGAACTGCACGGGTTCACCGTGCTCACGGCCGAGCCCTTGCCCGAGATCGACGGCGATGCCTACACGCTTTCCCATCCGGTAAGCGGCGCGAAACTTCTATACCTGCGCAACGACGACCGCAACAAAGCGTTCTCCATCGCCTTCCGCACCCCTCCGGCCGACGACACCGGCGTGTTCCACATCTTGGAGCACTCGGTTTTGTGCGGTTCGGAGAAGTTCCCCGTCAAGGAGCCCTTCGTCAACCTGTTGAAAACCAGCATGCAGACGTTCTTGAACGCCATGACCTTCGGCGACAAGACGCTCTATCCCGTGGCATCCACCAACGACCAGGACCTCATGAACCTGGCCGACGTCTACATGGACGCGGTGCTGCACCCCGACATCTACCGCAAGCGCCAGGTGTTCGAGCAGGAGGGCTGGCACCTTGAGGTTGCCGATGCCGAAGATGGCCAGGCGGAGACCGACCGCCAGCTTACCTATAACGGCGTGGTGTACAACGAGATGAAAGGCGCGCTGTCCGATTCCACCAGCGTGCTGTACGATCAGCTGCAGGCAAGCCTGTTCCCCGACACCCCCTACGCGTTCGAGTCCGGCGGCACCCCCGAGGCCATCCCCACGCTCACCTACGAGCACTACCTCGAGGAACACGAGCGGCACTACCGCCTGGACAACAGCTACATCGTCTTGTACGGCAACCTGGACCTTGACCGCATGCTGGCGTTCTTGGATGAGCGCTACCTGACGCCCGTGGCCGCCGAACAGGCGAAACGCCGCGAGCAGCGCGCAGCCGAGGGGCTTGCCGAGCTTGCACCGCGCACCTTGCCTGTGCAAGGGCCCGTGCGCGCCCTGGGCGTGCGCCGCGAGATGGCAACCGCGCCGGAAAACGCCTGCATGGGCCTGGGCTGGGTCATCGGGCACGTGCGCGAGCGCACGCGCATCGTGGCCGTCGATATCTTGCTCGACGCCATCGCCGGCAGCAACGAGGCACCGCTCAAGCGCGCGCTTCTGGACTCCGGTATAGCCGGGGACGTGCAGTCCTACCTGGCCGATTCCGTGCAGCAGCCCTTCGCCGTGCTGCAGGTGCGCGACCTGGGCGAAGACGCCGCGAAGCGTTTGCGCCCCGCCGTGGATGCCGAGCTTGAGCGCCTGGCCGCAGGCGGGCTTGACCACGCGCTCGTGGAGGCGTCCATCTCCCGCGCCGAGTTCGTCATGCGCGAACGCGACTTCGGCATGGCCGACGGCGTGGCGCTTGCCATGACCTCGCTGTGCGGCTGGCTCTACGACGACGATCTTGCCACGGCCTATCTGCGCTACGAGGACGACTTCGCCTACCTACGCCGCGCGCTTGACAAAGGCTATTTCGAAGACCTTATCCGCGAGGTGTTCCTGGACAGCGCCCACATGGCCGAGGTGGAGGTTGTCCCCGTCGAGCAGCAGGACGACCCCGGGCAGCGACACCTCGCCGAACTGGCAGCCGGCTTCACCGATGACGACTTCCAGCACGTCGAGGATGAGGTCACGCTGCTTCGCCGCATGCAGGAGACGCCGGATGCGCCCGAGGATGTGGCGAAACTGCCGCAACTGACGGTCGCCGACATCGGGCCCGCGCCCGTCGAGCCCGCATACGGCCTGGCCGAGGGCACACCCGTTCCCTGCATCCGCCATCACCTGCCCACGCGCGGCCTGGTCTTCGCCTACCGCTACTTTGATATGAGCTGCCTTGATTTCGAGGACCTGCCGTATGCGGCGGTGCTCGGCATCGTGCTGGGAAAGCTGGGCACCGATACGCATTCGGCGGCCGAGATCGACACGCTCACCAACGGCAAGCTGGGCAACTGCTCGTTTTTCTGCGAGGTGTACGAGGACGAGCACGACCCCGATGCCGTGACACCCACGTTCGTGGCGAGCGCATCGGCTTTGGCCGAGAACGTCGAATGGCTGGCCGAGCTGCCGAGCGAGATCTTGGCGAGGACCGACTTCGCCGACACCGGCAAGATCCGCGACGCGCTGCAGCAGCGCCGCATCGGCATGGAGCAAAGCTTCGCCAACGCCGGGCATGCAGCGGCCATGGCGCGCCTGACGTCGTACTTCCTGCCGGCCGGCGTGGTGCGCCAGCAGCTCGGCGGCGTGGACTTCCATCGCTTCCTGGTGCAGCTGTTGGATAACTTCGACGATCGCGCCGATGAGCTCGCGAAACGCCTGGATGAGGTGGCGCGTAAGCTGTTCGACGCATCGAACTTGCTGGTGTCGATCGCCGGCAGCGACGAGTGCGTCATGCGCTTCTGGCAATGCGCCGGCATCACGGCGGGCACGGGCAAGGCCCCGGCCGCGCTGGAGATTCCCAAGCCCAAGGTGCGCAACGAGGCGTTCATCGTGCCCACCGACGTGTGCTACGCCTCCACGGGCTTCGACCGCCGCTCGCTCGGCGCGCCTTACACCGGCGTGTGGCAGATCGCGGCGCGCGTGCTTTCCTATGATTACCTATGGAACGAGGTGCGCGTGAAAGGCGGCGCCTACGGTGCGGGCTTCCAGGCGGCGCGCAGCGGCACCGTGCGCTTCTATTCGTATCGCGACCCGCATCTGGACGAGACGCTGGAGCGGTTCAACGGCACGCCCGCATGGCTTGCCGCGTTCGACCCCGCGCCCGAGGAGATGGACGGTTACGTGGTCAGCACCGTCGCCGGCTTCGACGCGCCCCTCAAGGAGCGCATGCAGATCCGCCGCCAGGACGGCGACTTCCTGAGCGGGCGCACGCCCGAGGCGCGCGCACAGACGCGAGCGGAGATGATCGAGGCCACGCCCGAGAAGCTGCGCGAACTTGCAAGCGTCATCGAAGGGGCGCTTGGCAAGGAAGTTGTCTGCGTGTTCGGCAACAAGGCCATCCTTGAGGGCGCGAAAGCCGACCTGAACGCGATCGACCTGCTCAACGGCTAGCGCCGCAAAAGAACGAAACGCTCGAAGGCCCCGAAAACGGCGAATCGCCGCAGGCAAGGCCCGCTGCAAGATGCGGGACTGTGCCTGCGGCGATTTTCGTTTGCGCTGAACGCGAAGGCGTCCCGGGAGCGAATACCCGAGCCGCCTCTGTCCAAAGCCGAGGATTATTCGAACTCGTCCACGAAATGCAAGATCATGGCCGCGCTAGTAGGCGTCATGCGCTCGCCGGGCAACGTGCGTTCGCTCACGGGGATACCGCGGGCGATGATGGCCGACGTTGCCGGAGCCGGGATGGAAAGCGTGCCATGGGCGCATTCCACTTCGCCCTGCCCCGTTTGCGCGGGCGTGGCCACGATGCGCTTGGCGCCCGTGGCTTCCACCGCCAAGCAGACGAGCAGCGTATTGCGGATACGGGAACCGTCACCCACTTCATGGAAGTGGGTTTGCTCGACCGCACAGCCGTGCGCGGCGGCCTCGGCCTCTGCCAAGATGGTGTAGATGGCGCGCATATGGTCGCGCACCGCCGGCGAAACCGCCAAGCCGTCGATGGTGACGAGAACCTCCCCGATATCGTGATGATGGCGATCGGGGACACCTGCGGCATCGGCCGCCGCCTCAAGACGCTGCCGAGCATTGGGCGACAGCTGCAGCAGGGTATCGCCCAGAAGCTGGGCGCGCGTGGCGTTCTCGGCAAGGTTCCATCTAAGGGTCTTCATCTCAGGTTCTCCTTCTCCACGTTGGCTGCCCGCGCGCTCAATCATGTGCGCTTGATATCCCGCGCCGAAGCCGTTGTCGATGTTGACCACGGAAACGCCCGACGCGCACGAATTGAGCATGGCCAGAAGCGCCGCCACGCCGCCGAAGCTGGCGCCGTAACCCACCGACGTGGGAACGGCGATCACGGGGCACGCGGCCATACCGCAAACCACGCTGGCAAGCGCGCCCTCCATGCCTGCAACCGCCACCACGCAGCTGGCGCCTGCGATGTCCTCCCGATGCGCCAAGAGGCGATGGATGCCCGCAACCCCCACATCATACAGGCGCACCACACGCGATCCGAGCACCTCGGCGGTAACGGCCGCCTCCTCAGCGCAGTACAGGTCGCTGGTGCCTGCGCACGCTACCGCGATGTAGCTATCGCGCGTCGGCTTTGCCGGCGCGCCGAGCAAGCCCAGCTGCGGAACGGGTCGATACTCGAACGCCGCCGCAGCCTGCGGGTTGCGAGCAAGCAGCGCAGCCCGCACCGCTTCGGCCCTCTGCGCTTCAAGCCTGGTCACGAGCACGCACGTCTGACCGGCATCTCGCAGAGCCAGGCAGATATCGACGATTTGCTCGGCCGTCTTGCCGGCGCCGTACACCACCTCGCCCGCACCCGTGCGCCGCACGCGATCGGTGTCGACCTTAGCGAAGCCCAGATCCGAGTAGCCCTGGTCGGCAAGCATGCCTTGCGCGGCCGCAGGGCTTACCGAGCCCGACGCCACCTGCTCGAGCATGTGCAGGATTTGCTGCGGCTCCATAAGACCCGCTCCTTTCCCCGCCCGCCAAACGCGGACCGTCGTTGTTTTCCAACCATTGAAGCACCAGAAGTTGACTTCAGGTCAAGCACGAGCGAAGGGCTGCACGCTTTCGCCATAGACGCTGGCAAAATGCAGCGGACCCGACAGCCGCCATACAGCGACGCGACCGAGGCACGGCGAGTCCCCGCGATCGATGACCCCCGCCCGATGCGGCAAGACCTCACGATCGGCTGCGGCCCAGTACGGCGAGGCTCTCGCGAGCAACCGCAACCCAGCACAGCAAGACCCTGCGATCGACTTCGGCCCTCTACAGCAAGGCCCTCGCGATTGCGAGGGCCTTGATCGGAGATGAAGCCGAGTTCAGCTTGCTGCCGATTAGTTCGAAGCGGTGCTTGCGGCGCCGTTCGAAGCGCTGGATTCGCTAGTGCTGCTGGAAGCGGCGGAGTTGCTATCGGAATCGGAGCTGGCGGTCTTGCTGTCGGAGTCGGTCTTGTTGGTGCTGGAGCCGGTGCTGCCCGTGAGCGTGCCGATGGCCGCGTTGGCGGAGTTGAGAACCTCGCCCATGTCGTCCTCGCCATCGGAGGCGCCAGCGGTCAGCTTGATGCCGGAAAGGTCCATGGTGGTGCCGAGCCACTTCTTCTGGATGATGGAGGACACGCCGTTGGAGTTCATAGCGGAAAGCGCATTGGACACTGCCTGCTTGAGCTGGGTGTTGCCGTCAAGCACGCCAACGCAGTAGCCGCTGGCCTGCTGCATGAGCGCGACCATGTGAACGTCCATGCCGGCGTTGTTGGAGACATAGGACCCCACGACGGCGTCGGCGGCCACATACTGCACCTTGCCGGACTCAAGCGCGGAGAAGGCGCTCTTGAGGTCCTCGGTGGTGGTGATGGTGGAGTTGTCGAACTCGTTAGTAACGGCCCAGGCGCTGTTGGAGGACACCTGCGCGGCGATCTTGGTGGAGGCGGAGTTCGCCGGCACCGTGGAGTTGGAGGACTGGGCGAACAGCGCCACCGCCGTGGGCAGGTACGTGTCGGACGTCCAGAAGCTGGGGGAATCGGACTTGTTCACGCCCATGACCACATCGACCTTGCCGGAGGTGAGCGCACCGGCGGCGTCGGTGGAAACGTCCACGACCTCGAGCTTCAGGCCGAGCTGGTCGGCCAGGGCGGCCGCCATGTCGACGTCGATGCCGACGATCTTCGTGGAAGAGGAGGGCTGACCGGCAAGGGGCGCGTTGTTGGCGTTGACGCCGACGCGCAGGACGCCTTCCTGGGCGATGACGGGCTTGCTGACCGCAGGCGTGGCCTCGGGCGGCGTGTACGATTCCTGTTGCTGTTGGCAACCGGTGGCAAGCAGCAGCATGGCGGCGCAGCAGACGGCCGCGGCGCAGCATGCGGCAAAGCGCTTGAGATGCTTCATGTTCCGACTTCCTCCATCTCGTGCATGTGAAAACAAGCTTCTTCCGACTGACCTAGTTTTCGACCCCACACTCGCGCACCGGGGCTTGGCTTTCGCGCCACCCTCTCCCCCGTCGCGACGGTATGCCGCTCGTATAAACGGAGGGTGCGTCTTACCTCTAGGATACGCCGTGCTCGCCTTCGCGGACGTGCCGCGGGACTTACGTGGATCCTTTCGACCGCATCTGCCATGGACTAGGGCCTTCGTGGAAAGCCCGCAACTACAGACTCGAAAGAAGCCTTAGTAGTGTATCAGATACGCAAGGAGCGGAGGGTTTCGCGGCGCGTTTTCCGCAAGGGTTTCGCAAGACGGCGCGCTTAAGCTTCAAAGCATGGGAATGCTGTCGAACATAGCAGGGGCTTGCGCCCCGATCGCCGCCGAGGCCGCGGAGGCCTTTGCCGAGACCGTATGGCCGACGCGATGCGCGATCTGCGATACGCCCGGGCACGTGCTGTGCGATTCCTGCCGGGCGGCGCTCGCCTACGTGGACTGGTGGCGCGCCTGCCCCCGCTGCGGCGCGCCGTTCGGGCGCGTGCAGTGTTGCGAGTGCAACGAGGTGATGCTTGCAGCGCAAGGGCGCACGCGGCCGGCGTTCGACGGCATGGCGGCGGCAGTGTCGTTCGAGGAAGGCGCGGCGCGCATCGTGCGCACCTGGAAAGATGCCGGGGAAAGGCGTTTGGCGGCCGAGATGGCGCAGCTCATGCTTCCCCAGGTGCCGCCCACATGGCTTGCCGGCACGGTGGCAACGCCCATACCCGCGAGCGCCGCCGAACGCCGTCGACGAGGCTTCGACCACGGCCGTGAACTCGCCTGCGCCGTTGCCGGCATGGCGGGGATCCCCGTGGTCGAGGCGCTGGCGCGACCACGCACCTTCGACCAGCGCGCACTCGGGCGACGCGGACGCATCCACAACCTGCAGGGGCGCTTCCAGGCGCTGCCGGGCGCCACGGTGCCTGCCCGCATCCTGCTCATCGACGACGTATGCACCACAGGCTCCACCATGAACGCGGCCTGCGATGCCCTACGCGCGGCAGGCGCGGTGGAGCTGCACTGCCTCGTGTTCGCCCGCGTCTAACGAACGCACCCATGACAAGGGCCGACAGCCAACAGCCCATCTTGAGAAAGGCACCGGAGCTATTTCCCCGATTTGCAAAAGCGGTCTTATAGGCGATGCAAACAAAGGCAATCCAAGGGATCGTCACCTGGATCAGCTGGGCAAGCCCTGGTCGCACCCAGCAGACTCAAACTCCAAAAGGCATGGGCGCACATGCTCCCGCGCATGCCAAATCTCACCCACCACGCAAGGAAGGCGGCCCCAAGGCCGCCTTCCCGGTTTCGTATGTTGTTTCGCCGTTCGGCGCTAGGCGCGCTCGCGCCGGGATTCGCTTTCGGCGAACTCCTGCACGTCCACGTTGATGGAGTGCTTGATGGGCTTCCAGTTGCACTTCTTCACCAGGGCCACCAGCGCGATGGGCACGTAGGTGAGCATGAAGAACGGGAACGTGAACATGTAGCGGATCTTCTTGCCCGTGGTGGAGTGGATGGAATCCCATTCCACGAAGGTGGTCAGCACGCCGAACATGAACATGAACACCATGTAGTTCATGAGGCAGAAGCAAATCGATGACACCGAGGATGCCACCATGACGCCCGTGGACATAAGGCCTGCCGCCGCCAGGGCGATGATGATGGCGTTGAACGTCACGCTGATGATGGTGAGCAGCATGCCCGGGGCGATGGTCATGAGCATATCGTAGCAGGCGAAGCGGCTGCCCTTCGGGTTGGTGGCGATGCCCTTGGCCAATCGTGCTCCGTAGTGCCAGAATACCTGGTAGAAACCCTTCGCCCAACGGAAACGCTGGTTCCAGGAATCGCGGAACGTGACGGGCTGCTCGTCGTAGAGCACGGCCGTGGGCGTGTAGCTGATGCGCTCGCCCTCCAAAATGGAGTTGGCGGAGAACTCGATGTCCTCGGTGAGCAGATGCCACTTCCAGCCGCCGTTGCGCTCGATGATCTTCGCGGACACGAAAAAGCCCGTGCCGGAAACGGCGCAGCTGGTGTTGAGCGTCAGACGGGCCTGGTTGAGGAACTTCGCCTCACGCAGGAACCACACGGCGTAACCGGCGGAGATCCAGTTGCTGTCGTAGTTCTTGGAGTTACGGTAGCTGGTAGATGCGACGGCTCCGTTGTCGAAGGTCTTGTTCATCTCGCGGAAGTAGTTCACGTCGAGCACGTTGTCGGCATCGAACACGAAATATGCCTCATACCCGCGATCGGCATACTGGCTGCGGATGACGTTGAAGCCGTAATCGAGCGCGTAGCCCTTTCCCACCTGCTCGGTATTGAAACGCGGGAACACGATGGCGCCGGCCTCGCGGGCGACCTCGGCAGTGTTATCGGTGCAGTTGTCGGCGATGACGAACACGTCGATAAGCTCGCTCGGGTAGTTCTGCACCTTGATCGAATGGATGAGCTGGCCGATGACCGCGCTTTCGTTACGGGCGCTGATGACGGCGGCGAACTTATGGTTCTTCTTCGCGACAAGCTGCTTAGGCTTGCGGGTGAGCACCACGAACACGTAGTAAAGCTGATACGTATAGCAGATGGTGAACGCCAAGAAGACGCAAAAGTTGAATATGTCCACGAACGAGATATGCGAGAAGAACTGATCTAGCACCTTTGCTCCTTTTACGGGCCGCACTCGCTTCGCGGCCGACCTTAGACGCCGCCTTCGGCGCCCCCAGATGCCCGTACGGCATCAGGCAACGTCCCGCGCGCATGTGCTGTAGTTGTAGGTTCGTTGTAAGCGGAACGTTTCAAACCTAAAGAAGTATAGCGACATGCGGCTCGTTTGTCGCGTGAACAGCGGCGTTTGCTCCAATATACGACCGTTAACAGGCGGAATCGCCCCATTTGCACACAGGGTCCGCACATGCCCTTCATAAAATCGGGCTGCCAAGCCTATACCGCAACCTTACTTCGACCAAAACGCATTCTATGGTCAGCAGGCAAGGAACCGACGTGTTCAATGCACATCACAGCCCACGCCCCAACCGGGAACCCCCTATTCCGACTTGCGGATACGCGCAGCATAGAGCGTATCGAGCTTGAGGTAAAGCAGGTGGAACGCCACGGCGGATACCGCCGCGACGGTGCCGTAAAACAACCACATGCTCAGCGTGAACGGCGCAATGCAGAACACGCCGGGCATGAGCAGGCACGCGCCAGCAGTGCCGCCGACCACCACGACAAGCAACGCCGTGCGGATGGCCGTGAACGGCATGGATAGGCGTGCCACCAGATTGCACCCGACCCAGGAGGTCAGCAGCACGCACAACGTGGATACCTGCTCGTAGTCAAAGCCCATGAGGTAATAGCCCGCAATATTCGCCGCAAAGATGCAGCAAACCGAGACTACGGCGCCGGGAATCGACTTGACGATGACGTTGTCCAGGAAACGACCCCGGATACGCTCGTGATTCGGCTCGAGCGCAAGCACGAACGACGGTATGCCGATGGTGAACGCGCTTATGAGCGTCATTTGGATAGGCTGGAAGGGATACTGCCACGGCGCTGCTATGAACAGCAGGGCGGAAGCGATCGACAGCAGCGTTTTCACCAGGAAAAGCGATGCGGAACGCTGCAGGTTGTTAATGGACCGCCGCCCTTCCGCCACCACCTTCGGCATGCTGGCGAAGTCGTTGTCCACGAGCACTAGCTGAGCCACATTGCGCGCAGCATCCGAACCTGCCGCCATGGCCACGCTGCAATCTGCGGCCTTGAGCGCCAGCGTATCGTTGACGCCATCGCCGGTCATGGCGACGGTATGGCCCGCCTTCTGCAACGCCAAAACGAATTGCTTCTTTTGCTCAGGCTTCACGCGGCCGAACACGCTGTCGCACGCTAGCGCTCGCTCCACATCGGATTCGGTTTTCAGCGTGGTGGCATCGACGTAGCGATCGGCGCCTTCCACCCCCACCTTTTCAGCGATGCCGGAAACGGTGCGTGGATCATCGCCGCTGATGACAAGCACACGCACGCCCTGGTCTTTGAAATAGGCGATGGTTTCCGCCGACGACCCCGCGAACAGCACGATAAGGGCTAGGATGACGTTTACCAGGTTGAACAGCGTGCACACGTTGTCATGGACGATCTGCCCGATCGAGCGCATTTTCACGCCCGCATCGACATTGGCCTCGCCCGCGACGATACGCACCTGCGCTTCTTCGGATGTGAGACCAAGCGAAGCCTCTATCCCAGCCGCCTCGTTCATTCCACTTCCCTCCAACCAGCGCCGCGTCATCGCGGATTAAAACTCGAACAACATGTAGCAAAAAAGGCCACCGCAGGAAAGCGATGGCCTTGACGTAACGATGGAGCCGGCAACAGGACTCGAACCTGCAACAGGCAGTTTACAAAACTGCTACGCTACCATTGCGTCATGCCGGCACACGAAATTGCGTGTCGAGTCATTGTACGACAACAACCCGGATTCTCAAAGCCTATCCCATAAAAGGTACAACCATCAACGCCAAGCTACAGCCGAGCACGTTGCGCACCCACATGCGACGAAAAGCAGGTGGAACCTCCCTCCCATAGGTTCTTGCGCATTTCGCTGAACCATCGTCTGGTGTCTATAGTTGTTAATGCAAGCACATGCCAAGATGGTCTAGTTTTCGCATCGCAACCGAACTGTTAACCGCTCTCGTCAAACTGTCGCCGGTATCTGGTTATACTGGTTCGCGGCAAGAACCCGCTATCCTACAAATGCGATATCTCTTTTGGAGTTTCATGACTAACGACGAACAACAATCTTCCCCTAACGCGACGCCCTCCCCCACGGTGAAAAAGCGCTACCGAGCCGACCGAGACGCCATCGATCGCAAACGCCTCCCCTTGGCGGTGAAGGTGTTCGGCGTGCTGTGCCTTGTAGCAGGCGGAGCCACCGCGGTGCTTTTGACGATCACCATCGTAACCATGGTGCTGGCATTCACGTCCGGCAACCTTGATGTCGAAGCCTCCACCGCAACCGTGGTCATCTTTGTGGTGGAGACGGTGCTGTACACGGCGCTAGCCACCATGTTCGCCATCTTCGGCATCCGCTTGCTGCGGAACAAACGCAAGCATGCCGCCCATGGCACCGAGGCCATGATATTCATTTTGGCCGCCATCATCATCTGCTCCATCATGCTCAACGGCCTGGGAGCCAACGTCATCCCCCATGCCGTGGTGGCGGTGTTCTTGATCGTCATGCAGTCCTACCTTGACCCGGCGCTCGCCGGCGAGCGTGAGCTGCGCCGCAAGCTGCGCGACATGGAGACCAGGGAGCAAGCAGAGGGCGGCACGCTCGGCCTTGATCCCACCGGACGCGGTTACATCACCCTGAACTTCTTCAACCTGTTCTGGATATTCGTGGTGTGCAGCGTGCTCGGTCTTGTTATCGAAACCGTGTATCACGTGCTGGTAGTGGACCCTGGCGTTTACGAGGACCGTGCCGGATTGCTGTTCGGGCCTTTTAGCCCCATCTACGGCGTTGGCGCGATGCTGATGACCATGGCGCTCAACCGCTTCCATAAAGCGCCTTTCCCCGTGATCTTCCTGGTGAGCGCCGTAATCGGCGGAGCGTTTGAATATGCGGTCAGCTGGTTCATGCAGTTCGCCTTCGGCATCGTTGCCTGGGACTACACCGGAACGTTCCTTTCCATCGACGGCCGCACCAACGGCATGTTCATGGCCATGTGGGGCGTGTTGGGATTGTTCTGGGTGAAGCTATGCCTTCCCTGGATGCTGCGACTGGTCAACCGCATCCCTTGGAACTGGCGTTATACGCTGACCACCGTATGCGCCGCATTGATGATCGTCGACTGCGGCATGACCTTGATGTCGCTCGACCGCTGGTACCAGCGTGAAGCCGGCGTAGCGCCCGACAACGCCATCTCCCGATTCATCGACGATCATTTCGACAACCAGTACATGGAGGACCGCTTCCAGAGCATGTCGATAGACCCGGACAACGCGGCACGTACGCTGTAAGAAGAGCCATACCGCCGATGCCCGAGGACGGCATCGGCGGTATCCCAAACACAGCTCCCCTCTGCCATCGAGCGCGTTTTACACCAGCTTTCCAGGGGTATTGCGACAGCAAAGGGGCATTATCCGAGCGTGCGATCGTGGTTTTACAGCCGCTTTTCCGGAAGTATTCCAACAGCGGGCAAAGCGTCCTTTGCATTATCGTCCGTCAGCCCATCACGCAATTCCGTGATATTGCGCCACAAGCGCTTCGGCATGAAGCGCCTTCGAAGCTCCGGATGATAGCGCACGGATATGGACATGGCATCGTAGAACCCTTTCCACGCTGCCTGCATAGCAGCTTCATCCGCCGCATACCGCGGCAGATGTACCTCATCGGTTTGCGCTAAATACCAACCCGAGCCATCGTAGATGCCCGCAACTTGATGAACCTCATCGTAGATGACGAAACGCTCGGTATTGAACCGATCGGCAAACCAATCCATGAGCAGCGGCACCACATTGGCCTTGGGGTTGCACTTCGCGAACCATATGCCGTTTTCAAAGTGCTCGAAACGCAAGAACTGCATCATCATCAAGTGCCGCTCGTTCATGACCGACCGCTCGAGACGCGCTACGGGACCGGCTATAGGATGTGCGAAGTTCCGTATCAAGCCGTAATTAATGGCAACAGGATGCGCCATGACGAATCGAACGAACCGATACACCGCAATGCCCGCCGAGTAGTCGTCCGACAACGACGCATGCAGCACCGCATCCCAGGCATCCCGACCTGCTTTTCGCACGATGCCCGCCTTCACACGCGCCGCCAACGCTGCATCGGTTTCGATATAGCGCACGCTTTGCCCCAACCGAGGCTGCAACGCGGTCTCGGTCGAAAAGTCTTCGGGCTGCTCGTGCAACGCATATGCTTGGAATATCGCCGTTAGCAGCCCTTCGGTAGTGCCATCGTGCACGTATGCCACGTTGTCCAGCGGCTCCCTACCGACATCCAAGCTCATGCGGGCACCTTCTGCCGGCCCTGCAACGCATGCTGCCAACCGAAGATCCCATCGGCCACGCCTTCCTGAACCACCGGCGCCTGCAGCCGCTGCGCTCCTCTCGCGCTGCCGCCCTGCGCGGTCGCCTTATCCCCTGCTCCTATGGCAGTACGCCCGACTTCCGACCCAAACAGGCTAAGCTGCCCAGGCAACACCTTCCCCGAACGGGCGCCATGACGACCACCTTCGATGGGGCTTGCCAGCTGCGCCCGCAAAGCCTCGGGGCAAAACTCCACCCCATTGCCTTGGTATTTCCCGTTGCAGGTGATGAAGTAACGCGCTCGCTTAAAGGCGATTCCCAGCTTTCGAAGCTCCCCTTCCCGCAAGCACGAGCTACGTCGGGCGCGCACGATCAGACGTGCCCCACGCGGACCTATCCCTGGCACGCGTAGCAACACCTCCAACGGAGCCGTGTTCACCTCCACCGGAAACAGATCCAGATGATTCAGCGCCCATGCGGCTTTCGGGTCAACATCCATCTCCAAATTCGGCGCATCGGCGCTGATGATTTCCGATACGTCGAATTTGTAGTAGCGCAGCAGCCAATCAGCCTGGTACAGCCTGTGTTCACGATTCAATTGCACCCCGACGTTCTGCGGCAGGCGCTCGTCGGAGCTTACCGGCAGATACGCGCTAAAGAACACGCGCTTAAGCTGCAGGGTTTTATAGAGCGCCTGCGACAGGTTGAGAATCTGGAAATCGGTTTCAGGCGTGGCCCCTATGATCATCTGCGTGGACTGCCCTGCCGGCACGAACGCACGCCCCCGCTCCTTCGGACGGGTGGAAGGCAGATACGTTGTGCTTCGACGCGAAATCCCGCGCGATTCCCGATCCTGCGCCATGTTGTCCCGGATTTGCCGCATAGGGGTTATGATGCGTTGCTTGGTTTTCTGCGGGCACAGCAAGCTCAAGCTTGTCTGACTGGGAAGCTCGAGGTTCACGCTCATGCGATCCGCAAGATGCCCAAGCCTATCGATGAGCTCTGACGAGGTTCCCGGCACGGCCTTTGCATGGATATATCCACGGAATCGGTGATGATCGCGCAGCAGCCGCAACGTACGGATCATGAGCTCGGTGGTATGGTCGGGCGACCCGATGACGCCCGAGCTGAGGAACAGCCCTTCGATATAGTTACGGCGGTAAAACGCCATGGTGAGATCGGCCAGTTCTTCGGGCGTGAACGCCGCACGGGGCACCTCGTTGCTGCAACGGTTGACGCAATACGCGCAGTCGTATACGCATACATTGGTCATGAGAACCTTGAGCAACGAGATGCACCGCCCATCGGGCGTGAAGCTGTGGCAGCATCCGGCGCCGAGGGCATTGCCGACATAGCCGGCCTTCGAGCCGCGCTGCAACCCCGACGATGTGCAGGCGACATCGTACTTCGCCGCATCGGCGAGGATCTTCAACTTCTCCTGCACATCCATGGTCTGCCCTTTCCACAAACATCCGTACGTGTAATAGGCACATACTATACTCGTACGCTTGTTCGTGGTCAAGAACGTTTGTGCGATATTATCGCGGAACCCCGGTCAAATCGAATGCGGGAATGAAGCTGTCCTTCGCCGCGCCCCCTTGCTGCCAGAAATAGTCCTCGATGCCTAGCGTATCGGCATAGTCCAGCAACTCCTCGTATTCGCCATCAGATACACGTCCGCCCAGCTCGGGGCAGCGCTGAAGCTGGCGCTGCGCCCAGACATCCCCAGCTTGGGCAGCATCGGCGAGCACCGGCGTGTACTGATTCATGAGCGACAGCAGCACATCGCTTCCGAAGCGCTCCCATATCGCGCGCACCACGCGCTTGGAATCTTCCAAGGCACCGGGCAGCATCAGGTGGCGCACCACCACCCCGCGCGTAAGGCGCGGCTGCCCGTCCACCTCGTCGCCCTCGGGAGCGCCCACGCAACGCACCATCTCCTCAAGCGCCGCCATGGCCACCTCGGGATAGTCGGACGTAGCGGAGTAACGGCGGGCAAGGCCGCTCGAGCAATACTTGAAATCGGTCAGGTACACGTCCACCGTGCCGACGTTGTCCCGCACGGCCTGCACCGTCTCGTACCCCGAGGTGTTCCACACCACGGGCAGCGTCAAGCCACGCGCACGGGCACGGGATACGGCGGCGCGGATGTGGGGCGAATAGTGTGTCGGCGTGACGAAATTGACGTTCAGCGCGCCCTGCCGCTGCAGGTCAAGGCACATGTCCGCCACGTCATCCACCGTAACGGGCACGCCAGCGCGCCCATCGGCGATCACCTGGTTCTGGCAGTACACGCATCGCAGCGGGCAGTTCGAGAAGAACACGGTGCCGCTGCCGCGAGAGCCGCTGATAGGCGGCTCCTCCCACATGTGCAATGCCGCGCGGGCAACCACCAGCTCCCCTTGGGCCCCGCACACGCCGCGCTCGCCGGCAGCGCGGTCGACGCCGCACGCCCGCGGGCACAGCCGGCAGCAAGCCAACGATTCTTCGAACTCCATAGCAGACCCTTCCCCGCTTCTCTACGCGATTGCGCGCCAAAACCACTCGCACGCGCCACCACCTGCTGCGGCGTAGCGCTCGCCCTGCCAAACGACGGCCCAACCGCCCAGCCGACGAAACAGGCCCGCATCGCGCGACCCGCTCTGCGGCGCACGGCTGCGACATCGCTCAGATCAAGCAAATGCGCAATCGCCCACACCATCAAAATAGGGCCCGCAATGCGCACCCGGCATGCAACGGGCAGAACGCGTCAGCAACTGTGCCCTTCCAAGCAGCCGGGCCACCGCCTTGCGGGCCCTCGTGCATCATTCGATCGCCCTTTACGGGCAAGACGCCTAGTTAAAACCGGGATAGGCGCCCGTCATGCCATCGTCGTCCATGATGCCGGCATCGCCGAAATCATCGCCCCAATCGGCATCCTCATCATGGTCGTGATCATGATCGCCGTACGTTTGCTCGGCGCGAGTCCAGTCCAGACCCTCCTTCGCGCATGCGTCCTCCTCGCGGTAGACCAGCGACAACGCCGAAGGGGCCTTGTCCGAACCGCCGATGATCGCCAGAAGCTCCAGCAGACGTTGGATGGCCTCGGCCTGCGGCAGGATAAGGTCGGCATCGTCGGCAGTGGTCAGGGCCGCGGTCAGCTCGCCCATGAGCATCTCCACCGTGTAGGTGCCGTCGAAACGGCCATCGGTGACGGCGGCCAGCAGCGCATCGCCGGCCGGCGT
>ERZ1034897.629-NODE-629-length-16550-cov-31.871355_pt1 | contig 16550 bp, 15 predicted proteins | sample MGYA00520629_ERZ1034897 | MGnify/ENA primary metagenome ERZ1034897 (study PRJEB33766, sample SAMN09781789) | gut metagenome | biome: gut microbiome | host: Homo sapiens | place: Madagascar | study: EMG produced TPA metagenomics assembly of the PRJNA485056 data... | reverse complement strand
TCTGCCTTTCGTTTGTGGTCGAACAGCTTTCTCGCTGATTCTCATTCTCACTCCAATACCAAAAAAAGCCCGCATTTCTGCGAGCTTTTTATTGGTCGGAGTGACTGAATTCGAATCAGCGACCTCTACGTCCCGAACGTAGCGTTCTACCAGGCTGAACTACACTCCGTTGTTTCGCTATTCTTTTTAATACTATTTTTTTATATTGCAACAAGAATCTTTCATTTTTACCAAAAAAAGTATGAAAGCTCCGCAAAACTTCCATACTTTTTCGCTTTGATTACCGCAAACTTATTTATTTTCGGTATTTTTAGTTTCTTCGGCTTGACGCAGCTTTTGCAAAACTTCGCGTTGTTCTGGCGTCAAAATAGCTGCAAATTCTTCTAGATTTTTATTTTCTAAATTCTTAACTTGCTCCTGTAAACGCTCAATACTATGTTTCAACTGCTCTCTATTAAGTCTGCCGTTGTTGCTGATTTCACGAGCCTGAACCAGCTGCTTAGCATCTAAGTTTAATTCTTTTACATAAGTGCTTATATCTACAGATTTATTTTCTTCTTCATTTTGTTCAACAATCGGTTCTGATTGTTCGGTTTGTTCTTCCGGCGCAGAATTTTCCGGCATTACCTCAACAGTTTCAATGGTTTCCGTAATCTCAACCGGATTTTCTTGAGCCAAATCCTGTGCTGTATTCTGCACCTGCTGTTTTGCTTCTTCTGCATTTTCCGCAACCGTATCTTCTACAGCCGCTATGGTTTCATCCAAACCAAAATCCTCAACCGACGCTGCGTCTTCGGCTTTTACAGCTTGCGCACAAAGCAAACCGGCGCACAAAATAAATGTTAAAAACTTGATGTTCATTTTTTATCCTTTACCATATTTCAATTCTTAAACTATCTTAGCAAGCAAATTTAACTTTGCAAGTTTAAACCGCCATAATTGCGCATTCTTTTGCGAGATGGCTTTTTGCCGTTTTTATCTTTATATTCCGGATTATTCCTATTTAAACGCATTTGCAATTTATCAAATTTTATTTGCTGTTTTTCATTGAGCAATGTTCTGATTTTAGCCTCATCTTCTTGACGCACATTAGCTATTTCTCGATGCAAAGTATCTATTTGTGTCATCAATGATTTGATTTTATCATGGCTTTGATTATAAATTTCTTTGACCTGAGCTTGCTGTTCTTTGTTCAAATCAAGCTCTTTTTTCCAATTAATTTGTTGGTCTGCCTGAGCTTTTCTTGCTTCGGCATTGCCAAAACTAAAAATTACAATCGCAAAAATCAACAATACAATATATTTGTGCATTATTCTCTCCTTTGCAAACAATGTTAACACACAATTATTACTAAATTATTCATATTTTTTGAAAATTCGCCTTTCGTGATTATATTCAACAAAAAGGATAAAAATATGGCAACACGAATTATAGGTTATACTTTGGCGGTGTCGGCAGTGTTTTTGTGGAGTTTAAATTATGTTTATGCAAAAATGCTGCTAAATTTGACACCAATGCAAATTTCGTTTATCCGCTGGTTTTTAGCCATGATTTTCTTTTTGCCGTTCACTTTGAAAAGTTTGTGGCAATACCGCCAACTATTATGGCAAAATATGGAATATATCGTGGTTATGGGCTTGAGCGGATTGGCGCTTGTCAACATCTGCGTATATTACGCCGGACACACTGCTAACGCGGTCGATATGTCGCTGATAGCAACATTGGGACCGGTTCTGATAGTGATTTTTAATAGCGTGATTAATCACAAAATGCTTCCTTTTCGAACTTTAATCGGTGTAGTTTTGGCTATTATCGGTGTGATTGTATTGATTTTGCACGGCGACTTTGAAAATTTGCGCAATTTTGATTTTGTATCCGGAGATTTATGGATGCTGGGGACTGCGGTTATGTTTGCAGCATATTCGCTTTGTCAGCGAAAAATAACCGCTCAGCTGCCGTCGTTAACGGTTTTGTCCGCATCCATAATTGTGGCAGCCGTCTTTTGCGCTCCTGATTTTTTGTTACAGTTACAAACAGAAGGATTTCCTGAACTGACTACAAAAGAAATTGTTATTTTATTGATTATCGGCGTTTTGAATTCCGGATTTGCTTATTTGTGGTGGAATATGGCAATTCAAAAAATCGGCGTAGTGCATACAGGTGTGATTTATTATCTTTTGCCTGTGTTTGGCTGTGCAGCAGCTTATGTCGTTTTAGGAGAAGAAATATATTCTTCACAGATTTATGGCGCTTTTTTAGTTTTGTTGGGAATTATTTTGGTATCATCACAGCCCAAAAAGCCTTTATTATCATTCAAAAAATAAAACTTGCATAAATCTTTGTTTTTGCTATAACCATTGCAAAAGGAGTAAAAATGCGGATATTTTATTGCGGAGATATTGTCGCTCGTCCGGGGCGTGAGGTTGTGTTGAAAAATTTAGCGAAAATACGCGCAGATTATAAAGCTGATGTGATTATCGCCAATGTGGAAAACGCCGCGCATGGTTTTGGCGTCACCCCTGGAATTTGCCGTGATTTTTTAGAAAAAGGCGCAGATGTATTGGTTACCGGCAACCACTTTTTAAATCAGCGCGACATCCTTCCATATTTAAATGACTGCAAAGTGATTATCCGTCCGGCAAACATTCCGGCCGAAAATCCGGGGCGCGGTTTTACAATTTTTGAGTTGGCTGACGGACGGCGAATTTTGGTGCTTCAAGTTTTGGGGCGTTTGTTTATGGAAGCTGTGGATTGCCCTGTACAAGCCATTGAAAATATTTTAAAAAATTACACTCTAGGCAAAAATATCGATGCTGTTTTTGTGGATATTCATGCTGAAGCCACCTCCGAAAAACTATCTTTGGGATATTATCTTGACGGACGCGTCAGCGCCGTTGCCGGAACACATACACACGTTCCAACCGCAGATTGGCGTGTGCTACCCAAGGGAACAGCGTATATAACCGATGTCGGAATGTGCGGCAACTACAACTCTGTTTTGGGTTTTGACACTGCAGCGCCGATTAACAGACTTTGCCGCCGCTATGTTTGCGACAGGCTGACACCGGCAAGCGGCGAAGGTACTCTCTATGGAATATTGGTTGAAACCGATGATAAAACCGGTTTGGCTAAAAGCATTCAGCAAATCGTGCTGAACTAAATATCCGCCGCAAAAATCATTCCGTCGGTATCCACCCCGTTTTCTTGACGTAAAACCAGCGGATAGCTTTTTACATTAGCATATCCGGCCTGTTTCAACAAACTTTCAACATATTGAGGATTATGTTTATAGCGACCATTGGGCTGAATTTGATAAGCTGTAGTTTGCATATCTGTTTCTACCGAAAAAATTATTGGCGTGGGAGCAGCGGCTTCTAAAAGCTGTTGCAAATCGCCAAAATAACAAAAGACATCGGCGGCAATAATGGCGGCAAACTCATTTTTATGCTGCTGCAAATATCGCAAAGCTTCGGATTGTTCTAAATTGGCATAAACATTTTTTTCTTTAGCTCTTTGCAGCATTGCTGTTGATAAATCAATTCCATAAAACGTATTATGCGGATTTTTCAGCTTTTGTCCGACCAAGCCGGTGCCACAGCCTAAGTCTAGTATTTTACCGCTTAAATCCGGCTTTATTTCGGCAATTTTATCAACCACGGCATAATCTATATTATGCAGCACAGATTCATAATTTTCGGCAAAAACATCAAACAACAGACGATTATATTCTGTTTCATTAGCAGATGTTTTGCCATTCAACGCCGACCACAAATGGTTTGCGACAATATTTTCCGGCATTTTGTTATACCAGTTTTCCGCAATTTTCAAAGCTTTTTCCGGCGCTTTTACCTGAAATAGCACGATGGTTTCGGCAATATTCAAACTCCAATCCGTGTGCTGTGGCGCCAGATAAAAAGCGTTAAACATCAAAGCCAAAGCCTGCTCGTATTCTTCTACTGTTTTCAAAATGATAGCCAAATTATAGCTCAATTCAGGCGTTTCCGGCGCTAAACGCACCGCCGCCCGATATTCTTCCAACGCTTCAAGCACACGCTTGTTTTTACACAGCAAATTAGCCAAATTAGCGTGCGCCTGAACATTGTTTATATCATTTTCAATGGTCTTGCGATAAAATTTTTCAGCTATGGCAAAATTGCCATTTTCACATTCAAGGTCGGCAATATGCAACGTGGCTTGGGCGTTATGTGGATTCAGGTTGATGGCTTGATAAAACAACTCCTGAGCTTTTTGACTTTGCTGTAAAGCCAAATAACATTCGCCCAACAAAGTTTTTATTTCATCTGCCTCCATTAATTCATTAGCTTTTTGCAAATAGTTTGCCGCGGCAGCATACTCGGCTTTTGCAAACAAACGGCGTCCCAAATAATAAGAAGGACGGGCATCAGCAACTCCGCTATCGACTATTTTTTTCAAACCTTCCTCATCATCTAGGAGTTCGGCTAAATTTGAGGCAGCGTCAAAATAATCAGCATCAAGCTTCAATGCATTTTGAAAGGCCTCGGCCGCTTCTTCTTTACGATTTAATTGCCAATAAACATTGCCCAAACTGAAATATGCTTCTTTTAAATCCGGTTTCAGTTTCAAAGATTTTTTATAAGCTTCGGCGGCTTCCACCAAGTGGCCGCTGGCGGCAAGCGAAATTCCCAAATTAAAAAAAATCGGAAAATGCTGCGGAGCATAATCGGCGGCGCGATAAAAATAGTTGACGGCTTCGCTGTGCAGCCCCTTGGTTTGGGCAATCAAACCAAGCAAATTCAAAACATCGGCATTTTGCGGCGCTGTTTCCAATATTTGACGATAAAGCTGTTCCGCCTCATTTAGCGCTCCATTTTGCTGCAGTTCCACAGCTTTTTGAAACATCAACTCATATGACATTATTTTCTCCTTGGTTTTGATTTTAGAATAATTTTATAAAAAATCCAGCGCTATTTATATTTTTACATCTCTTAACCAATAAATAATTAACCGCCACTTCATAGCGAAAATGACGGTTAAAATAGGCAAAATAAAAATTCTGTTATTATTTAGTGAAAGAATTTTTCAAATTATTCAAAGAATTTTTAGTATCTTCCAAAGCTTTTTTCTGTTCTGCAGCTTTAGCTTCGCGTTCAGCCTTTTGAGCCGCCTGTTTTTCTTCTAATTCTTTCTTTTTAGCAGCTTGTTTATCTGCCAAAGCTTTTTTCTTAGCTTCTAAATTTGCTTTGGCATCTTCATTAGCCTGAGCAACGCTGTCAATTTTATTTTGCGCCTGCTGAGCGGCAGAAACCAAATCAATTTTTGCCTGAGCAACACCGGCAAACAAAATAGCGGCAACGGCCAAAATCAAAGATTTTTTCATATTAATTCCCCTTTAATAAAGTACTTTTGTCACACTAAAAATAATAGATAATTTAATTTAAAAAGCAAGTTTATAACCTAATTTTAAACAAAAAAAATAGCCCGTACTTTGCAGGCTATTCTTTCAATAATCAACCTAAGTTAAGCTCGGCTTTTATCCTTAAACGTATTGATAAATGCTTTTGCCGCGTTAGGATTTACACTTTCACTTTGAACCGCTTCATTTGACTTGTTTTGTGGTTTTGGCGTATTCTGAGGAGTGTTGTTTTGCTGCGGAGTAGGTTTTCTCCTCAATTCCGGATGCTCTATAAACACCTTGTCATATTTCAAACCACCAGCCACTTTAGGGAATGTGATTTCTTCCAAACCTTTAGCTTGCAAATCTTCACTGACTTGTTCAAGATCTGTTCGCACAGCATCAAACACTTCTTTAATTACAATGTTTTCATTACGTCTGGCCGCTCTGGACATTTCTGCTATTAAAGTCTTATCCAATTTAGCTTTGGCTGTTTTTTTGCTTTGCGGTATCAATATCTCATACAATTTTCCCATATCATCTGGCGAAAAATCTTTAATAGGACCGCTCAGACCGGCATCTCTGAGTTTTTGCTTCTCTTCATTGTTCAAAAGGTTAGAAGAACAGCTGAATACATCGGAATTATCAACCGACTGTATATATATATCAAAAACTCGGCGCATAGCCATATAAGCCGCACATTTATCAACAGCACCATCTTCATCATTTCGACCTGCTTGGTAGGCTTTTTTCCGCAGCATTGGCTTCAAAACATCGCTATAACCATTTGTAAGTGCGCTATATTTATGACTTGCGATAATACTATCAATATAATCTTGCTCGGACTGAGAAACAACCTTGCCTTTTTTATGATTATCTTCATTCATCTGCAAAGCCAGTTTATATCTATATTTGCTATAAGCTTCGGCCGTAAGCTTTTCTTTAGCCGCTTTCAGCATACCTTCGGCCTTGGCTTTATCCAAACCCAAACCAACCGGAACCAAACCGTTTTCAGCCAGAGCAATGCGCCATAGTTTCTTTTCTGCATCTTGCAAGCCTTTAGGAAAACGCACATGCGTAATCCCCAAATCTTTAAATTGCCCCACCATGCCATTAACAACAGAATCATCAATCTTTTTGTTGCCAGGCGTACGATAAGCAAAGCGAAACTTACCATTTTCTTGTTTTACAAACAGCTTAAAGCTGTAAGTAAACTTAACTTCGCCGTTTTTATCTTTTTTACCGTCTTTTTTACGGTTATCCGAATCTGATTTGTCATAGACAATATATTCAGTCCAGCCGTGACCAAACCACCCTGTATGCTCTTTGAAATAAGAAAAACCTTGAGTTTTCCGTAAACCGCCTTCCAAGAATTTTTCAAGACCTTTTTCGGCGTCTGCCAATGTTTTTGGTTGGTTGGCCTTTGCTATTTTAGCTTTTTGCGCTGTATTCATATTAGCATTGTTGAATGCGGCATCAATATCCGGAATGGTTTCTTCATTCAAGATTTCTTGTTCTGCAGGCAAATCCGGAGAAACAGACTGCAGCGGCGTTTGCAAATCATCTAAAGATGTTTGCGTCGTTCTACTTTTATCCAGCTCTGCGGCGCGTTCTTGCTGATTGCTATATTCTTTTTCTGTTGCAACATTGTCTTCAGCTTTGGCCTGTTCTTTAACTTGTTGCAGCAAACTTCTGATTTTTTCGGCAGCATCAATATTGCCGTCAAAAGAATACGGAATATCCATTTGAAAAGTGGAAAGTCCATGGCTTTCACAAAACTTCAAAATATGTGCCATTTTTTCGGCATTAAGCTCTTGCAATGCTTTATCTTCAAAAGAAATCTGCGCTTTAACCTCGCGGTTGTCGGCCCCCGGCTTGTTATACGGAGGCATCAAAAAATCAAACTTTTCGCCGGTTGGCAAATCTACTTCCAAAGCCAACTGTTTCAGTTTACCATCTGGGTTTGTTCCCATTTCATAATGCTGGTCTTGAGTGATAATTCCGGCCGGTTTTTGTTCAACTTCTTTAAATTTGCACTTTGTGCCGTCGCCGCCAAACTCTTCTTGTTGTTTAATTTGATACAAAGAGGCAAAAGAATTGTCATATTTATCCAACAAATTCATCAAAACTTGCTGCTTTGACATATCTTCCGTAAGCTGGCGCTGCATTTTAAGCATATCATTTTGAGCGTTTCTAAAATTATCAACATCAGCATTATAGACTTCTTCCGGCAGATTAGTATCTTGCTGTTCTTTTTTTAGAGTCTGCAAATCAGTCCTATGAAATTTAATGTTTTCTTCATACTGCTGTCTGAGCGCATTTTGATTTTGTTCAAACTTTTTGCGCAATTCATCGGCGCTGTAACCTTCTTTAGGAGCAAAAACATTAGTATTTTCTAATAAAATATCTGCCATGACTAACCTCTTTTTCGTTTAATTTACTAATAATTTAGCACACTTTTTTGCTTATATCAACCAGTTTTCGACAAAAATAACAATTATTTTGCAATTTTTGGGTCTAAAAATAAGATTCTAGCCAACCCATAAACCCGCTCATCTAAAATTTCATATTCTTTTGGAATATCAATATGTTCATCTTGTCTAATTTCGACAATACATAAAGAATTTTCGGACAGCCAGTTTTTTATAATCAGCTGTTTCAGCACTTCTTCTGTCAATCCTTTGGCGTAGGGAGCGTCCATAAACACCATATTAAATTTTGTCCGCACACAAGGTAAATTCAAGGCATCGGCTTTGATTATTCTGATTTTTTCTTGTTCTTTAACAAACATTTTAGCATTTTTAGCAGCTAAAGACGTATCTTTATCAACCAAGGTCACCGTTGCGGCTCCACGCGACAATGCCTCTAGCCCGAATGCGCCTGTTCCGGCAAAGATGTCGGCCAAATTCACGGCGCTGTAATCGCTACCAAGATGCGAATTTAAAATATTAAAAATCGCCTCCCTTGCCCGTTCTGACGTGGGACGAACATTTTTTCCGTCAGGGGTAAAAAGTTTTTTTCCCCGATATTGACCTGCAACAATTCTCATAGTTCTATCTTGCTTCCCAATTGTTCTTTCAACACTTTTTGCGGAACTTCGCGCACCTCGCCTTTTTTCAAGTTTCCCAACTGAAAAGGCCCGTATGAAAGGCGAATAAGACGCGCCACCTCTAAGCCGATTGATTTCATTAACTTGCGGACTTCACGTTTTTTACCTTCATTTAAGGTAACTATCAGCCAGCTATTTGTGCCGTTTTGGCTTTCCAGCTCGGCTTTTACCGGCCCATAATTAATTCCATCTACTGTTGCGCCTTTAGCCAAATCAGCCAATTTATTTTTATTAACAAATCCATGCACACGTACTTTATAGCGGCGGCTCCAGCCGTTTTCCGGCAATTCAAGTTTGCGCGAAAGCTCACCGTTATTGGTCAAAAGCAACAAACCTTCTGAGTTCAAATCCAAGCGACCGACGCTGATTACTCGAGGCAATCCAGCCGGCAAATGGTCAAAAACCGTGGCGCGGGCTTCGGTGTCTTTATGTGTGGTTAAAAATCCTGCCGGTTTATGATACAACCACAAACGAGTTTGTTCTATCTCCGGCAGCTTTTCGCCGTCCAGCAAAATTTTTTCTGAACCTTCCACCTTAAAAGCCGGAGTATCAATAATTTCTCCGTTAACCGTAACTCGTTTTTGTTTTATCAACTCTTCTGCGTCGCGGCGTGAACAAACCCCGCTGCGCGCCATAAATTTAGCCAATCTCTCCGCCATTTTTACTTCCTTTTTATAATATTTTACGCTATAGTAGCAAAAATTTATGAAAAAAGAGTGAACCTATGGAAAAAGAAGATTACATGCGCCGAGCCTTGGAATTGGCTAAAAAAGCAGCAGAAAATGACGAAGTGCCTATAGGCGCAGTGGTAGTAGACCGGCAAACCGGAAAAATTATAGCCGAAGCCGGCAACCAAAGCGCTCATAACGGCGACGCCACGGCTCACGCAGAAATTCTGGCCATTCAACGAGCCTGCAAAGAGCTTGGACAAACCAGACTTTGGGATATGGATTTATATGTTACACTAGAACCTTGCACCATGTGTGCCGGAGCAATTTCCTTTGCCCGCATTTCCAATCTATATTTTGGCGCAACAGACGAAAAAGGCGGAGCGATTGTCAGCGGCGTAAAATTTTTTGAAGCTTCCACCTGCCATCACCGCCCTCACGTTGAGAGCGGAATTTTGGCAGCCGAATGCTCTAAATTATTGCAAGATTTTTTTAAGCAAAAACGAAATAAATAATCGCCCTACATATTGGAATCGATTATACCGCCGCCAAGCAAAACCTCATCATTTTCTGCATCTTTATGATAGAAAACAACCGATTGCCCCGGAGCTATAGCCTTTTGTTTGGCATAGAAGCGAACTTCTATTTTGCCATCAGCCAATGGAGTAACTTTTGCCGGCATAGGCTGCTGTGAAGAGCGAATTTTGGCCTCACACTCAAGAGGCGCGGACAAGTTAACCACCTCGCCGCATAAATCCGAAGCAATCAATCCCGAGCGCTCGCATTCTTCTTCAAAACCGACAATAACTTCATTTTTTTCTTTATTAAAGCCCAACACATAGAGCGGACGCTCGGCAGCTATACCCATACCGCGGCGCTGGCCAACAGTATAATGCCAAATTCCTTGGTGCTGCCCTAAAACTCTCCCGTCGCTGGTCACAAAATTACCAACCTGCGGTTCATTTTGCAAAATGTCGTTAATATCACCGGTATAAAAATCCTGACTATCAGGTTTATCCGAAACCTCCAAACCAAACTCATGCGCCAGCTCGCGCACACGTTTTTTAGTCAACCCGCCAAGCGGCATCATAACTTTGGATAACTGCTCTTGATTTAAGCGATACAAAAAATACGACTGGTCTTTTGTGTGGTCCAAACCGCGTTTAATCACATAACGATTGCGGTTTTCATCAAAGCAAACTTGCGCATAGTGTCCGGTGGCAAACTTATCAAATTCAATTCCCTGCGCGGCAGCCTCCTCCGGCAAAGCGTTAAATTTGATATATGAATTGCACATCACGCACGGGTTCGGCGTGCGGCCGGCCTTATATTCATGTTTGAAATTTTCCAGTACCATTTGTTTATAGCGAGCCGAACAATCCAAAACATAATACGGAATCCCGATTTTTTGGCACAAAGCGCGCGCTGCCTCAATGTCTTGTTCTTCATGCGGAGAAAAGCAAGAATCGGCATGGGCGTCACCGCTAAAATGCGTGTTTTTATCCCAAATAGACATGGTGGCACCAATCACTTCATAACCTTGTTGTTTGAGCAAACAAGCCGTAACCGAAGAATCCACGCCGCCACTTAAACCAACCAAAACTTTCATACTTTTACCTCGCATTATTTAAAACAAAGAAACTCCGGACGATAGAATCCGAAGCCTCTTGGGGAAAATCCCTTGATTAAAACGGAATATCGTCATCCAAATCTGACGGAGCAGAAGCCGCGCTGTTATCCCAGCCAGAAGATGTGCCTCCTGCAGCCGGAGCAGATGAGAAAACATCGTTACCGCCGGCAGGAACGCTGTCTCCGCCGCCGTTTTTAGAATCCAGCATAACCAACACACTATTGAAACTTTGCAAAACAACTTCTGTGGTATAGCGGTCTACGCCGTTGTTATCAGTCCATTTACGGGTTTGCAATTGACCTTCCAAATAAACCTTAGAGCCTTTGCGCAAATATCTTTCGGCGGTATCTGCCAACTGCGGATTAAAAATCACCACGCGGTGCCATTCGGTTCTATCTTTGCGCTCACCGGTGTTGCGGTCTTTCCAGCTATCCGAAGTAGCCACATTCAAATTCACAACCTTAGTTCCGGATTGAGTGTTATTAACCACCGGATCAGAGCCCAAATTACCAACCAGAATAACCTTGTTTATTCCAACCATCATTTTATCCTTATAAAAAAATTAAACTTGTCACAAGCATAACGGCTTTTTGCAAAATCGCAATCACAAAAAGCCGTTGTTGCACATTTTTTAGGCGGCGTTTTCCACCGAACAGAGTTCTGCCATAACTTCTTTTTTCAGCGTCACATTATCTGCCTTACCAGTAGCAAATACCGGTAATTTTTCGTGATACAAAATCAAACGCGGCAAATAAAGCTCTGACATACCGTTATTTTTTACATATTCATGCAGCATGGCCGAAGTAACTTTTTCATTGTTGGTTACCAAAACAATCTGTTCACCTTTGCTTTCATGCGGAATCGAAACTACGCCATAGCTATATTCCGGTCCCATTTCCTTAGTGGCGTCCACAACCATATCTTGCACGGCGTTGAGCGAAACCATTTCGCCGCCGATTTTAGCAAAACGCTTAATGCGGTCTTTAATCGTAAAGAATCCGATTTCATCAATTTCTACCACATCGCCGGTATGATACCAACCATCTTCCGGCGGAACCAAAACCCCTGGGTTAGTCGGCATATAATAGCCTTGCATAACATTTGGACCTTTTACACACAGCTCACCACCGTTGGCAATACCATCAACCGGCAGAATCTTAAACTGCATCCCCGGCATAATTTTACCGATAGAACCGAATTTGTTGAAAATTCCGTTATTTGCAGTCATAACCGGCGAACATTCGGTTGCGCCGTACGCTTCCATCATACGCACGCCGGAATGCTCCATCCACATGCTGCGAGTATCAGACTTGGCAGCCTCACCGCCGGAATACATCAAGCGGATATTGTGGAAATCATACGGGTGAGCAATTTTGGCATAACCGCGCAAGAATGTATCTGTACCAAGCATCAAAGTTGCGCCCAGTTCATAAACCAGCTCGGCAACCACACGATAGTGCAGCGGAGACGGATACAAAAACAGCTTGGAGCCTTCAAACAGCGGGAACAGAGTCCCCACAGTCAAACCAAAACTATGGAACATAGGCAAAGCGTTAAACAACAAATCTTTGAAGTTAATAGTCTGAATCGCCGTCATTTGTTTGATATTGGCGATAATGTTGGCATGGCTCAGAACAACGCCTTTCGGAGCGCCTTCCGAACCGGAAGTAAACAGAATAACCGCCTTTTTATCACCGCCGGTTTTGTGCGGAACATGTTTAAGCTTGTAGCTGATATAGGCGCCGATTTTAGTCCACAGCGACATTTTTTTAGCAATATCTTCCAAATAAACAATATTGCAGCCGGCGTTTTTCATATCTTCTATCACATTTTCCATTTTGGCTTTAATCACAAAAGAACGAGAGGTCAAAACGGTTTTAACCAACGCGGTTTTGCACATAGAAATCATATTTTTGGAGCCAACCGAAAAGTTAATCATTACCGGAGTGCGGTTATAGGCAGAAAGCCCGAAAAACGTACAAACCGTGGCAATAGCGTTAGGCAATAAAATACCAACATTTTCATCAACTTTGGTAAACTTTTTGAAACTGCGCCCCAAAGCAAAAGAAGCAACAATAATATCTTTATAAGACTTTTGCTTGCGGTTGATATCTTCAATAATCCGCGGACGCTTAGAAAAGAATCCGGTGCGAGAATAAACCTTGGCGGTTTTCATCAGCTGCGCGAACAAAGAAATATTTTTATCATAATTAATATTGAAGCACATTTCGCGCAAAATCATATAAACTTCATTGCTGATGTGGTCACGTTGGCGGCGCAGTTCGTCTTTCAGCTTAAAGCTGCGCGGTTCGCCCACATAAATACGCATTTTTGGCAGCGGACGATGCGGCAGTTTGCCTTTAGTTTTAGAAAAATAGCCATATTGCGGGCCATCTATCCAAACCGGAATAATCGGAGATTTAGACTTATCGGCCACCAACCCAGGAGCCTCATAAATCTTCATCAGACCGCCGTTTTCGGTAATACGTCCTTCGGCAAAAATAACAACCAGACGCCCCTCATCTACTTTGGCAATCAGCTTTTTGATGTCTGACGGCTCAATCGGATTAAATTTTATCACATCGGCGCGTCCCATCAAAAAACTAATCCAATGACGGCGATACAAATGTCCGTTTAAGGCAAATACCGGATTACCTGGGAGAAATGCAAACAGCAAAATCGGGTCCAAATAAGAAACGTGGTTAACCACATAAACGCCCTTTTTCGGCAAATTGTTCACATCAAATTCAAAAATACATTTTGCTTTCATCAAACGCAAAACCATTCGCAGGCAAAATCTGACAAACTCTTTCACAAGTCCAACCTTTCTGTTGTTAAATAATAACTTATCCATATAATATTATTAACGTTTTGTAAAGAAAAAACGCCAGAGTCATCAACAGGTCATTTTTTGCATATAACTTTTTGTTTTTACAATATTTTTCAAATTTTATCCCCAGATTTACGCCAAAAACTTGCCAAAATTGATATATTGCTGTATGGTGCGCCCTACGTAACGCAAATTTATTTGGGTTACCATGTTTTAATAATATAAAGGTTTAAAATGAAAAAGGTTCTTACATTAACCGCCTTGAGCACCCTTCTGCTCTCTACCAGCGCTATGGCCGCCGGTTTCCATTTAAGAGAACAGTCAGCTGCCGCTCAAGGTAACGCTTATGCCGGCGCAACTGCCGGTGCAGAAAACGGTTCTTACGCATATTATAACGCCGCCGGTTTAACTCGCCAAAAAGGCTTGCAGGTAAACTTGGGCGCAACCTACATTGCACCGCGCGCCACAGCTAAAAATGTTATGAGTGAAAGCGGCACCCGCGGAGCCGACGTTGAAAACGTTGTTCACGCAGCTGTTTCGCCAAACGGCACAGTATCATATCAACTTAACGACAGAGCTTTTGCCGCTATTGCCGCAAATTCTCCGTTTGGCATGATTACAAAATATGACAGAGATTGGATTGGCTCCGACCATGGTATTACCTCGGATTTGAAATCCGGCACCATTACCCCGATGTTTGCTTATAAGGCAACAGATAAGTTGTCTTTGGGCGCCGGTGTGCAAATGCAATATGTTTGGGCGCACCTGACCAGCAGCCACAACTATTCTCGAACCGGTTTGGTTACCGAAAACGGCAACGATTTTGACATGGGCTACCAATTGGGCGCCATGTATGAATTTAGCGACGCAACCCGTGTTGGTGTTGGTTATCGCAGCAAAATAGACCACAAATTAAAAGGTAAAATGAAATCAAGCGGCAGCGCTTATACAGCAATGGGAATTCCTGCCGGAGCCCAAGCTGACGCTTTGATGAACCAAAAAATCAGCGCTAAATTAACTACTCCGGCCATGCTTTCTATGGGTGTTTATCATGACATCAATGAAAAATGGGCAGTTATGGCCGAATATCAGCGCGTGTTCTGGAGTTCTTTCCAAAACCTGACTTTTGTCGGCGACCGCTTAAACAGGCCGGGAGAAGGCAACATTGCTCAGGTAAAAGAAAACTGGCGCGACACCAACTTTTATTCCATCGGTACAAGCTATATGCTGGATAATCAATGGAAATTGCGTTTGGGCTTAGCCTATGACCAAAGCGCCGTTCGTTATGCTCACCGCACACCGCGTATTCCAGATTCTGACCGTATTTGGTATTCTATGGGTTTGGGCTATCAATATAATGAAAACCTGAGCTTTGATATGGGTTACACCTACATTAAAGCCCACAGCGCCAGAATGAACTCGGCTGTTACCGGCAATGAAGGTTCGCACGTTTCGGCCGACTATTCTAACTCGGTGAAAGTATTTGCTTTTTCTGTGAACTACGCGTTCTAAGCTACAAGCAAATTGCCAAAAGAAACAGGGTAGCGTCAAAAGCACTACCCTTTTTTTAGCCCTTACGAACTAGAAAGATGTTGCTGCATCTGGCAAGAATGACAACGAGGGTAGAAACGTCATACTTGGGTGGCACACCCCACAGGATGTGCCAATCCCGAGTATCCACGACCTTGTTGCCAACGGCAACGCATATTGACATTGCTGCCGCAATGGCGTTATGGATTCTCGCCGACCACAGCCAGCAGGGTGTGGTGGCAAGAATGACGGCGATGGTAAAAATACTAAGGACGCTGGTTAAATGATAAAAAAAATGCTCCCCGAAGGGAGCTGTGTGTATTTGATTTGTAGGTTGTAATTATGCTTATAGCAAACTATAAAGAGAATTGCAAGCAAATAATGCATATTTTTTAAATTTTTTTTTATAAAATCTAAAAATTACTTTCTATCGCTCTGCAAAAAGTAGGTATTCCGCCTATCCCATGTTATGTTGCGGCGTACGATTTTCCCAGGATTACCGGCAATAACGACATTACTTTCTTCATAATCCTTATAAGCAACCGCGCCACCGCCGATAATTGAATTATCATGAATACGGGCGTTTTTAGTAATCCGCGCCGCCTCTCCTACCCAAACATGATTACCAATGGTAACCGCACCTTTAGGTTCATTTAGAATTTCTCCCGTGTCCGCATCTAGAATCGAATGACCATCAGTCGGCCAAATTTGAATTGAATTTGAAAACATACAATCCTCGCCAATTATGCAGGAACCCAAAGCATCTAATATAATATTAGCACCACTTATTGTCGTATTTCGACCAATTTTTACAAACTGATGATCACCAAAACAACAACGTATAAAAACTTTTATAAATCTTGACGTTGAACCTATATCTACAGAAACATTGTCATTTCCTATTTTTATAAATGAATTTTCTGCTTTTATTGGCAATTCAAGCTTTATCGTATTATTATTGCCATTAATTTCAATGTTTAACCCAGCAATTGTTTCGCCAACTTTTAAATCTCGTTCAATACCATTTTCAACAATAATTATTTTATTATTTTTTCCATTTATTGAATATCCTATCGGTGTCTTTTTTGGTAAAGATGGTAAAACAACATCACCATATAAAAGAATGTTTCTCACTTGTTTTCTCTTATTTTTATCACTGATAAAATGAGTAAACCCTTTAATGATTAATTTTTTCATTATTTTTCCTCATTCAATTTAAATGCAGATTTTTATAATTGCAGGTCTTGTTCTATAAAATCCCTTCGAGATTTGAATCCCCATAAATTGAATACAATGACCTTGTCTAGAAAAATGTATACTGAACAAAAATCTTCTTAAATCTCTCAATGGACGCAAATCAAAAATACTTCTATAGAATTCTCCTGCAATAATATGCTTTAAAATTCTCC
>ERZ1034897.626-NODE-626-length-16644-cov-6.945265_pt1 | contig 16644 bp, 15 predicted proteins | sample MGYA00520629_ERZ1034897 | MGnify/ENA primary metagenome ERZ1034897 (study PRJEB33766, sample SAMN09781789) | gut metagenome | biome: gut microbiome | host: Homo sapiens | place: Madagascar | study: EMG produced TPA metagenomics assembly of the PRJNA485056 data set... | reverse complement strand
GTCGCGATTGAGAAATATAACATCGCCGCTGGCGAGCTTGGCGGCTGGATAGAGGACGAGAAGAATCTTGATCAGTCCGGCGATGCTTGGGTGTCCGGCGACGCTCAGGTGTCCGGCGACGCTAGGGTGTACGGCAACGCTCAGGTGTCCGGCGACGCTAGGGTGTTCGGCGACGCTAGGGTGTTCAGCGACGCTCAGGTGTTCGGCGACGCTCAGGTGTCCGACGACGCTCAGGTGTCCGGCAACGCTCAGGTGTCCGACGACGCTCAGGTGTCCGGCAACGCTCAGGTGTGCGGCGACGCTAGGGTGTTCGGCGACGCTAGGGTGTACGGCAACGCTCAGGTGTCCGGCGACGCTTGGGTGTGCGGCGACGCTAGGGTGTTCGGCGACGCTAGGGTGTTCAGCGACGCTCAGGTGTCCGGCAACGCTCAGGTGTCCGGCGACGCTAGGATGTCCGGCAACGCTCAGGTGTGCGGCGACGCTTGGGTGTCCGGCGACGCTTGGGTGTCCGGCGACGCTCAGGTGTCCGGCAACGCTCAGGTGTCCGGCGACGCTCAGGTGTCCGGCGACGCTCAGGTGTCCGGCAACGCTCAGGTGTACGGCGACGCTCAGGTGTCCGACGACGCTCAGGTGTCCGGCAACGCTCAGGTGTCCGACGACGCTCAGGTGTCCGGCAACGCTCAGGTGTGCGGCGACGCTAGGGTGTTCGGCGACGCTAGGGTGTACGGCAACGCTCAGGTGTCCGGCGACGCTTGGGTGTGCGGCGACGCTAGGGTGTTCGGCGACGCTAGGGTGTTCAGCGACGCTCAGGTGTCCGGCAACGCTCAGGTGTCCGGCGACGCTAGGATGTCCGGCAACGCTCAGGTGTGCGGCGACGCTTGGGTGTACGGCGACGCTCAGGTGTACGGCGACGCTCAGGTGTCCGGCGACGCTCAGGTGTACGGCAACGCTCAGGTGTACGGCGACGCTTGGGAAAAATCTCCGCTGTACATACAGGGCACGCGCTACGCTTTTTACATGGCAACGGCAAACAAAGTCGGCTGCGGCTGTCAGATATTCACCTTTGCAGGTTGGCACAAACACTGGCGCAAAATCGCAGTCAAATTTGAAATGACCGAAGCAGAGCAGACCGAATATGTCAGCTATTTCAATCTCGCCTGCGAGCGCTACGGGAAGCTTGAGTTTAAGATCGACTTGACGGACGGCAGCGGCGATGAAGAGCTAGACGAAAATGCGGAGGGCGACGAATGAACGTTTGTTTCTCCGTCCCCGGCAAGCCGCAGGGAAAGGGCAGACCGCGCTTCACGCGCTCTGGACATACATACACCCCTGACCATACCGCCGAATATGAGGAGCGCGTTAAATTCGCTTACAAGCAAGCTGGCGGGGGTAAACTGAGCGGCTTTGTCTCCGCCGACATTCTCGCCGTGTTCACCGTGCCCAAGTCGTACACTAAGGCGCAGAGAGCCGCCGCGCTCAACGCTTCGTTTGCGCCTAAAAAGCCGGATTGTGATAATATCGCAAAAATAATCCTCGACGCGCTCAATGGCCTTGCCTATGACGACGATGCACAGGTCGTGAAACTTCGTGTCGAAAAGAGATACGGCATGACTGATCACGTCACGGTGACATTGGAGGGCGAGCCATGAAAGCGAAAACACCAAAAGCCGTGAGCGCTGATGCCGCGTATGAGAACTATACCGGGCGCAAGCGCTTTGAAGTGGAGCACCCGGCACACCGCCGCAGAATAATTGTCGCCGCTCCAAATGCAGATAGCGCAATTGTCGCCGCTGCCGCAAGATGGGGCGAGCGCTGGCAGGAATACAGCTTCTATGCCTATTGCCGCGTAAACGAAGTAAAGGAGGCTCGAAAATGTTAATTATTCTTTTGCTTGCCAGCATTGATTATGTATCTCTGCCGGGTGTCGAAAGCGAGGTCTCCCATGCTTCAGATTGACCCCGGCGAGGTTGGGCGCAGTATGCGCGCCGTGCGCGTTTCGAAGAACGTCGGCCGCGGGAGGCTCGCCGAAGAAAGCGACGTTGCCTTGCAGTCCATCCGCAACTATGAGCGCGGGCGCAACCTCCCCGGTCTCGTCAACCTTATCTGTCTCAGCTCCGCGCTGGGTGTCAGCATGGACGAATACACCGGCATGAAAGGCAGATACAATATCCCGCAATGATAGCAAAAGAGAGGGCGGCTCTTGCGAGCTGCCCTCTCTCTTATTTTGCCGCTTTGACCACTTTCTCACCGGGCACCCTGAGCGCGTCCATGATCTCTTCATAGCTCATAGACTGAACGTCTTTATCGACTTTTCCATCTGTCGGCTCGTACAAACTGGCGAAATACTCGTCATAGAAATCAACCTTGTTTTCGTTGTTGGAATCCTTCTTGTACAGGCTGTAAACCTTGTACCGCGGTATATCCGGCAGTGCTTCTTTCGCTGCTGCATAAATCTCCGACTTGTTGGGTGTTCCAGAACCGAACATATTGACGATCGTTTCTTCAAGCTTAGTCCAGTCGTCAAAGGACACGCCATAATTCATGGCCGCTTCATACCGCCGCACAATTGAGGACTGTTTCCCGGTCTCTTTGTTCGGCGTGGTGTAGCTGTTCATCGTCCGCAGAGCGTCAAGCTTTTCTTCGTCGCTGCCCTTGAAATTCCTGCTCACCGACGAAGCCGCCGCGACCGCGCTCGTGCCGTCAATAGCGTTGTGCGTGTCGTACCACGCCTTGGAGCCTATCCCCTTGCTGTCAGCATAAAGGAGGTTCGCAACGTTGAGCTTTTCGCCGTTAATCTTGTCTTGCACAGCCCCCGGAAGTTTTTTGTACCCGTCAAGCAACAAGTCTATAGCTTCAAAGGTTTTTCTGCCACCATTACCGTTTGCTCCGTCTTTAAGCGCCTGTTTTGCCGGAATGTACGCTGAAATTTGCCCTTTGGTGAGTTCGGCGACGGGATCCCACTGATCGTTGGAGTACTCTCCACCGCGTCCATCGACGAACTGCCGCTTCGCGGCATCAAGGGCGTAATCGCGTATGCTCTTGAGCACGCTTGCCTTTTGGTCGTCACTGAGAGCTTTATACATTTCCGAACTAAGAAGCGGCTGAGCCAGCTCATAATATGTCCGCCCCTGCACTTTCTGAAATGTCTCGCGGTCTTTGCCGTCCATCGTATACGTCTGGTTGGCGTATTCAATTTTGTACGGAGAAACACTCGGGAAAAACACAGTGCTGCCAGTCGCATCATAAAGTCGATATATTTCCTCATCAACAGCATTGCGTTTTCCGCTTGTTGTGTTTGTCGGGTTGAGCAGTATGTTTACTGCCCTCTCCGCAAATCCTCCGCGTGTATTCGCCTCTCCCTTGACGTTGACACTTTCCGGGAGTTTTTGCGATAGTATGGGTGTGTTGGAAAGAACTTTTGCGCCTATGTCGGCAAAAACGTTCCCTCCGGTGTAGGTTGAGCGCACCGTGCCATCTATGATCTTTGCAATATCACCGGCGAGACCTGGGACGAGCTGTGTGGCGCCGCCCTCCATTATCGCATCTACGATCTGCTGCGTCGGCTTGCCGCTGCCTCGCAAAACGCTTACAACATTCTGGAACAATGACAGATTTAGAGTAGCGTCGCCCGCCGTATATATCGCGTTCATAAACGCACTAAGCCAGCTTTCCTGTCCCTTTATAGCGTCCGCAATCTCCGCGCCGAACGCAAGCAGGCTTCCAGCGGGCTGTGCCCAGTCATACGACACCTTACCGCCTATGGAGTATGTTCCTTGACCCGTCGCCTTATCCAGCGCCGCCTTGTCTTTGTCGTCGTCCTCGCCGCCCGTTATTATGCCCGCGCTTCTCAATGCCAAGCCAAGAGCCATTACCGCCGTTCCAACACTTGCTTTTGAAAAGGCGTCAATTTTTGCTGCTACACCATCTCTCGCAAACATTTTTCCAAAACCAATCAGGCTATAATCTCCCATCAATGAAAGAATGTTTGCCGGCGTCGTGGTGAATGGAATAAGAATATCAACCGCCGCAGACAACGCAGGAGAGCTGTTGCGCTTTACCTGGTTCACCACATCAGCTATAAAATTCGCGTTCTTGAATGTCGCCTCCATAGCATTTACGGTCGCAAAATCTATGGCTTCCTGCGTTATGTTTTTGCTGTCGGTTATCCCCTTTGCCGCGCAGTACTGCGCAAGGCTGTCAACAAATGCTGACTTCACAAATGGCGCATCGCCCGCCTCAAGGCAGTTGTACGTTACTTGTCGCAGTGCTTCTCCAAAACTGTCTATCTCTTTGCCGGTCATTTTGCTCACGGCTTTTTCTATCGCGCCGCCCTTGAAGATGGTACGCTTCTCTCTTAACGCAGACTTGAAGTCCCATTTATTAGATTGACCGTTTATGTCTGCTTTATTTGCCTCATAGTAGTCCTTTGCCAGTTGGCGCTGCTCCCTGCTTGCCCAAGCGCGCGTTCTCTTGGCTTCGTCCATCAGCCCTGTTTTCGTAAGCGCACTCTGAATGCCAATGCTCAACGTCTCTGCGCCTTTTCTTAGCCCTATCATGGGCACGTTTGACGCAACATTTTTTATTTGCGTTCTTGGACGGAGAAGCATGTTTATCCGGCGTATCTCTGTCAGCTTTTCAAGCACGGACGACGGCATTTCCTTGCCCAGCCGCGTCGCCACCTTTTCATATATCCGCTCGTATGCGCCGCTTTCCGTGAAGTCTGTGGAAAGTATCTCCTGCGTCTCTGCCTCAGTAAGTTCCGCTCTCCATTTTGACCTCTTGTGCCGCTTTTCAAACTCGGCGTTTATCGCGTCGATGGATTTCTGTATGGAAGCAAGCGCAGTGCTCGGGTCTGAATCGCGCAGAATGCGCCCCGCCTGCCCAAGCTGCCCCGCCGCCGTAAGCTCCGTTGCCACGTCGGCGAGAATGCGTCTCGCGCTCTCCACATTGCCGTTTTTTGAAAGCTCGTTCGCCACCATGCGCGCCAGCGGCACCATTTCCGGTGCTAGCTTGCTTCCGCTCTTCGCCGCGCCCAATGCCTGCTCGACCTCTCCGCGCGCCTCGTCAAGCCCTTTTGCGAATATGTCCTCCGCCTTGGCGAGAGTGTCCTTGTTCGCAAGCTGTTTATACGTTTCCGGTGCCGTGTCGAACGATTCCCGTATTTTCGGCTCCATCGCATTATCCGTGCGCACATTTTTGGAAAAACCGCGCTCGCGCACAGCGTTTCCCCCATTTTCGCTGTTGACATTTCGCCCCGTTGTGGGTATACTAGTATCAGAGGAAAAGTCCTCTGACGTTGAAGCTCCATCAGCCTGTGAGAAACCGCTATTTCTGGCGGCGTACCGCTCAGATGGGGCTTCTCCTTTTTCTTTGGCAATATTATTCACATCAAAGAACACTTCTTTGCCGTCTGAATATACTGCTGTCAGGACATCGCCAGTATACCCCTCTCCCTCGACAATCACTCGAATATTTCCGCGGTTAAAGCCTACAATATCATCCGCTCTCTCATGAGCGGGCGATTCAAAGCGCACATCGGAGGCATTTTCCACCATTGCCCCCGTGCCCGGAGTCATCCCCATTTTCGCACGGTACAGTTCCGGCTGCGTGCGTTCCAGCATTTTCGTGTAACTACCATTCGTAAACTCTCCGCGCCCTTTTTTGTTGCTGAAAATAGTCCCTCTTGGCAAATCAAGACCGCCGGAGAAAATTTCCTGAATCTTTTGCTTTACAATTCCAGCCCACGCCTTTTGCGGCTGCCCCGCTAGTATTGAATTATTTATTCTGATCGTCACACTACCAGCATCATTGCGCTCAACGGAATAATCCCCTTGGACATTCGCGTTACTGAATGCTGCATTATTATTCTCCGTTGCCCGCATTTCTCGCGTTGTGTTGCTCGTCTCCTGCGTGGGGGCGGTATTTTCTTGCGCTTCTGCGGCTGCGTCCCTACTATTTAAATTTAAAGCACTGTTTAACTCATCAGAACCGCCCTGTTTAACGTCCGCGGGCGTGGTGGGTGCAAGATTACCCTCCTGCGCGTTCGCGCGCGTCTGCGGCTGCTGGGCGCTTCTCTGAGGCATGGCAACGTCCGCGCGATAGTTCATCACCATATCGCGAGCTTTGTTTGTACTATCGGGGAGCGTCTGCTCGGTTATCTTTTCCCATGTGGCGCGAAGCTCCGGCGTTCTCGCTATCTCTCCCGCCTCTGCAAAGCTGCCACCATTGCGGACTATGCCGCGCACGTAAGAATCATATGAACCGTAGTTCTCCATTTCCTCGCGGCGCTGCGTCCAGCCTGCGTCACGTGCCGCCTCTTCCTGGGAGAGAGCTGCAAGCTGCTTATTCTGGCGCGCCATTTCTGCGGGAAGGTTTTCTCTTGCTTTCACGCGGGCGCTTTCTTCACGAGAGGTCTGAAGCTGTGAATAAGCATATTCTCTTGCACCGCCGCTGATCTGCGCTCTCATGTCCGCCGTGTTGCCGGTCAAGCTTATCCCTGTTACTTCGGTGAACGCCTGTGCGAGCTGCGGCGTAGAAAGAATCGTGTTTGCCGTTGTCGTGTTGACACGACCGCCCGCAAGAATGCTTTCCATCAGCGCACGGGCTTCTTCACTGACAGCCGCGGGCGCTGCGCCCTGTGCCTCGGTCTGCGTGTTCTGCTGAACGGGCGCGGCTTGGGTCTGCGCTGCCTGGGCGTTTGCGCGCGAATAGTCGCCCCTCGCCGCGCTTACGGCTTGTCCCGCTGCGCCGAGTGTAAACCCGATAAGCGCCGAATAAAGGTCGTCAGCTGCGGCCTCCCTGTATCCCTGCCAGCCGCTGCCGTATTTCTGCTCAAGCGCTGCGCCATTGTCATAGATGAGCGACACGAGCGGATCCAGCTTTGCGTCCACCAGTTCTTCCGCTCCTTCGCCCGCAGATTTTGCCAGCACGCGCAGGGCGTTCCTGCCCGCATCGGTTTTGCCAAGCTTCCCGATAACCGTTTCTATGATATCATCAGCCGCGCCCTTGCCGTAAAGCCCGGCGAGACCGTCTGTAAATTTGTTTGTTATTATTGATTTTGCTGCCGCCGCTGCGCCCGCGCCTATTTGCCTGCCTATATCCGCGTCAGCCGCTTCGGCGGCCTGTACGGTCTGCCCGAATGAACGCGCGCCCATCGCCGCGTTTGTGAGCGCCGTCCCTCCGGCTCTGCCGAGTGCCGCGTCCAGCAGGAGGTTTATCCCCGCGCTTGCGGCGTCGGCTCCAAAGCGCCCGGCTTTGCCAAGTCCATATTTTGCCTCTTCCAGCTTCGCCCCACCTGTCTCGGTAAGGCTGTTTGCCATCTCTGAGGTCGCCTCTGTCGCGCGCTGCTGTATGTTCTCGTCCAGCACCGTTTTATAGGCATCGGCTTTCTCTTTCAGCGCCTTGAGCGCGTTGTATTCTGCGCTTGCGCCTGCCTCCCCGTACAGCGCGCGCATCTCGTCATAGGCTGTCTGCGCCCGCGCTATTTGCGGCTGAAGCTCGTCGTATGCCTGCTGGTACTGCGCCGTGCGGCCTTTCTGCCCCGCCTCGTAAAGCCCGCGTATTGCGCCAACGTCAGAACCAAGGCGTTCAAGACCTGTGCCGGCAAACAGCTTTTTTACCCGCTCTCCAAATGCCGGAGATGTTGTCCCCCCGTCTATCTCGCGCATGCGCTGAACGACAGAGGCGCGCTCTTTTTCAAGCGCGTCGTTCTGTTCTGTCGTTGTCACATATGCCCGGTTCGCGTCTATGCGGTTAAGCTGAGACTGAAGTTGTTTGTACTCCTTTTGCTCCGCCTCCGCCTTTGCTTTTGCCTCTTTCTCCTTGCGCTCGTTCGCCAGCGTGTTCACGGAGCTGCGCCACGCGTCAAGGGCGGCGTTGCCCGTGACGTACTGCTTCTGCTGTGTCGGCGCTTTAGGCTCGAGCATATGCATAATATCATCCATGGGATTATATGCAATTTTTGGCTGGACGGTGACGCTCTGCGCGGGCTGGGCAGATTTCGCGCTGTCCTGCCCATACTGCGGCTTTTGAGCGGATGAATCTCCGCCAGAAGCCGCCGCGTTTGCCATCGCCATCAACTCGTCAAACTTCGACATTTGCTCCTCCGATTAGTGTATTCTACTTCTAATTTCCCGATACTGAGAGCCGCTTATCTGCCCATTTGCGTATGCGCTTTCTGCCGCTCGCGCAACTTGTCCGCGCGTTACGCCACTGCTTTTGCTTCCGCTGCTACCGCTCGACTTGACAAGCGCGCCGGGGCCATAGGACGGATTGCCCCACTGATCATAACTCACGCCTCCGCCGGACGACGCCGGGGCGGCAGTCACAATGCGGTTGCCGTTCGCGTCAAGCCCGTCGTTCATGTTCTTGCCGTTCTTGAGGTTTTCCCACTGTGCATCGGTAATGCGCCCGGTGTTGTGCGCAAGGTCGGGATTCTGCGCAAGCCAGAGTTTATACATTGCGTCCGCCTGTTCTTTGCCGTACAGGTTTTCATAGAACGTGAAGTCCCCATAGCTGGCGAGTATCTTCGCGTTTTCAAGATCGCGCTGATACCCGTTGTTGTATTCGTCGAGGAGCGCCCCGGCGCGCTGATAGTCGTTCTGCGCCAGCGCCGCCGCCACGTCGTTCTGATACTGCGCCTAGCGGTCTGCCATCTGGCGCTCAACCGCTGCCTGCTGTTCCGCCTCGCTCGTGCGGAGGTTTCCGAAATCGCGCTGATACTCGCCGCCGCGCGCAAGGGATTCCTGCGCGGAAACGCCGGTGTTTATCCCACTCGCCGCCGCCTGATTCCAGAAGTTGTTCCTCTGGCGCTCATACTGCACGCCGAGGTCGTTTGCCTGTCGCTGATACTCCGGGGCGATTTTCGCCTGTGCCTCCTGATAGGTGCTCATACTCTGGTCGTAGGCGTTTTTAAGCTCCGCCTCGCGCTGTGCCCGCTGCGCGTCGTACATCTGGTTGATAGCGTCGGTACGCGCGGTGTTGTAAACGCCGTTCATGATGTTGTTGTTATGGCTGGGCGCGTTCGGCGTTGTCGCCGCGCCGCCGGTCGGCTCTGCCGGGGATGTCCCCTGCGGGGTCTGTGCTGAGCTTGTCGTTGCCGTTCCTGCGCTTGCGCCAGCGGCGGGAGTTGTTGCCCCCGCCTTTGCCGCGCTGTCGTTATATGCTTTGATAAGTTCAGATTCAGTCGCCATTGATTACCTCCTAGATAGCAGCGCCGCCCATGTCGCCGCGCCTATTATCCCGTCCGCCGCAAGCCCGTTGAAATTCTGCCACTGCATAACGCGGTTTTTAAACCGGGCGTCAAACTCGCCCGTAATCACAACGTCACCGCCGCGAGCCTTGAGTATCGCCTGTGCAACTGCGACATCATCGCCGGTCATGCCCTCGCATATCACGCGGGGCGGCCAGTATGTCTGCGCCTTGGTCTCTGTCGAATCGTCGCTGCCCTCCGAGATGTCCAGCCCGGAAAACCTGCTGTAAAACTGATTGGCGAAACCTGCGCGGACGGATATGTTGTTGACGGCGGGGCGCTCGTATACCGTGCAGACTTCTGACGCGGCGGTATATACATCAATCGTACTGCACAGCAGCGCCCACAGTCCGGGGTAGTCCTGCCGCAGCTCCCTGATGCAGAAGCTGACCTGCATTGTCTCGTCTCCTATGGATGTACCGGCATTTCTTGCACATGCCAGAAGTGCCGCCTTACGTGTGTAATACGTCCACTGACAGAGACCATAGCCTACGGCGTCACGTACAAAGCCGTCATATGTGCCGCTGTCTACGCCGTAGGTGTACTCCTCATCACTCTTGCTCGTCATGCCGCGCTGGGCAATGTTGCTCTTCATGTTGCTTTCCGCCTGCATATTGCCCATAAGCCCGCAAGCACCCGCGGGTGTAAGCCCGGCCCTCAAGAGCTGTATGTATATGTCCCTTGCGCTCATTCAGGAACCTCCGTCCATCCGTACACGCCCGGCTCCCATACGTTGCCGTCGATGTCGCTTGTCCATATCTTGCCGTTGTGCTTGACCTTGTCGCCCTTGGCGTAGGGGTTAGTGCTGCTCGGCTGCTCCCACTCCGGTATCTCTCCCGGCGTGGGTATAAGCACCTTTGACCACAGGCTGGGCGCGTCCGTGGGTGTCCATGTTGCCTGTGATGTGTGCGCCTGCAAGCACTTGTACAGCGCTCCGACATACTTCACCCTGTCGCCCATGATATAAGCTTTGCCGTCCCCGTTCCACGCCGGGTATATCCCCGGCACTGTCGCCGCCTGTTCGTCAGTCAGCAGAGCCGCCGCGCTGTCGATCTCATCGCGGAGCTTCCGTGCGTTTGCTAGATAGCTCATTTGAGTTTCCTCCGTTTCCACCGTCTGTACTTCCGGCTGTACTTGTCAAGTATCATCTCAAGCATGATACAATTTATCTGCTCAGTACTTTCGGGGAGAGTCGTAAGATATGGCATATTTATCTTGTCATCGATCAACGTTTTAAAGATAAGATCAAGTGCATACTGGGCTTCAATTGGTGGATCGCCGACGAAGCGTTCCGGATTGCTATACCATTTCTCAGCTTTCTGACGATAACCTTCGAACGATATATTGTCGTCCCATATCATTCATTGTCCTCCTTTTTGACGCCGAGATAGTCCAGCGCAGCTTGCATATCTGCGCTCTCGGCTCGCGTGGCAGTGAGCTGTTCAAGCAGGTATTGCTGCTGCTCGCCGTCGTACTGGTGTATGTTGCGCCACGGGGCAATCATCCCGGTGAATTCCTTACCATCTTCGCGCGTCCATGTCTCGCCCGCAGGGACATAGCGGTAACTCTCAACAAGGTTGGTACACTTGTTATCGAAAAAGGAATCTTCGTGTTCTGCGCGTCCCTCTGCCGGGGAAGCATAAACTTTGCAATCTGTGTCTATGTAAACTGTCATAGAATGTCTCCTATTCCGCCCATATGCGATATACCGTCATCGTGCGGGTGTTAACACATTCGCATTTAACGATACCCTTTTCGATTTTTGAAACATCAAGTTGCGTAATGCCGCGCGACGTCGTGCCTATATAGACCCGCCCGAGGCTAGTCCCGCTCGTATTTGTCACTTCTAAATAGTTGCCTCCCGATAGACTGACAACGCAGTCTATATATAGCGTGCTATAGTCCTCTGCCGCGAGTGCTATCTCGTTGACGGTGTATACGTATGGATATTTGTTTTGAGGCGCGGACATATACAGATAGTCTGTGTCAAAAGAGATTGTGCCGCCGTCTGCGACATAGTTCCATCCGCCCGTCACGTTTTCGCACTTATCACCGTTCCAATATAGTTGCTTGACTGCGAGTCTCCACTCAGTCCACTTGCCGCTCTGATACGTCTTTGCCGTCTTTGACACCCACGCGCCGGACACATACTGCTGACAGCCCGTCGGGTATACCCACAGCCCATTGCGCTTGATGGCGTTAAATCCCCCCGTCGATGCTGTCCCAGTCGCAAACCACACCATCCCCTCCGTGGGGGACGTCGGCGCGGTCGAGCTGAACACATACGACGTGATCGGCGTGGTCGTGATAACGGCGATGGTGTTTTCTTTTGCTGTTGCCGGGAGCAACAGTTCAGATGAAACCGCTATAACCTTGAAGTTTAGCGCGCTGCCCCCGCCGCCGATTATATATCCCTCGCTCATATACGGTTTACCTCCACTGCTATCTGTATCGCCGTGGTCGTTGCTTCTTTGGCATACAGCTTCAACTGTCCGGCTAGGCTCTCCACCTTGAAGAGCTTGCTGAACTCATCGTCATAGGTGTCAGCGTCGCTGACGTTCGCGGGCGCTACACGGTACACCTTGGGTCTGTCCGTTGCCAGCATGTTTGCTGCCGTGATTGTCTGGGTGTACGGGGCTGCGTCGCCCTCCCACGTCGTGCTCACGTCCAGCGTCCAATACTGCGTCCTCGCCGCGTCTGCTACTTTATCAGGAACGATGGCTTTATTCTTTATCTTCGCAGTCTCCACAGCCTCTGCCGCGAGACAGCGCGCGGGAATTGCAAGATCATCAACGTTGCTCGACCCAACGCATTTTTCGCCGAGCTGTAAATTGCCGACGGCGTGGTCGCCTATGCAGCGGCGGGCAACTGCTTTGTCCGCAAGCTTTGCCACTGTCACCGCTTTGTCCGCGAGCTTTGCGGTCAGCACGGCAAGTTCGGCAATGGCCGCGCTTGCAACTGCGCCTTCCGCCAGCTTTTTCGCTGTCACCGCCGCGTCTGCAAGCTTCGCTTCTGTCACCGCTCCATCGGCTAGTTTTCGAGTAATGATCGAGCTGTCGGCGACGGCGCCCTGCGTCATTTCCGCCATCTGCCGCTCTATCGCCTCAAGCGCCGCCTGGACCGTCTCTGCACCAGTCAGCGCCGGAACAGTGGTAATGCCGATGTTTGCCGCACCGTTCTCGCCCGCCAGCTCTGGAATGAGCACTTCATTTATGTACTTCTGTATAATGAGGCTTCCCTCATCAAATTTTGCTTTCAGTTCCTCCGCGGACAGCCCGCCCACGTCGTTCGGCTCGTTGTCGAGCAGCGCGATTATGTTCAGATCGTCCGTAAGTTTTGTGAGTAGAACCACAGATACCCCCCCTCACTATTTCGCCTGTCCCGTATATCTCACGCGAATATCCGCCGCAAGGACGGTCGCCGTCGTAGATGAAGACAGGCTCTTGAATATGAGCTTATAAAACACAAATTTCTTTGCCTTGATTTTCAGCTTTGTCATGCGCGGCTTGCGATTGACAAGGAAGCTCCACTTCGCGAAGTTCGCCGGGTCAAATGTCGAGAGCGACGAATCCACGATCTTTTCCGTGTACACGCTCTTGCGATCAGTCTGCACCGTCACATATACCTCGCTGTTCGTTTCCGGCTTAATGCCTATCCACAGCGCCGCTGCGTACTTACGCATATAGTCCATCCCGAAGCTCATAGAGCCGGATTCCCAATATGCGTTTATTTCCTCTCCGTTGTCAGAAAGGTATTCATATGCCACGCGGAGAAATTGCCCGTCGTGCGTTCCAAGGTACAGATCGCCGTGGAAGCTTATCAGGTACGCCGCGTCGAAGCTCTCATACACGTACCATGCGTCGGCGGCGTAGTTGTGTACAAGCGCCTTGCCGTCATAGCATATGTAATACTCCTGATTCGCGTTGTCGTCATAGCATACGCACTCCGCGAGATCAAAGCTCCCCAGCGTTGCATATATGCGGTCAGATATGCGCTTTGCCTGTCGTTCATCCGCCGTCAGATTGCTGGAATACGAGCTGTTGTTCTTCCACTCGTATAATTCGTTTCCAAACGTCGTTCTCGGGCTGTTTAACACAAGCTGTGCCTGTCCGAGGGCTGTATTGCCTATCGACCTGTTGACCGGCGTAGAGTAGAACGCGGCGGTCACACGCCCATCCGAAAGCGTATACTCGCCGTAGCGTATGGCGTATGTCGAATGCGATTTGAAACAAATGAGTGTGGAGTAGTGCCGGATGAGCGCCGTGATCGGTGTGTTCGCATCGCCTATCGCCATTTCATAGAGATCGGGGAAATAGTCCGCCCTCGGCTGCCCGTCGTAGTCAATGCCGGAGTACAGCGCCTTATAGCTTCCGTCGCCGTAGATGAACACGCGCGTGTCCTGCGTGGAGTTGTAAAGCTCGCTGTACCTCATGTTTGTTACCTGCGAGCGAAACAGATTCGGCATGGTGTAGCCTATTTCTAAAGAGTTCACCGCCTTTGCCGGGGCTTCCGTAAACGTCACTGTTCCCTTGGTCAGATCGTAGGTGTAGGCGCTTGCCTCAAGATTTAGGTTCGTCTTGAGGTCTTTCACATAATCTACGCTTGTCAGCCCTTTTTCCGGGAGCGCGAATGTCACTGCCTCGCCGTCCGGTGAAATCCACAGGCGGCGTTCCCCGCACAAGCGGTTGACCTCCTGCATGGTCTCTCCGCCCCCTGCGGGAGGAACAGACACGCGCACAAGAGGTCTATACCCGTGCACGTCCTGGAATGTCGTGCCGTCCCACTGCTTGTATTGCGAGCCGTTGAGCATATACACGATGTTCGAAAAGCCAAACATATGAACATTTTTGCTCGTGTCAATATCCCCGACCGCTTCACGGATGAACGCGCCGTTCGCCGCGTCCCACAGTCGCCATAGCTTGCCGTCAGCCGCCGCAAGCAGCTCTTCACGCCCCGACACAAAACCAGACCACATGCCCGCCACGCGGAGATTATCCCCGCTCGCTTTGGCTCGTGCCCGGTAAAACCGCCAGACATATCCGCCCTCGCCAGCGGTACAATCCGCGAGCTTCCATACGTGGCTTGCGTCGCGCCGCCAGTAAAGCCCCGCGTGCTCCGCCGCATTGCTGTAATCCACGCTGACGACCTCGCCCGACAGCTCTATAAGCCCGTCAACGACAGTCGCCGTCGGCTGCATTTTCAGCTTTGTCACCGCTGCGGCAACAAGGACAACCTCGGCCTCCGTGCTGACGTCAAGCGTGTACTCTTTGGCAAGCCCTTTGATCGTCAGCGTGCCGGGGCGGCGCTGCAAATTGCCGTCGCGCGTCACGCGAAAATTGCGCATTGCCGCGGCCTCTCCCAATTTGAGCTTTGTGTCGCCGTCCGGGTTCTCATTCAGTCCGAAAAACTGCTTGAGCTGGAATATCTTTTCACTTGTCGACGCACTGATATTCGCCATTGGCTACCACCTCATTTCGAACCACGCGCCCCGTGAGGGGCGCGACCTACCACCTTGAAAACTCGTTGTACGGAAAGCCGCCGTAAACGTCCTCTATATCCTCGCTCTCCGCCGGAAGTCCGCGCGAGAGCAGGGCTTTCAGCTCGTCGTATCTCTGCTGAAAGTAATTCGCGCTCGACGGGTCTTCCTGCATGAGCAGGTGCGCTGCCAGTCCGTAGGGCAATACAGACTGGCAAATGTAGTCGTCCAGCCCTATCGCCGTGTCGAAGTCGTCTATCGTCGGGCATATCGGGCGTTTTCCCGCCGTCACGACTGAAAACGTGTCCGAGAAAGGGAACAGCTCACCGCGTAAGATATTAAGGATTTTCAGCGTCCTGTTTTTGTATTCTTTTGTGTCGCCGGTGTCTGCCTTGCCGGTGGACTCGTTCAGCTCGTCCATCAGCGTCATAGCCGTTTCAAACACATACTGCGCATTTGTCATGTGCTGTGCTCCTTTTGACAACAGGGACGGTTTGCCCGTCCCTGTTTAGTTGATTATGCTACGACGTACTCTGCGATCGCGGAGTCTACCATGCCGCTCTTGGAAGCGTACATGCGTATGCGGTCGCCGGACGCCACGGAAAACTTTGCGGTGTATGTAGCGGCAGTCTTGGAAGTCTTGGGATTGCTGCCGTCGGTGGTGTACTTAATCGTACCGCTGTCGGAAGATGCGAGTGTCAGCTCGTTGGTCGCGAGTGTCGCAGTAGGCACGGCGCACACACCGCTCTTGGCGTACACATAGATGCCGTTCGCTTTCTGCGCCAGCACGAACGCATCGTAGCGCACAAGCCCCTCTATGAGATAGCCCGCCACGCCGGGGGGATTGTGATGTGCCAAAAGCTGCTTGAGCTTCATCGGGTCTGCCGAAGCGTTCTTCCACTTGATCATGAATTCGACGCCGGACGGCATATAGCTGTCGGGAACGGCCACGATGGGCATACCGACAAGGCGCGCGACCTGCCCGTTGATGATTGCCTTTGTGGTGAAGCTCTCATTGTTCTTGAGATCGTCCGCAAGCCGTGTCTGCACCGCCAGCGTTTCCGTCACGAAGCACACGCGGTTGTCGTTTGGCACGAGCTCGTTGTTCAGCGCAGCGTTCGCCTCAAGAAGCGCCTGTATAACCGTGGCCTTGGTCAGCGCGGTCGAATTGACCTTGCCCAGCCCCGCGCCGTTCGCCCAGCGCAGAAGACGGTATTTGTCTATCTCCGGCACATACTTGTTATCCCAAGCGGACTTGAGATAGGCATTGACCTTGCGCACATTCTTTGTGTCCTGAATGTTGTTGATGTCCATCGTCTTGGCGATGGAGCGTTTACGGGTCAGCGTGTAGGTATTGAGCTCGTCCTCAACCTCTGTCGGCGTGCCGTAGCGGTTTGTGCCGGTCGTGCTGTAATCGTGTATCTCCGGGTCTTCGAGCGTCCATACGCTTATTGCGTTGCTGCCCGTCCAGTCGTAATTGTGACCGCACCATGCGTCGGTCAGAGATTTCTTCTTGAATCTCTCGTCGAGTCTAGTGGAATATTCTGTTGCGAGATTTATCGCCATTTGAAATTAACCTCCGTTGTTAATCGTCGTAGGCGTCCCAAACCTCCTGCATCGCAGATTTTGCAGAGCGGTTTCCGGCACTCTTCATAGAGCCGGTGGAGCGTCCCCTGTTTTTTTCGTTCTGTTCCAGCGCCGCCACTTTCTGGCGGAGCGCCGCGTTCTCATTCATCGTGTAGAGGCTGGTCAAGTCGCCTTTCCCGGCGCGAAAATCGTCCCATACCTTCTGGGGTATCTCTGTCGCCTTGACCTCCGGGTATGCCTGTGCAAAGCGGCGGATCTCTGCCGTGACATCAGGTTTCGCAGGTTCTGTCTGGGCAGGCAGCGTTTCGGTCTCCGCGTCGTGCGCTTTTGC
>ERZ1034897.623-NODE-623-length-16678-cov-15.955423_pt1 | contig 16678 bp, 21 predicted proteins | sample MGYA00520629_ERZ1034897 | MGnify/ENA primary metagenome ERZ1034897 (study PRJEB33766, sample SAMN09781789) | gut metagenome | biome: gut microbiome | host: Homo sapiens | place: Madagascar | study: EMG produced TPA metagenomics assembly of the PRJNA485056 data... | reverse complement strand
GGAGAGATGATGAGCCGTTTATATGCAGGTGTCCAGAAGGTGAGACTAATTTCTACACAGATGCCAAGGCAATGCTTGATAAACATAAAATAAATAATAGACAGTTAAAGGAATTATGGAATGATATGAAAGTATTATCCATGTAGCTACCACCAGTCGAAAGGCCGGTGGTATTTTTGTACGCATTTTTAGGAGGTGATCCACTTATCTCCCTTTGAGGCGCAGGGTTATGCGTCTTGTTTTTATGCCCTGTCATAAGGCTATAAACTGGACAATTACCCGGCCGGAGGTCTAACCGGCTATATCCCATACCGCTGAAAGAGCGGTCAATAAAATATTTCAGGAGGAATGTAACTATGGAAAATATTTATGAGATTTTGAAAGAGTATGGTATGGAAGTCCCGGCAGATAAAAAAGCGGATTTCGATAAGGCTTGGAAAGAAAATTATCGTACTAAAAGCGAGTATGATAATGCGGTTTCGCAGAGGAACAACTATAAGGCCTCTCTGGATGATGTGAATGCCAAGCTGAAGGAGTTTGAAGGTGTCGATGTAAAAGATCTGCAGGGGCAGATCACAAAGCTTCAGGGAGATCTGAAAGCAAAAGATGATGAATACGCAGCGAAAGAGGCAGATCGTGTATTCATGGATTCTATCAAAGAAGCAGTCAAGACTGCCGGTGGAAGAAACGAAAAGGCTGTTATTGCCATGCTGGATATCGATGCTCTGAAAGAATCAAAGAATCAATCCGCAGATATCAAAAAGGCTTTGGAGGATGTAAAGAAGTCAGACGGATATCTGTTCGGAGCAAACGAACCAATTAACAATGCAGTAGGTGGAACCAACATTAGCGGTGGAGCGGATCCAGGAGCAGACGATGTCTCAGCTATTCGCGCTGCTATGGGATTGCCGGAAAAGAAATAAGGAAAGAGGTAGAAAGATATGGCGAATGCAATTACATTAAGAAAAACATATTCCACACTTCTGGATGAGGCATACAAGTTAGCATCATTAACAGCAGTGCTGGATGGACCGAATGATTTAGCTCAGGAGGGCGCAAATGCGAATGAAATCTTAATCCCGAAGATGTCTATGAGCGGATTAGCAGATTATGATAAGCAGACAGGCTATGCCTTAGGAGATGTAACGCTTGATTACGAAACAAAGAAGTGTGATTATGATCGAGGTCGTATGTTCACTGTAGATGCAATGGATAATATTGAATCTGCAGGTATCGCGTTTGGACGTCTGTCCGGCGAGTTCTTACGTACACAGGTAGTGCCGGAATTGGATACATGGAGACTTGCGAAGTATGCTGGATATGCATCAGGAAACAATGTTGCTACAGGAGCGATTGCTGATGGAAAAGCAGGTATTGCGGCAATTCGCGCAGGCAAGACTGCAATTAAGAATGCGGAGGCTAAAACAGAGACTTGCTACCTGTTTATTTCGACAACACTGAAAGGAATGATTGATGACCTTGATACAACGGCATCAAAGAAGGCGATGGAAGACTGGGCGGGAGTAATTGAAGTACCAGCAAGCAGATTCTTTGACAAGGTCACACTGACAAAAACGGGTGCAGGTGGATTTGCAACCACGGGAGGAAAAGCAATTGATTTCTTGATCATGGACAAAAACGCAGCGATCCAGTATCAGAAGCATACAGTTCCAAAGATTATCACTCCGGAGCAGAATCAGACAGCTGATGCATGGAAGTTTGGTTACAGAACAGTTGGTATTGCAGAAGCAAAGGATAACAAGAAAGTAGCAATTTATGTTCACAAAGCCGGAGAGTAAGGAGCGATGTCATGAATGTGACATATGAATTTTATAAAGATTCTTTTGGCGGTTCTTTGATTCCAGAGAACCGCTGGACCTCTTTAGAGATGAAAATGAGTGCAAGGATTAATCAGTATACATTTGATCGAATGGTAGAAGGCAGTTGGCCGGTACGAGCAAAAACAGCACTTTGTGAAATGTGCGATTGCGCATATAGGTATGATCGGCGCGATGGAAAGACTTCAGAAAATAATGATGGCTATTCCGTGTCATATGATACGAGTAAGCCATTGAATGTGATGTTATATGAAATCGCAGAAGTGTATTTGATCAATACAGGATTATTGAGTTTGGCGGTGGATGATGATGTTAACGAATGCAACGATAACTGTTTATAACCGTGGGTACGATCCACTTACCCGTTTCGATACCTGGCATAGAACCGTTATTGAAAATGTGCATGTGTATGTTGATCATAAGGCATCCGTCGGCGATTCCGGACTAAACAGTGCAGAAGTATATAAGATCCGTATTCCTACAGATATAGAGAATGCGGATCAGTATCTTCCGCCGGAGGAATATGCGAAGCTAAAAGATCCGGAAGAACACTGGACTATTCAGATCGAAGACCAGATTGTGCTCGGTGAGTATGGTCAGGAGATTGAAAGACCAGCTGATCTGAAAGATGTACGATTAAGGCACTGTAAGGTGTTGTCTTGGTCGGATAATAGGTTCTGGGGATTGCCACATTGGAGAATTGAAGGTGAATAAATGGCACAGAAAAGGAATTTCTCAATTACAACACCGAGAGGAACATTGTCATCTATGACCAGTAAAAATGGTAAGGTGACAGTAAAACTGGAATGGAATCCGGGATTCGGAAGAGAAAAGTCAGAAGGATTTTCAAAAGCTCAGGCATTTGTAGATTCGGAATGTTTAAGGCTTATGAATCCACTTGCTCCGCGGAGAACCGGTTTTTTGATTAAATCAGCAACATTGGGAACGGTTGTAGGTAGTGGCAGCGTTGAGTACTTGGCGCCATATGCCCGCCGACAGTATCATGAGCATAAGTCGAAAAGAAAATGGTTCGAGACAATGAAAAGAGGGCATCTAAGTTCTGTCAGGAAAGGAGCTGCAAGATTTATTGCAAACTGAAAAATACAAACCGATTATAGATAGTATACGAGATTATATTTTAACTTGTGACTTTTTGGAAGATTACAAGGTAAATGTAGATCATCTAGGGGTAAATATGGAGTATTCTATCAATGCCCTTCCATGTGATCCATTAATAAAGAAGTATGTAGATGGAGGAAGCATTAAGCAATTTCAATTTGCATTAACCAGTAAAGATTGCTATGACGGAGATGCCCGAACAGCAATTGAAAATAGCGGGTTCTATGAACAGTTTGAAGATTGGATTGCAGAACAGGATAGTAAGGGAATCTATCCGGAATTAATCGGAAAGGCTCCAACGAGCATTTCTGTAATGCAGAAAGGATATCTATTTGATTTGGACACAGATCTTGGACAATACGAAATACAGTGCAAGTTGGAATATGAACAGGAGGTATAGAAATGGGAGTTAAGAAGCAGAAAATTGTAAAAAGAAGTGAAAGACTGTCGTTCATGGATGCAACAGGTGATGGAGCATCTTTTGCAAGAATGACGAAATTTACGTCATTGAAGGGAAGTAAGAATCCAAAGGAATATAGCCGGCAGTATGTAGATATGGATGTGGAATCATCAGATGTTGTTGGTTACGCACCGGCTATTGAATATTCTTTTGACCGGCATACAGACACGCCGGTACATGGAAAGATTGCAGAAATCACAGATGATGAATTGTTAGGAACAGATACCTATGTAGACATTGTTACAGTAGATAAGTTTGCTGTTGACAGTAAGGGGAATGCCCCAGCAAGGAAGAGGACATATTCTGTAGTAGCTGACAGCGAAGGTGATGGAACAGATGCTCTTATCTATTCCGGAAACTTTAAAGCGGTATCGGAAATCACAGAAGGATATGCTACAACTGCAGATGAGTGGCAGACTATTACATTTACGGCCGGATCCATGCCGGTGTAGGAAAATAAGAAAGAGGTGAGCCTATGAGCCAGTATGTATTACACGGAATTGATGATGTAGAGGTGGAAGTTGAAATTGATATGGCAGATTATGACTTCCAGGTTAAGTATGAGAAAGCGTTTGAGCAGATGCAGGAAGAAGAAAAAGCACTGCAAAAAACAGGAAAGAACTCTGAAATTACAAAAGGATATTGTGAGATGTTCAATCATCTGCTTGACAATATTCTTGGAGAAGGCGTTTCAGAGAAGCTCTTTGGTGGAAAATATAATACTTTGACAACTGATCGGGTTTATGGTGAATTCCTTGAAATCTGTTCAACGCAGGTGAAATCAAATAATGCAGAACGAACAAAAATCGTAAGTAAATACAGACCAAACAGGGCGCAGAGAAGAGCTAAGAAGTAATGAATGTATTTTATGAAGATCTTCCGGAAACATTGAAAATCAATGGAAAAGAATATCCTATTATAACGGATTTTCGAGAATGGATTCGCTTTTCGGATATGTTAAAGTCGGATCTCCAACCACAGTATAAGCTGGAGTTTCTTGCGGAAATGTTCCTAGAAGATGCACCTGACTTATACACAGAAGAAGGTGTCGAAGAGGTAATGGATTCCATAACCTCTTTTTTGTCGTTGGAAGCTTTGGAATTTCCGAATCAGTATTCGGGTGAGTTAGAAGAAGTAGAAGAATTCGATGAAAAGTCGGAAGAGGTAGAGTATAAGGATGCGACGGAGAAAAAGGCTATTTATTATGAGCAGGACGCACCATATATTATATCTGCTTTTCGAAGAGAATATCAGGTGAATCTTCTATCAGTTCCGTACATGCATTGGTGGGAGTTCCGAATGCTCCTGGATGGTCTGAGTGAAGAGAGCCAGATTAAGAAGCGTATATATTGGCGCACTTGCGATGTGAGCAAGATGGAGAAGAAAGAGCGAATGGAGATATTGAAAATCCGTAGAAGCATTACGATACCGGAGGAGGAATATGTAAGTGACGAAGACATCGGAAATGCATTTATGTAATATAAAAAAACCTCCGCTGGAACGGAAATGGTATCAGTGTCCGTACTGTAAAAAGTCGGCTCTGATCTATGACAATACTGCCGTATGCAGTGGAGTCTTTATCAAATGTAAATTTTGTAAAAGAGAATTTGAGGTGATAATAAAGCACTAGTGAGCCTGTGAGCCGTGCTATTTACCAGGAAAGGGTGATAGTATGGCGGCAGATGGCCACTTGAATTTTGACACAAAACTTGATGAATCTGGTTTTAAATCAGGAATAGGAAAACTTGGTTCAATTGCTAAGGGCGGTCTTACTGTTCTTGGTGGAGCAATTGCGGGAGTAGCATCAGCGATTGGTGCCGGATCTGCAGCGGCCATTAAGGTCGGTTCTGATTTTGAAGCGGGGATGAGTAAGGTTTCCGCAATATCCGGAGCAACCGGAAGTGAATTGCAGCAGTTAACCGACAAAGCGAAAGAGATGGGAGCTAAGACAAAGTTCTCAGCTACAGAGTCAGCGGAAGCTTTTCAGTACATGGCAATGGCCGGCTGGAAGACCGGGGATATGCTTGACGGTATCGAAGGTATTATGAATCTGGCAGCAGCTTCTGGAGAAGATCTTGCTACTACAAGCGACATCGTTACAGATGCGCTAACAGCATTTGGATTATCAGCAAAAGATTCTACGCATTTTGCTGATATATTGGCGAAAGCTTCATCTAATGCAAACACCAATGTCTCTATGATGGGTGAGACATTTAAGTATGTTGCTCCTGTAGCTGGTTCTCTTGGATTTTCTGCCGAGGATTGCGCTACGGCTATTGGTCTGATGGCTAACTCGGGAATCAAGGCAACACAGGCCGGTACAGCTCTTCGCTCAATTTTCACGAGGATGGCTAAGCCTACGGATGAAGTATCCTCTGCGATGTCTGCTCTTGGGTTATCAATTACCAATAATGATGGATCCATGAAATCTCTGAAAGGGATTATGGTGGATATGAGAGGCGCATTTGCAGGTCTTACAGAGCAGCAGAAAGCACAGATGGCCGCCTCGATTGGCGGGCAGGAAGCGATGTCTGGACTGCTTGCTATAGTGACTGCGTCCGACGATGATTTCAATAAATTATCGGATTCCATTGCAAATTGTGATGGTGCATCTGCAGAAATGGCAGAGACCATGAATGACAATTTGCAAGGAGCACTTGCATTGTTCAAAAGTGCAGCTGAAGGACTTGGCATTGAATTATATGAATCTATTCAGACACCTCTTAAGGATATTGTAAAGGTAGGCGCTGATTCATTAAGTCAGTTGACAAAAGCATTTCAATCGGATGGAACAGCTGGACTTATTGAGGCTGGCGGACAGATTATTGCAAATCTTCTTACCGGTATAGCCGGGGCAACTCCTAAAGTTCTGGATATATCAATTCGAGTTATCCAGGCGATTGTTCAGAGCCTGGTAGATAATATGCCTCAGATCGCAACAGCCGGCGGGCAGATTCTTACTACTCTGGGACAGGGGATTTCGAATTTAATTCCGATATTAGGTGTGCTGGCATACACGATTTTAACCACATTCCTGACGGGAATTATTGATCATGGACCAGAAGCATTAACAGCCGGCACGCAAATGCTTACCAGCGTTTTAGATGGAATAAGTTCGAAGATTCCAGATTTAATACCACTTGCGGTATCTGCAATTCTTTCATTTGCGCAAGGACTGGTAGATAACCTTCCTGCTATAGTTCAGGCAGGACTGAATATGCTGGTGGCACTTGCAGAAGGAATTGCAAACTCATTGCCGACACTGATTGAGCAAGTACCGAAGCTGATCAATACGTTTTGCGAGAATATTGATAGCTTGCTACCAAAAATTCTTGCTGCAGGCATAAAGATTCTGCTTACTCTTGCTAAAGGGATTATACAGAGTATACCAACAATTATTGCGAATGCGGGTGAAATTGTAAAAGCGATTTTAAATGTGATCACACATTTGAATTTGTTTACTGCCGGCAAGGGAATTATACAAGGACTTGGAAATGGACTGAAATCTATGCTGAGTTCTATTGCGTCTATTGCAAGATCGATTATTAATGCGATTAAAAATCCGTTTTCAATTAATTGGGGTTCTATTGGAGAAAATATCGCAAGAGGTATTGCAAATGGATTAAGAGGTGCTGCAGGTGCAATAGCAAGAGCTGCGATGAACGCAGCGAAAGCCGCATTAAACGCAGCGAAGAGTTTCCTTGGAATTCATTCACCATCTACAGTATTTCGTGATCAGGTAGGTAAATATATGGCCCTTGGAATGGGAGAAGGTTTTGAGGACAATATTCCGACCAAGGAAATGGGGGCAAGTATCGACAAAACAGTTAGAAAAGTAGAATTGTCAGTATCTGGAGGTAAATCCGAAAGAGTAGATGTGCAAAAGGCTACTGGGAAGAAAGATGACGGAGATGATTCCGGAACACCGATTGTGATCAACAACACTTTTGAGGTAGACGGAAAACCTCTTGTCACCAAGACAACAAAAGCGGTCATCAAGAAAATAGATGGCGATAAAAAAGACTATGAGAAGTCGAAAGGCGTGAAAAAATAGTGAATAAAAGATATGGATTTGAAAATGAAATGGGTGCCACATTGGATTATGGTATCCATTTCTTAAGTTATCCGGTATTTGATTTTGGAACAGAGAAGATTGATAGTATCGAGGTTCCTGGTCGTGTCGGTACACTGACCAGAAGAACCGGTGAATATTCTGATACGACAATTGAAAATGAAATAGAATTTCGTGCTGCAGATAGGAATGAGCATGAATTAAAAATGTTGGAGATCCGGAAGTTCTTTATGAGCACCGGTCGGATAGTGTATACGGATATGGAAGAATATTATTTTCTGGTTAAAAAGGTAAGTATAGACGATATTAAAAAGAAATACGGGATATTTGGAAATGTGACAGTAACATTTACCTGTGATCCGGTTATGTATCTGCAGGAAGGAGATGTATCGGTTCCAATTAGTGGAACGCTTCGACTATATAATCCGTGGTCAGAATCACACCCGATCTTTAAGATATCAGGTGAAGGAGTCTGCAAGATTACAGTGAACGGAAAAGAAGTTTCGGCAAATGTCGGACAGAATCTTCTGATCAATGCGGATCTCATGCAGGCATACCGGGAAGATGGTGTATTGAATAATACGGCAATCACAGGAGATTATGAAGATCTGTATCTGCAAGAAGGATTGAATGAGATATCTGTGAGTTCCGGATTTACCGCAGAAGTTATACCGAAATGGGGAGTGCGACTATGATACAAATTTATGACAGTCAGAATACAGACTTTGAACACAATGGAGATGAAACATTGTTTCCGGAGGAATGTACAGTATCTGCAGAACTGAACGGCACCTGGGTGCTTAATATGACACATCCCATTGATGACGAAGGTCGATGGAAATACATTGAAGAGGAAGCCGTGATTGCCGTTCCGACATTTATGGGGAAAAAACAACTGTTCCGGATCGACCGGGTGAGTACGGTTGATCAGGATGATTCAGAAATTACTGCAGTAGCGTATCCGATTTTCTGGGATTCCGGAGATGATCAGTTTTTGACAGATAGCCGGCCGACCGATAAAAACGGACAAGAAGCATTGAACATTATGCTTGCCGGAAATAAATACTCTGCAGAATCCAATATTACCAGAACAAGTACGGCATATTTTGAGCGCCGCAATATGATGGATGCGTTAAATGGAGAAGATTCGCCGACATTTATCCAGAGGTGGGGCGGAGAAATTCTATATGACAATTATAAGGTTATTGTAAATGAACGTGTTGGCGGTGATTACGGAGCAGAGGTCAGGTATCGCAAAAACATGGACGGAATCCAGTGCGAGATCAGCATGGAGAACGTTGTAACCAGAATTGTACCTGTTGCTTACAACGGATACACGATCGGCGGGAATAGTGGCTATATAGATTCTGCAAATATTGATAAGTATGCCAAGGTTTATACAAAAGAAATTCGGTTTGAAGATGTGAAGATGGAAGAAGATGCCCAGGAAGATGATGAAGAGAATGGCACCATTCTTTGTAAGTCTCAAGAAGAGATGGATCAGGCACTTATAACCAGATGTGAAGAACGATTTTCTGCAGGGATAGATCTTCCGGAAGTAAGTATAAGGGTATCGGTTATTGATTTGGAAAATACAGAAGAGTATAAAGATTTTTCGGATTTAGTTAAAATCAGTTTAGGCGATACTGTGAAATGCCATAACACCAAATTAGATATTACAACAGAAGCAAGATGTATAGGAATGGTTTGGGATTGCATTCGCGATACAGTAGATTCTGTAACACTTGGAGATTATCAGACGAATTTCATTAAGCAGATGACAAGCACGATAGAAAGAATTGCTTCGGTATTCAGAAATAATGGAACATTGATGGCTGATAAAATTTCAGGTGTTTTGGATGCTATGCAGACGCAACTGAAGTGTCAACAAAGTGTTGCGAAGCGAATGACAGTGAGAGCTGTGCTATTTGAAGATTTAGATGAAAATAGTCCGCTGTATGGTGCGATGGCAATGGGAACGCAAGGACTGGAAATCTCAAAGACACGTACTGCAGACGGGCGCGGATGGGATTGGACGACTGCAATCACAGCGAGTGGAATTATAGCAAGTACGATCGTGGCGGGAATACTGTCCGACAAAACGGGACGGAACTGGTGGAACTTGGAAACCGGTGATATCCAGATGTCTGGACGTTTCCAGCAATACGCATTTAACGGCGTAAAATCGTTAGATATATTTGATAACAAAATAAATCTATACGCATGGGACGATGACGGGAATTATGTTGGTAGCCTGCGATCATTTCTGACAGTTGACAAAGAACACAAGGGAATTGAACTCATGTCGGATGCTGATGACCAAGTTCGATTAAGCGTAAAACGAAGAGATACCGAGACAGAAGAAGGGCAGTCAGTTTTTATTGGCGAAAATGGTTACACAGGACTTTTTACGGTTGATGGAAAGGGAAATTCGGAAGAATGGTTTAGCCGTAAGCATGGCGGATCTGTATGGATCCGGAATATGCCTAATGGTGATTTCCTTGCCGGGGGAGTAAGAATCGGGGTGGAAAGCGGACTGATTACATCAATACCATCAAATTCAGTAGCCAACGGAACGTTCGAAGTCATAAGCGGTCTTTCCTGGGCGAATGGCGGTATAACCAGCGTAGACTGGGTAAAAGTAAATGTTTCAAATGGTGCAATCAAAAGCTGGAGCACGAGAACGCAGAATTTCTAATGAGGTGATGAATAATGAATAGCGGAGAGGCACGAGGAAAAGTAGAAAAACCACAAATTACAGTTATTGGAGCTGGTGTAAAAGTAGAAAGCGGAGGAGATATCAATGAAGGCAGAAAAGATAATAAGGTTGAGGATACAGAATAGTACATTCTGCCGAAGAATCAGAGTAGTGCAGGGAGATACAGGAAGAATATTCCGATTCATCCTGGAAGATGTAACAATGGATGGATCGGAACAGGCAAGAGTATATGCTAAGAAACCGGATGGGACAGAAGTATACAATGATTGCGAGGTGGTATCGCCAAACGAGGTATTAATGGAGAGCGATTCTGGTCAGATTTTTGCTGCGATTGGAGTAGTGCAAGCAGAGATACAGATTTCAAAATCAGGAAAAACTATAACCACATACACATTTGAGTTCGATGTGGAGAAATCCCTTACAAGAGCCGGAGCAATCCAGAGTTCCAGCGAGTATGGAGCTCTGGAGACTGCGATTGCAAAAGCAGAAGGATTCTATAATCCGACATTCTCTGAAGCTGCGACAAGGAATAATATCAACAGTGGCGAATCAATACCGACATTATTCGGAAAGGTGAAAAAATGGTTCACAGACCTCAACACACTGATCAAATTAGTAGGAAGTACAGACATATCCGGCATCGGGGATGGCACAGTTACAGATGCCCTTTCTGTAATAAATAGAAAATTTAAAAATAATCCAACATTTTCATCAAGTCCATACAAGGATAAAACGATAGTAGCATTTGGCGATAGCGTCTTTGCTGGCTGGGGATGGAAAGAGGGAACAGGAATCATCCAGCCATTAAAAGAAAAGTATACGGATGCTACGTGGATCAACAAGGCTGAATCCGGGGCGAATATGGCAGTAACATCCAGTCCGGCACATACGCCGATTGTTAATCAGGTTACATCATACACGGGCGCAGCGGATGCGATTATTCTGAATGGTGGCGTGAACGACAAGAATAATGGACTTCCTATCGGATCGATTGAGACTAGTTATGATGCATCATATAACACAAGTACATTCTGCGGTGCATTGGAAAGATCATTACAATACATCATGGACAGGTATCCTCTGGCGGTTAAATTATATATTATTCCACATAGTTTCGGGAAGAACAACTCCTTGTTGGATTCAATCTATGAAAAGGCGATTGAAATCTGTAAGAAGTGGAACATGCCATATCTGGACATGCGTGTATACTCACAGATCGCTATGACATCGGTGAATAAAGACAAATATACCTACAACCCAAACAGCAAGAAAGGTGACGGTGTGCACCCGAACGAAACCTGGTATCGTACATTCTACTGTCCGGTAATCGACCAGGCATTACAGTATCAGGGCATTGGCTCTATTACAGCGTCCAAAGCACCAGAGGTCGTAGCGGTTACAGGAGTTAAACTCGACCAGACAACACTGACACTGAATGCCGGAAAATCTGCACAGCTGACTGCTACGGTATCGCCAAGCAATGCGACCAATAAGAGTGTGACGTGGAGTTCCAACAATAGTAACGTATCTGTATCTGGTGGCAAGGTTACAGCCAAGACAGCCGGATCAGCGATCGTAACTGTAACTACCGCGGATGGTGGATACACAGCACAGTGCAACGTTACGGTTAATGCAAGCACGGAGGTAGATCATACAGAACTGGAATCGCTTAGTCTGGATGGCAATTGTTATTTTGACACGGAAATTTTACCAGACGAAAAGACTAACACAAAAGCAAGATGGAACTTACAGAGCGGTACAACTTATATTGCCGGAGCACGTGACGATAATTATAAAATCGGCTACACCTGTACAGATAGCATTTACGTAGTCCGTGGTACAGCATCCAGCGCCGCTAAAAATGCACCATTCTGGGCGGATAATTGGATTATCGAGCAAACGGGTGCAAGCTACAAGGTTGGAGACACAACCGTAGCTACCGATGCGATAGATTCGTTCAAGCTTAGCAGTCCGTATTATCTTGGAAATATGAGTAAGAACAGCGCACCAGCCGGAACAGGTGTAGTGGGCAAGATCTACTATGCACAGATCTATTCCGGGGATACCTTGGTAGCTGACATGATCCCGGTTAAGAAATCGGATGGCACTCTGTGCCTGTACGACAAAGTACGAAAGAAATACATCTATAATGCCGGAACGGGAACTGTAACAGAATAGGTGGTGACAAGATGAACAATATTATTGAATGCAAATTAGAATCGACTTACAAAGAAATATTCACCGGTCTTTGGCAGCATGACTACGGTCAGATACTTCGAATCACTGGCGTGGAATTCCCTAAAGCTGTAGAAATACAGTTCTCTTTAAATGAAAAGAGTGGAAGTACGATTACAAGAATTGGAACCACAGTGGATGGTGCGACAGAAGTCCAGATTCCAAATGAACTGTTGAAAAACGATGGACGCACATATGATTATTGCATATACGCCTACATATATCTAACAGATGAAACTTCTGGTAGTACAGAATACGAAATTGTATTGCGTGTAAAATCCAGAACAAAACCAGAGAACCCATCAGAAGAACCATTGCCAGAGCCTAATATCTTTCATGAAACCGTAGTAGCAGTAAATGCCAGTGCAGAACGAGCGGAAACGGCAGAGAAGAATGCCAAGGCAAGTGAGGTAGAAGCTGGGAAATATGCTGCTAGTGCATCGGAGAGTGCGGGTGCAGCAGAAAAGACCAAGGAAGATGCGCTTAAGGAAGTCGGAGAGAAAAAGCGAGAAGCAATCGAAGCTATCCGGGAACAGGAAGAGACTTCTGTAAGGAAGATTATCAATCATACCGATAATGAGATCCAACGGATTCAGAATCAGATTGCGAATTCCAAGGGAGAACTTGAACAGACTATTGAAAATGCTAGTGCTTCCAATGAAGAACTTGAACAATCTATTGAGACTGCTAGTGACACTAAGACAGCATTGGACGAGTCTACGGAGTTGGCAGAAACTGCAAAGACAGAGTTGGATACGTCCACACAGAAAGCAGGAACTGCCAAGAATGCATTAGATGAATCCATAGAGATAGCAGGAACGGTTAATGAGACTTTGAGTGCGACTGTGAAGCAAGCCGGTGCATTGGACACTTCTCTTGGAGAAAAGATTGAAACTGGGACACAACTCAAGACAGACATTGTAGCGTCTGGTGAGAAAGCAGTCAAAGACATTCAAACAGCCGGAAGTGAACAGCTCAGTAAGATGCAGGCAGTGGCGGAAGAGTTCACAGCCGATCGGGAGCAGATTACAATCAACAAAGAGGATATTGGTTCGCTAAAGGAAGATTTATCCGACAAAATTACAAAGTTCTATGCATCGAATCAGGGCGAAACTCATCTTGCTGATTCTGACAATGGCAAAATCATGGATATGATGCTATATGGCAAATCATCACAGGATGGAACACCAACGCCTGATAATCCAGTTGAGATTAAGAGCGTGGTGAATCCTACAGTTAAAGTAACAAATGAAGATGAAACAGAATCTCAGACCGTCACCCTTCCATACACATTGAATGCAATCCCTGTTTCAAGTGGTGGTAATGTAACCATCGGTGAACAACAGTATATTAGTGATTATGTGGATATTGAGAAAGGAAAATTGTATCGAAAAGTAAAGCGAGTAAACTTGAAAGATGTTGCTGATATAAAAAAATTACATGGTTTTCATTCAAACGGAAGTGGTTTTTTATCAGTCAACGTTGGCAATGCAAATAAAGGGCACCGACCTATATCGAACCGATATAAAAGTTCGAAGTGGACACAAACAAGCGGATATGTGTACATTCCTAATGGTAATGACATTATTCTTGTTGATGATAGATTTACGGATAAGCAAACAGCAATTAAATTAGTTCAAGATACATATGTAATTTATGTATTATCTTCACAAACTGAAGAAGACTTATCGCTTAAACAAATCAAATCTCTAAAATCACTATCTACAAATTATCCAGTAACCAACATTACAGTCGGTTCCGAAGAGTTGAACGGATATGCAGTATTTAATTATCCTGTATCAATGGCCAATGGATGGAATTATGTTAAGCAACAATTGAACGATAATCGTGATTATATTTATGATATGAATTTGCAATCCGCAGAAGCCTATGTAAACAGTGAATACGCAGTAGCACTTACAGAATTGGAGGTAATGTAGAATGTTATTTACGACTTTGAGAAAAATAAAAATTAGAAAAGGATTGACTGAGGATTTAAAAACAAAAATTGATGTGTTCTATGCACTGAGTAGACTGACAGAAAAGGAATATTCTGAGTTGATGGATGTCGGAAAGGAAGAGGATGAAACAAATGTAAATTAGTCGATGATATTGGAAAACTTCTCCTTCTACTGTATAATGGTGGTGGAGGGAGGAAAGAAATTGGATCATACAATATGGAGAAACAGATTAAACAACAGAAATGACATGGCTGCTAGAATTACACATTTAACTCGAGGAAATGATGCAGACGATGCATTTAAAAACTTATGGAAAATTTTAGTAGATAAAAAATTGAATGGAAGTGGGAATTCTGGATTTATAAATGGAGAAAGAAAAGCTGTATGTCTTCAAGAACTTCCATTAGGTGCTATTGCAGAGAATTTAAGATATGAAGAAATACTAAGTGATAAAATTAGATACTCTCCATTTGGAGTAAGGTTTCATAAAAGCTTCATATACAATAAAGGTGGGAGACCCGTTATTTATGAAAATAAAGAGATTATGAAAAAGTTACTTCCGGAAAATGAATATTGGCGAATTGTTGATTTAGATTTAACAGATCCAGAATCGTTTGTTGATTGGACGCATGAAAGAGAATGGAGGGTACCGGAAGAATTATCATTTGGTTATAGCAATATCGAAGTTATTGTAAAAGATAGTGGTTATTATAGAAAACTTGTCAAGCGGTGTATTGAGACGGAAAGAACAGACATTCTTGTTGGTATACATGGAATAATAACATTGGACAGTGTATATTCTTAGACTAGAGAGGCTAACCCCTCTCTTTTTCTATGCAGAAAGGAGAATACATGGAAATCAGAGCAAGACCTTAACATGGTCTTATTTTTATACGCAAAATTAAAGAATCGAGGTACATAGAGTGTATGTAGACGTAAATACAATCATTACGGGTGGAAGCTTATTGACCGCCGTAATGGTTATTTTTTCTGCTATTTTTGCAGTGTACAAGTGGTATTTAAAGCAGAATCAGCAAGACAAAGAAATAGAACGAATGAAATCAGAACAGTGCTTGCTTACATATGGAATTCTGGCTTGTTTGAAGGGATTAAAAGAACAGGGGTGTAATGGACCTGTTACAGAAGCAATAGACAAGATCCAGAAGCATATAAATAAGCAGGCACATGATCAGGAGGATTAAATATGGATATTAGTACATCAGGAACAGTTGTTGGAATTGTAGCAATCTGCTATGTAATTGGACTTGGATGCAAAGCCTATGAGAAAATTCCGGATAAATGGATTCCGGTCATTATGGCTGCATGTGGCGGAGCACTGGGTGTTGTCGGACTCTATACAATGTCGGACTTCCCGGCCGGTGATGTGATCAATGCAATTGCGGTCGGAATGGCCAGCGGATTGGCGGCAACTGGAGTAAATCAGTTATATAAACAGCAGTGTAAGTAGAGGGCGAATAATCGTCCTCTTATTATTTATGTGCGACGTCGCACAGGAAGGAGATCAATATGGAAGATAAAAAAAGCATGGAAGTAGCAACTGATCAGAACGAAGGTTATGAATTCGACGAAGGTATCGAGCCGACACCGGAAGAAATAGAAGCAGCCAAGAAGCTGGCAGAACAGGAGGTATAATCATGGGAGTATACAACGTACATGGCGGTCATAACAGAATTGTGCCAGGAGCAGGACACTATCTGGACGAAGTAACAGAAGACAGAAAAATCACGGCTGGTGTAATCGCATTACTGCAGGCATCAGGACATACAGCTTACAACTGTACTGATTATGTTGGAAAAACAGTAGGAGCCAACCTTGCAAACATTGTAGCCAAATGCAACACTCACTCTGCAGACTTAGATATTTCCATTCATCAGAATGCTGCCAAGGTAGATCCCGGAGACGGAAAGACAAAAGGTGTGGAAGTGTTCGTATACAGTACTAGCTCTAAGGCTTATGCTGCAGCCGGAAGAGTGTGTGCAAAACTGGCAGCACTCGGATTTACGAACCGGGGTGTCAAGATCAGCACTGGTCTGTACGTCTTGAAGCATACGAAATCACCAGCAATGCTGATTGAAGTAGGATTTGTCGATGATAAGGATGATGCAGATCTGTACAATAAGGTTGGCGTGAATGCCATCTGTAAAGCAATCACAGAAGGTATTCTGGATAAATCTGTTGGGGCAGTGCCGGCATCAAAACCAGCTACAACACCGACTCCTAAGCCAGCACCAAAACCTGCAGCTAAACCGGTAT
>ERZ1034897.610-NODE-610-length-16933-cov-13.512620_pt1 | contig 16933 bp, 22 predicted proteins | sample MGYA00520629_ERZ1034897 | MGnify/ENA primary metagenome ERZ1034897 (study PRJEB33766, sample SAMN09781789) | gut metagenome | biome: gut microbiome | host: Homo sapiens | place: Madagascar | study: EMG produced TPA metagenomics assembly of the PRJNA485056 data... | reverse complement strand
TTGCGGGATAGCCGCCGCCGCCGCCGGTTCCGCCAGCACCGCCGCCGTTGGTCCCGCCTGCGCTGCCGCCGCTTGCAGACAGCAGCGTGCCAAACGAGGACGTGCCGCCCGCAGCTCCCGGACTGCCGCCGGACCCGATCGTGATGGCGATAGACTGCCCTGGGGTAACAGCCAGTGTGTCATATGCCATATGTCCGCCGCCGCCGCCGCCAAGGAAATATCCGTTGTCGCCGCCACCGCCGCCGCCGAAGATGCGCACATTGACGCTGGTCACTTTATTCGGCACGGTCCACGTGCAATCTCCGAGCACAATTTCCGTGCGCATCTGCTTTTTTCCGCCGCCGGGAAAAAATCCGAGAACAGGCATGTCGCACCTCCTACGCCAGCATGATGAGCGTCACGGGGATGTCCACCGTGGGCTTATCCCCGTCCGCCGTAATGGTCAGATAATTTCCGCTCGCGGGCGTGCGCCCGGTCACGGACAGCAGGGCCGCCCGCGCCGCTTCCCGCTGCTCCGCCGTGGCCGTCTGCGCGACGGCCAAAAAGCCATTTGTCCTCATCCCCATGATCGTAAACGCCGCCCGATAGGTGTACGGCGCTGCGTCGCCCGTCCAGTTGGCGGCGGTCAGGGTCACGGTCTGCGTCGTGGACTTTGCCGCGGTCACGGCCTCGCCGGTCTGGTCCGCCGCGTCCGAGATGGTTTTCAGCGCCGTGTCGATCTTGGTCGCGTTTGCGTTAAAAATGTCAATGTTGTAGTAATCGGTCTCTGCCGGGAGCGCCAGACCGTAATTAGGGGTTTCCGCCATGTCCTGCCTCCTTTACAGTGTCCTGATTTGTGCGTGGGTGTATGCCGCCAGCTGTGCGTGGGTGTACTGCCCCACCTGCGCGTGTGTGGCATAATGAAATTGATACTGCACGCCCAAATGAGCTGGCTTGATCTCTTCGATGGCTGCTTTCAGGTCGTCCAGATTGGGCGGCTGGCCCTTGGTCCCGACAAAATCGACCACAAAGTAATACTCGTCGTTGTGCTCAATGACCTCGACCTCGCCATTGGTGTAGCTTGCCGCGACGTTTGCCAGCATCGCCGCCGTTACCGAGCCGACGCCGCGCATCTTGCTGAGGAGGCGGCTGCGCCGGAAATCATAGGGTTTGGCTATGTCCGGCAGGATGCCGTACATCTTTTCCCACAGCGTCAAGCCCCACGTGGCGGATTTGACATAGCATTGATCCGAGATTTCCTCTTGACCTTCCGCCCGGCTTTTGGTCTCCGTTTCCATGGCGTTAAGCAGGTCTTTGGTTTCTGGACTGTTTTCATACCATTCCGGCAGGTATTTCATCAGCTCCATGTGATACTCACCTCCCCCAGCACCGGGACGCTGCCGTCCGGGATGGTCACGCTCTGCGCTGCGCCGTCAAGGGTCAACGTGGTGTAGTCGCTTACGCCCTCGATGTCCAGCAGCAGATAGCCTACCTTCGACAGGCTGACGTTTGCGTCCGTCAGCGCGATACCCGCAAAGTATTTTTTTACCGCGTCCTTAAATTCCAGCAGCATTTCCGCTTCTGTTCGGCTGCCGTCCTTTTTCGCGGCGGCGGCAATGGAGATCGTTTCCGCCGCGGCGCTCGCCACGGTCACGGTCGCGCCGATAGGACGATTGGCCTCGATGTTGGCTTTTGCTGCGTTGACGATTTCGTCCGTTGCAGGCTGCATCTCATGGTCAACGATCAGGACTTTTACCGTGCCGTTGCCATCCCATAGCGGGTAGACTTTGGCGTTCCCCACGCCGTTGACGGCCATGGCCCACTGGTGATAGTGGTTTGCGTTGCCGCTGGTAGCCGGGTTTTGCAGCAGGTCGAGGATGCGGTTTGTCAATTCTGCGTCCGTTTCCGGGTCCGTTCCGCCCGCCGCCGCCTCCGCGTTGGTGATGGCGGTCACTCCCGAGACGCTGGTGGCAAGCGTGTCGATCTCACCGGCGGCGACGTTGTATTTTGTGCCCGCCTCCACAGCCTTGGCGGTCACGCCGTCTGACTGGATGAGATATTGCAAGCCGTCCGAGGTCTGCACGATGGTGCCCTCCGGCAGGGTCTCCGCGCCGGTGATAGTGATCGTTGCCGTGGCCATGGTTCCGGGCTTTCGTATCAGGCCGTATTCTTCTGCACGTTTGTCAATGACCTCGCCCGCGGCGCCGGAAAGAAAAAAGGCCGCCAGAATCGTGTTGTCGATCTGGTAGCCTTTCCAAATCTCCACCGCGACGGCGGAGAGCAGGTCCCGTGTATAACTGCCTTCCCGCGTGTCCAGCCCCGTGGTCAGCAGGTCGAGCATGGATTGCAGGACTTCGTTTACTGTCAGGGTCTCATACATTCAAATCCACCTCTCCGTAGATGGTTTCGATTTTGCAGGCGATGCTTAACCGGTCGCCGTCCATCGTGATGCTGGTATCCCGCACCGCTGTGATATAGGGGTTTATCAGCAGGCACTCCCGGATGGTACGCACCGCTTCGGATTCTTTCAATGCGTCGGTGTAGGATTTGCCGATCAGCGTTCCGATTTCCTGTCCATATTGCCGTGTGTACGCCTCGTATCTGTAGCGCTCCGTGTTGAGCGTCTTAAACGCCCATACCGCCACCGCATCCGCTCCGGTCACTTCTTTTGGTTCCCCATGCCGGAAAATTGGCCTGTTGGCCGAAAAGTCCCAGTCAATTTCCCGACACAGCGGCAGGATGTCGCTTTGCGTTTCTTCCAACGCTGGTTGGATCATGGGGAAGATGCTCATGCGCTCACCACCTTATCTATCACGACAAACTGCTGCCCGCCGTCCAGGGCAAGCAGCAGCACCTCGTCGCCTTTTTGCAGGATGTTTTCCCGCAGCTCTTCGTCTGCCTCAAACGTGGTTACGTCCGGGATAGTCTTGATTTTATTCAGCGTGATCTTGCGCTTGTGTTCTTTTTTTAGTGCGCCGCACAACAGCAGTTGATCCGCGTCAAGCAGTACGCCTGCGCCGTCTATGGTCAGAGGTTTGTCGTTGACGACTGTGCCCAGATAGATGTTCATTTTGCACCTGCTTTCACAGCCCCGTAAAACGGTTCTCGTCAATCATCTTTTTTACCTCTGCAAATGGGAGGTCGCGCCAGTCTTTCGGTGTCAGCCGCTTTTCCTGTTGTTCACGCCGCTGTTTTTCTGCGTTTTCCAATCCGCTTGTTATTTTTGTGTAACTCGCTGGGGCTTGGGTCGTGCTATTGGACACCCCCCGGCTTTTTGTTGGTTTGACACCTTCAAGCTCTTTTGCGTCTGGCAGGTCGAGCACCTGTCCGGGGTAGATCAGGCTTGGGTTTTTGATCCCGTTGACTGTGGCAATCTTATACGCAAGGGAGCTGTCTCCGTAATACTTCCGGGCGATGGCCGCAAGGGTATCGCCTTTTTTGACGGTGTATTTCAGCGGCGCGCCGGGGCCGTCGGTCTCCGAGCGGGAGCCGTTGCCCGTGTCGATGATTTCCGTTGTGGGCGTCTCAAGATAGACGTACTCTACCAGATTGAGCGTATAGTGGACATCGCCTGTGCCGTCCTCCTCGCCGTAGTCGATGGATTCAATGAGCACTGGCAGGTTAATACTGGTGCCCGTTACGACATATCGCACCACAGTCTCCGATTTTGCCCATGCGGCAAACTGCTGCACATAGTCATATGGGTCGTCAAGCCCCGTCCCTATGGCATACGGGACATCCGCCGCCGGGAAAAATCCTTCCAGCTGGATGGTTGCGGGCGTGGGCTTTCCGGGCAGGTTCACGTCACCGATCTCGTCGATGTTTACGGTTTCAATTTTTTTGCCCGCCGGAGCAGAAAACATTGGGGTCACGGGCAGGCGCAATTCCCGCCCGTCCGCGATAAAGCAAACAGTAATCATTTCTCGCTGCCCGCCGTCCTCTCATCCATGATGCGTTCAAATGCAAGTGTCAGCTTGCAGGTGTATACGTTGTTCCGCCATTGGTGTGTGTCACCCTCAACGTAAAACAGGCCGTTCAGACCGGTCTTTTCCTCGCGGACGATGACCGCGCCGCCGGTGACGAGCCGGGTATCGCCCAGACAATTCACCGTTGCGGAGCGCTCCATTTTGTTTTCTTTCAGGATTTTATCCGCTTCCGCATCTTTGTCGTCTTTGCCGGACTGTTTGACGATCCGGCGCATGACGCCATAGAGGGCGATGGAGTCAGCGTCCTGTACAGTGCGGACCACTTTGTCGTTTTTGTCCCGCACCTCTACGCTGTTCACGAGGCTTTCGATCGATTCTCGATAGACAGCGTCCTGCAAATTGCTTTTGCTTTGCACCACAAGAGCGCTCGCCGGGTCCTGCTGCTCCGTCACGGACAGTTTGCCGCCGGAAAACGTCAGGATATAGGTCTTTTTGTTTTTGGCTCCCGCAAGGGTGTAGCCGGTCATGATGGCGTCATATGCCGTGACGCCGGAAAAAATCCGGGAGAACCGCCAGTTCGTTGCGGCCAGCGTCCCGACCGGTATCCCCAGCTGGCTGCACACGGACGCCGCGACGGCTTCCGGGGTGGTGTTTTTTGCTTTGGTGGTGATTTGATTATTGTTCAAATAGATCCCGCGGTCGCGGGCGTAGAGGTCAATGGTGGATTCCGCGGATGAGCGCTCAAGGGTCACAATGTAGCCCTCAAACAGCTCCGCGCCGTTGTCGTCAAAGAGTTGCAGCAGATCGCCCAGCTCCATGGCCACGCGGTCCGCCAGCAGCGTGGCCTCCACGGTCCGGCAACAGCGCTTGCGCTCGCCCGACCACTTGCATGTGGACATGATCTGCGTCACGTCCGTCACGGTTGTCCCGTGGGTGATGGTCAGTTTCATACGGCTTCCTCCTGTCGGCGCTGCATCTTGCGATAGATGGCGTTGGCAATCTTTTCCACGTCCGCCTCCTCGCGGACGGACAGCGTGCCGGTGATCTGCACCGTTACGCCGGAGACGCCGCCGTCCATCGCCCGCGCCTGCTGGGCAGTGAGCACGCGCTCGCCCTCATGCAGATACGTCAGGTAGTTGTCATACGGGACGCGGTCAAGGCCCCATGCGTTGCTCTTGGCCTCCCATGCGCTGGTATACGGCATACCTGTCAGCGGGTTTGTTGTTAACGGATCGCGTACCGTAACCGCCGCGATGGTTCCAAGGATTCCTTCGCCCAATCCCTTGTTAAAGGCTTGCGACATGGTATAGCCAAAGTTTTCCCAGCTCCCACGGATGACGTCACTGCTGCGCAGGCCGTCCACAAGGCTGGTCTGGGTTTTCAAATAGGTCTGGTAGCCTTCGCCAGCCATAAATTCGGCCTCTGCTTCCGACCGCGCCAACGCCAGCTCTTTTCCGGCTTCCGCGCCGGTCAGCCCTTCGGCCTTGATGCGGTCAAGAGCTTCTTGCTCGTATTTTCGGGTGGTTTCTTCTTTTTCGTTTTCAAGGCTTGCCTGCCATTCGCCAATCAGGCGGTTGGCTTCTTTCAGTCCTTCGCCGTCTTCGCCGTTCAGGTATTTGATCTGCGCATTCATTCCTTTCATGCGCGTCTCGTTGTACCCTTCGCCCATGGCGATATCCATTTCGTTTTGCAGACCTTCGAGCGTGGAGCTGAGACCGGCGTAGGTGTTCGCCTGCTCCTCCATAGTCCCGGCGTAGTTTTCGCCCAGGTATTTATAGATCAGCTCCGCCGCTTCCGCGCCTGGGAGCAGACCCTTCGTCACCATCTTCTGGACTTCCTGGGTGCTTTTGCCCAGCCCCTCCGACAGCGCGCCCCACACGTCCACGCCGCGTTCGAGCAGCGGATTGAGGTATTCAAGGGAGGTTTTGCCGGTGCTGTTCATGCGGCCCAGATAGGTGGAGGCCGCCACCATGTCCTGCGTAGACCAGCCCAGCGCCGCGCCGGTGTCGCCGATGCGCTGCATGTTTCCCATGACCGTTGGCGTGTCGTAGCCATATGCCAGCATTGTCTTGGCCATACTGGTCAGGTCATCGTAAAAAAACGGCGTCTTGTTGGCCATGTCTACAACGCCCGAAAGGAAACTTTTTGCCTCGTCCTTGCCGCCCAGCAGCGTGGAAAACGCCACCAGGGACTTTTCGCGTTCCGCTGCTCCGGCAGAACCAGTGGAAAGAGAAGCGGCCTGCTCCTGTGTGCGGGTGTTGTAGAGGTCTTGGATCGTGCTCTTAAATGCGTTGTCTCTGTTGGTATAAACGCTCGTCGCGCCGGTAAGGAGACCGGAAATACCTCCGACTACCGCGCCTATCGCTGTACCTGTTGGACCCGCGACACTTCCCAATGCAGCACCACTGGCCGCACTGGAAAGCATGGAATTGATAAACGATCCTGTTTCACTTCCGAAGGCCGAGCCGATGAACGTTGAGAGCGCCGCGCTGCCCGCCTGGCCGACCATATTGAAAAGTCCCGCTTTTGCCAGTGTTGCGAACATTCCTCCGGAGGTGCCTGCGCGATTCTCCATTTTGGACATGGACGTTTGCGCGTTATCGATGGACTTGCGGGTTTGATCCGCCGCACGGGAGACTGCTTTGAGGTTGTCCGCCGCCTGGGTGTATTTCTGCTGCGCCATTTGCAGCGCCGTGCGGCTTGCCTCGTCGCGCAGCTCCTTATAGGCTTTGGTCGCTTCTTTCAGCTCGTCCTTGGCGTCGTCCGCATCCACTTTTAATTTGGCCTTGGTGCTGTTGAGCTTGTCGAGCTGTTCCTGGAGACCCGCCGCCGTCTTTTTGAACGTGGCGGTCTCCGTTTCCATCTTTTTGAGCGTAGTGGTATAGTTGTCCGTTACGCTTATGGCAATACTAACGTCCGGCATGCTTGGCCTCCTCCACCTGTTTGGATACAAACGCCTGGATCATGAGGCGCTCGCCCATCGGCCTGTTGTAGTAGTCCCCCGGCAGGGTTCCCCAGCGCCGGAACAGATAGTACATCGTTGCAACGTCTGGGTCAGTTTCTATTTTTTTTTGATATCAGCCAGCACCGTGCGGCCATATCCGCAGTGCTCCGAGATGCGGGCATACAAGCCTTGGATTTCACCAGGGCGCAGAATTTTTTTGATGCAGTCAATAGGTGTGACCACGCCAAAGTGCCGCATCAGCTCCGCATTTCGAAAATCCGGGTCTTTGACGGCGTTGAGCACCGCCCAGATTTCCACGTCGTCCGGGTGCATTTTGTTGATCTCGTCGATGCGCTCAAAACTTAGCGCTTTGATCGTGACCGCGCCGTCGCCGCCCAGCAGTTCGGCCAGGCGGGGAATGTACACGGTCTTTTCGGGGATGTCAAAATCCTTGGGGTCTTTTTTGAGCAAAAGGTCAAGCATACTCATGATTAAGCCTCCACAGCGTCGATCAGTTTATACGAGGTAAACGTAAACGGCGTTTCGAACGACAGCATGCTGTTGTTGGTCCAGTCCGTCACGGTCAGGTCGTCAAAGGAGACGCCATACAGCACGATGCGCTCATAACCGTAGGCGTCCGGGTCGTCCAGCAGAGAGACGATGGTGTGCCGCACGTCCCTGCCGTTTTGGATCATCTCCTGCATGAGCATGAGCATGCGGCTGTTGACCTTGCTCATGGTCATGGAGCCGGTTCCCTTGGCGGACATGATTTTAGTGTCTGCCATGAACTGGCGGGGCAGGTACACGTCCTGTTTGTTGACAGTGATCTTGGCCGACAGCGCCGTCGCCTCATACAAATCGTCACCGTCAAGCCAGCCCCGCACATACGTTCCGTTAAAGATGCGGTTGCCGCTGGTGAGTTTTTCCGTCCTTGCCATGTGTTACACCTCCAGCGTCACATTGACGGTAATGTCTTCGATTGCGTCGAGGGGGGAGATCGTGACCGCGATAAAGACCTCGTCGTCCGTGTTGGCGGACTTGATGGTCTGCTCGTCCATGTCGCTGACGTCCACGCCCTTGTCTTCAAGGTATTTTGCCTGGGCGTCCACGTCGATTTCGACCGTGCTGCCCTCTTTGATGAGACCTTCTTTTTCCAGCTGGATCAGGTACTCCTGGATTGCCGTCACCAGCAGGCACTTATTGGAGTAGGTGTTTTGGTACTGGCCGACGTAGCCGTCTTCCGCGGCCTGCCGGATGTCCGTGCGGATCATGTCCAGCAGCTCGATGATCTTGATTTTCTGCCACCACTTATCCTTGACGCCGGAGAGGGTAGTCAGGCTGTTCACGCCGCGCGCGATTTTGACGTTAGTGCCGTCGTGGTACAGCATGAGCTTGCCCGCGTCAATGGCCGTGTCCATGGCGGACTTGGTCAGGCGCTTGACGTCCTGCACCTCCGGCAGGATGGCAAACGTGCAGCTGCGCGTCATGGGCGTACCGGCGATCATGCCTGCGATACGTCCGCAATAGGCCGCCGCGTCAAATGTGTTCGATCCGACGGTGATATTTTCGGCGGCAAAATTGATGATTGCTTCATCATCCGCCTCCGTGTCCGGGAGCACCGCCTTATAAATAGCGTTGTTTGCGCGCTGGGCAGTGATCCAGGTGTCGATGGCCGTCGCCTGGGCAGACGTGCAGGCCGTGGGGCCGACAAGATAGTCAAACTGCTGCGTGGCCAGCCACGCGAGCGCCGTATCCAGCGTGTCGCCGGTAATCACAGACACCAGCACTTTACGGGGCTTATTAACGTGGCCAACAAACACCCGCTCGATGGCCGCTTTGTTGTCCGCAGAGAGCGCGGACGGAATCTGCGACGCCAGCGTCAGGGTATAATTCGCGGCGGCGGCGTCTTTGAGGATCATGGCCACGATGCCTTTTTTGCTTCGGGCGATGGCAGACGACGCCTGTTTCCTAAAAACGACATTGATCGTAGGCAGTCCCATGCGTTCAATCCCTTCTTTCTTTGATTGTGAGGTTCAATTTTTCCATAAGTTCCGCCGTGATTTCCGGCAGGTCGCGGCCCTCGATCCAGCGGAATTGGACGTCGATAAACGTCCGGTCTTTGTCCGGGGTGTTGGTCACGGACCGGATTTTCACGGCCCGGTCGCGCACCATGAGGTAGCCGCCGGACAGAGCGCGCACCACCGCGCCGGACGTTTCCCGCGCCGCCGTGCGGTCGATGTCCTCAAACTCGTCCCGCTCCGGGAAGATAGTGGCGGTCAGCAGCGCGTCCTCCTGGGTGCAGCCAGCCGAAAAAGGGGTGGAGGTCGCCCGGATCAGCTCCAAAAAAACCGAAGGCCGCGTGAATCTACGCGGCAAGTCGTTTTGATACAGCTTGTAATCCGGCAGTTTGGCTTCCAGCCATTCCGCCAGCGCGTCCGCCACGTCTGCGGCGATAACCGGCGTGTTATCCCTTTTCATTGGCCGCCTCCGTCAGTTCCGTCAAAAATTCGTCCATTTCTTCCATGGCGATTTGCATCGCGCGTGAGCGAACGTGCTGATAAAAATGCCGTCCCTGCACAGCGCCCACTTTGATGCGCGGGCGGTATTTGCGGGTCGTCGGCTTTCTGGTCGCCCGTGCGCCTGCTGCGATTTTGTGGCCGTTTTCCACGTAGTTGGTGATGGCGCCGGGGGAGTTCGCGCCGCTTTCACCGCCGCGGGCACGGATAGCGGCATACCCGCCGCGGCTGCCGACGTGCTCCTCCTGATACGACGCCAGCTTGCCCGTGCTGTTGGTGGTCGCGGCGATCTCCCAGTATATCTCCTGTTTGAGCGTTTGAGCGACGCGCTCGTGATAGGCGCGCTGCGATTTTGGAAACTGCTCCCGCATGCCGCGCAGGGTTTCGGACAGTTTTTCCAGTTGCCTGGTGTTTACCGTCTGCATTACAGTTCCACGCTCCTGAGGATTTCGTATTCGTTTTTGGCCGGGTCCGTCCGGTGCAGTGTGGTCACGTGGTACGTCCCCAGTCCGTCGATGGCCAGCAGGTCAGCGGCTTGCAGCTCGATCTCCTTTGGCGTGATGAGCATATAGCTCTCTGCCGTCGTGTCCATGGGTTTCTCGCTTGCCCAGCGGATATAGCGCTCCAACACGATGGCCGGGAACGTCACTCCGCCTTTGACTTTCGCCGTGCGCAGTTCCACCAGCGCCGCCGTGATCTGCGTCCACAGGCGCAAATCCGGCAGGACCGTGGAGACGACGTAGGTCTTGCCGCGCCACCGCAGCGCCTGCATCAGGCCGGGGGCGTTTGCGGCGCGAAACGTCATTTCAGCCGCCCGCGCGCCCATGCCCATGCTGGACAGGATCGTCCCGCGCTCCGATACCTTGGCCGCAGCGCATACGGTCTTGCCGTCCTGATACGTCCAGACATCGCCGTCTTTTTGCAGCGTCAGCAACGTGACTTTTTCCCGCAGGTCTCCCGTCTGCATGGCAGTCCCCCCTTATACCAGATTGATGGAGTGCATGTCCAAAATGGACTGCGCCGTCCGGTTGACGTTGGCTCCGTCAATAGTCATGTCGCGGTTATCGTACATATCCGCGCACAGCACCATGGCTGCAATGGCAAGGCTTTCGTACTGGTCCGCATTTTCCGCCGTCAGGCCGGTATAGCTCAGGACGTACTCCCGCGCCGCCGCAAGCATGGCGGCGGGGGTCAGTCCTTCCGGCTCATCCGGCAGGCGGGCAAAATCCGCCACGTTCTGCCAGGTGAGTTCGCTCAGCTTCACGGCTTACGCGCCTTTCATGGTCAGGACGGCCAGTTTCTGGTTGTCCGTGACCTTGCTGTCAAACTCAAACCAGCCGACCACGCCGATAGCGTGCTGCGTCGCGTACTTTTCACGCAGGATTTCAATCGAGATATTCTCCCGGAAATTGACGGACAGGCCGGAGTAGTCGCCGTAAAGCACGGCCTTGGCGCTTGCGGCCACGGCGGGCATGTTGTCGGACAGATAGACAGGCTTGCCGAGGATACGATAAGGGAACTCGCTGGAATAGTCGTCCTGGAGCAGGTAGCGGTTGTTGCTGTCTTTGAGCTTTTTAATCGCCACAAAGGTATCGGGGTGCATCGTCCAGCAGGCGTTACCCTGATATGCCTGCTTGATTTTTGCCTGGAGGGAGATCAGCTCGTCGGCAGTGATGGCCGTAGAGGCGGCAGTGGTCAGCGTGGTGGTCGTGTTCAGCGCGCCGGTGGCGGCGGAAGAGCCGCTGCCGGTCAGCAGTTCTTTTTCGATCCAGATGGCAATTTCCTCGCCCATCTGGTTGACGATAAAGTCAGTGACGGGCACGGTCGCGTTGTTGATGACACTGCGGCCAATGAGGGTCAGCGCGCCCGCAAGGTAGCCGGACAGGTCAACGCTCGAAAACGCGCCGGAATCCGCCGTGATGTCCGTAAATTCCGACTGGTAGCCGACCGTGATGTCATGGGTGCTGTTTGCTTTGCCCCAGACAGGCACTTTGAGCGTGCCGGGTACGTTGTAGCGGGTGGCTCCGGCAAGGATGGGACAACGGTCATGCACCGTCTTGATGATGCGGTTTGCGATGCTCACGGGGATAATCGCGCCGTTGTTGCCCATGCTGAGGTTCTGCTCGCCGGTTCGCACTTCGCCCGTGCGCACGTATTCCTCAAATGCGCGGCGCTCCATGTCTTCGGTTTCCTGCTGCTGCTTTGCGGCGGGGCGATCCAGCGCGCGGGCGCGCTCTTCGCGGGCGATGGTCTCGTCGATGGCTTTGACGTCGTTTTCCAGCGCGTCAAACTGCGCCGCTTCCTCTTCGGTCATGGCGCGTTTTTCAGTTTCGGCGGTCGAGAGCAGAGCGGTCATCTGTTCCTGCAATTCCGCGCGGCGTTCCATAAGGGCTTTCAGATTCATGGTTCTTCTCCTTATTTCCTGATTTTGTTCAGTCGTTCCAGATAGGCCGAGTTGTCATACGAGGGTTCTTCCCGGATTCGTGGCACGTCCTCGTGGGTGCGGGTCTCGATCGTGGTTTCCGTTTCCGCACGCACCTCCACACTGGTGGCAGAGTACACGGGGCATTTGTTGACCACGAGGGTCACGTGGTCAATGTCCAGCTCGCGCACTTTGCGCAGCGGCAGGTCGTCCGCCCGCGGTTCCAGCTCGTCGATCACGTTGTACATGCCAAAAGACCAGCCCTTGATTTTGCCCTGCTTGGCAAGGTCGATAAGGGTCGGGTCCTTAATCAGCACGTCCGCGTGCAGGCCGATGGCGTCCTCAAAGAGCGACGCCGTTCCGCTCTCCGTGGATGCGTAGACGTGGGTGTCGTCGTGATCCACTGTGACGTTGATGTTCCCCGCCCGCTCGATAGCCCGTTCAAAGGCCCGCGGCTCGATCTCTTCGATGACTTTGCCGTGCGGCGTCATAACGGGGCGGGACTTTTTCTCCGTGACGTTGACATATCCGCAGATCCGCGCGCCGTCAGCTCTGATTTCAATTTGCATGTGCGTTCACCTCCTTCCCTTGATGCAAGCCGCCAGCACACATGAGCCGATCAATGCCGCCCAAAGTCCCAGCTTGATGAGCAGCGGCCACGCGCCGTATTCTTCGACAAGTTTGATTGTTGCCAGCAGTTCCATTGTTCTCTTTTTGCCCTGAAAAGGGCATACAAAAAGCGCCTTGCTTTCGCAAAGCGCTTAGAAGCGTCGTTATCCTTACAGTGTCAATACCGATTGACTTTGATGGAGCGCCTCGCTCGTCGCCGCCAGAAGATTGTACGCACAGCCGTAAGTGATATTTTTCTGTTTCAGCAAAAGGATAATCTCGTTGATCGTCCGGTCGGTTTCTTCCGCGCTCAGTTCGTCGTGGCAGGCGGCGATAGCGCGTATGACGTTCCGGTTCAGCTCCATTTTCTTCTCCTTTCACGCGCAAGCGCCCCGCAACAGCAGGGCGCTTCATTTTGTTATTTGGTCAGTCGGAATTGTCATCCTCTTTTTCTGCTTCTTCTAGTATCCATTCCGACCCGTCATCTCCCGGTGCAAATCCATCCGGAACTGATTCGTCAAAGTATTGCCAAAGCTCTTTCCGCGTCGCTTCCGGGTGTTCCTCGATGAACTCAAGGATTTCATCCGTGAATTCATATCCATAGCAAAAAGCTGCAAGGGCTTTAATGTCCAGCGCAGTCTCATCGTCCGTGATTAGGTATTCCAGCTTTTCCTGCATCAAATTCTGAAATTCTTTTTTTTGCATCTCCGATCATCCTCACTCTAATTCATAGCGTTCATGCACAATCATGGCGCCGTCCCCATCTGGTGTCACGCGATACGCATAATTCATGCTGTATAGCATCAGCGGTCCGTCTTCCGGTTTTGCGTTTGGATATTTTGTGTTCAGTATGCCGCGCAGGTAGGCATATTCTCTTGGCGCAAGCGTGATTCCCCCGTGATTGCCTCGCGGCGACTCGGAATAATGCGTCTTTTTTGTCGTTGACTTCCGCTGTTTTAGTGCGGATGGTGCTTTCGGTTTTTCCGCGTCGCCTGCATCAGGCTTCTCTTCCTTTGCGCCGCCTGGCCCTGACGTGAACCTGCCGTCCGCGCCGTGGTTCGGGTTTCCGCCTGCCCGCGGCTCCATTGTACCATCTTCCGCTCCGTCCTGCAACGGCTCCGCGGTAGATTCGCCGCCGGTTTCCAGCGTTCCCTCGCCCATCGTGCCGGTCTGGTTGGTGTTGGGTGTATAGATGCGCTTGGTCTTGGGGTCGTACAGCACGTCTTGCAGGCCGAGCTTGATCCAATTCAGACCCAGCGGTTCAAGGTCTTCCGCGTAGCGCACTTCGTCGATCTGCATAAAATTCGCGTCGAGCGCAGTCTTGTAGGCCGCGAACCGGCTGCCCATGTCGCCGCGCAGCAGCTCCTTGGTGTCAAACGCCCAATACAGCTTTCCTTTTTCTCGCTCAAGCAAAAGGTCCCGGTTGAGGGCGCACTGGATCGTCACCATCAGCGGGATGGCGGCCAGCTTGGCAAGGCTCGCCGTGTCCTCTGCGCTTGCCCGCCCCTCCATCACCTCCGGGGAGACGTGGAAAATCTTGGCGAACTCCTGCGCGTTGGTCTGCTTGTTTTCGTTCAGCTGCATTTCCACGCTGGTGTTTGAGGATTCCTGGAATTTCAGGCCGTTGTTCAGGACGATGGCGTTTTCCGTGTCCAACGAGTACAGCCTGTTAAATCCCTCGCGTAGTTCGGCCAGTTCTGCCGCGCCGAGTTTCTTTTCGGACTGCAAAAAGCCCTTTTTGTTTCCGCCCTTTTTGATGAGATTGCCCTCAAAGATCAACGTCCGGTAAGCCACCTCGATCAGTTTGCTGCTCTCCTGTGTGATGGGAACGCCCTCCGCGCCGTCGCGGGTGTTGCGCAGAACCTTAAAAAACTCATAGGGTCGATACCGCTGTCCGTCCACCAAAATATCAAAATCCTTGTAAATGGCGTCGTTGTTTTTGATGATGGAGATGCGCGCCTCATCCACGTAATGCAGGGATTTGATTTTCCCACGCTCCCGCCGGATATAGGAATACCCGCCCTTGCCGGTGTAGTAGTCCCGGATCATGGCGCGCCAGAACTCATTTGCGTTGAGCGTGTCGCCGGTCTCATCGTTGAGCAGTTTCAAGCGGGGATCGTCCTTGACCTCTTCGGCCTTGCCGTCCGTGTCTTTGTACAGCTTGATGGGCGTACCCGCGATCACTCCGGCGATCAGGTCAATGCCGCCGGAAACCGTGGGCACTTGCAGCGCCTTTTCCTTGCTTATCGGTTCGCCTCCGAGCATGGCGCACAGCAGAGCGTCGTCGATCTGTACCTCTGCCGCCCGTTTTTCTTTTCGCCTCGAAAAAAATCCCATGTGTTCCCCTTACATCTGGATCACAAAATCACCTGCAAATTGCTCCTGCTGCAACAAAAAAGTGGCGTCCAGCAGGGCCGCCACCATATCGATCTTGCCGTTTGACCGCCGCTTGTTGACAAAGCGGTTGAGGTTGGTGTCGTAGGTGCATTTTGCGTTGGAAAAATTGATTTCCAGCAGTTTGTTTTGTTCGTAGTGCAGTTTCCCGCGGGCGATGACTTCCGCCAGCCACTTGGTGGGAGGGTGGAGGACGCTCGAATGCTGCTTGACGATCGTGCATTCCATTCCAGCCTCTTCCAGCTTTTGCGCCGTGCTCATGGCGTTAAACCGGTCAAAGCCCACGCCCAGCACGGTCACGCCCAAACGCTTTTCCAGTCCCATCACAAATTCTTCGATGGCCGCATAGCTGACGATCTCGTCGCCGCAGGCAAAGCATTTCCCTTCGCGGATAAAATCCTGGTAGTCCAGCTTCTCCGCCCGGTTTTTTTCAATCATGCGGTCCTGCGGGATAAACGCCCACACGTCGCACAGGATCCCATCGTTGCCGTCGTCGGCCACCATGGCCACAGCGCAGTTGTCGTTCGTCATGGCAAGGTCAAGCCCGACATACACCTCGCGGCCTGTCCAGTCGATATGCTCCACTTTGCCGCGCCGCACGTCCTCGACGGAGACATAGGTTTCCGTTCCCGCGCCCTGGTAGATGATATTGCAATGTTTGCACAAAAAGTTCTCCCGCGCCGATTCGATCGAGATGGCGCGCTGCCGCTTTTTGAGCAGGTCCTCCCAGATTTCCGGCACTTCGAGCGCCAGCGGGTTGGCGTGCATCAGGATGCTGTCATCCGTCATCCAGTCCTTCGTGTTGTCCGGCTCGTACAGCAGAGCAAAGAGGCTTTCGTCGTCATCCAGCCCGTCGAGGACGCGCTTGGCATATGCCACCTGATCCTCAAACGGGTTGTCGATCTTGGGGTACTTGGTGGAGATGATACAGCCCAGCTTGTTTTTGATGGTCAGCTGGCCGGACTGCATGGCCTCGATGGCGTAGCTGTTCGGGAGCGCGCCGACCTCGTCCACCAAAAAAACAGACGGCAGTTTGCCGTCCAGCTTGTCGTTGGAGTAGTTGAGCGGGATATATTCCGATTCCGTCAGCTTGCAGCGGACCAGATCCCGCATGATCCGGAATTTTTCGCGGAAAGCGGGGGAAGAGCTGAGGATTTCCCGCAGCGCCTCTTTCAACTCGCGGGACAGCTTTCCATCCGGCGCAACCGAAAAGAAACGGGAGAACTTCGGCTCCATCAGGAGCAGCAGAATAAAAAAGACCGCGATGTCAAACGTCTTTGCGTTTTTCCTCGCGATCTCCAAAAGGACTGTGACGTATCGCCGTTTGCTTGGGTCTGCCTTGCTGACGACGCACAAGCTCGCCACCCACAGCAGCCACTGATACCCAGCGGCGGCCTCTTTTACGGTCTGTCCGGCTTTGAGGGATTTGGGCGGCATTTGCATCAGGGCGGTCAGCCCGTCGATGAGCCGCAGGCGTTCCTCGTCCACCGTCCACTTTTCCCTTTTGCCCTCCGCCACCGCCACAAAGTCCGCGCACTGGATGCGCACATACTTCGGGGCGGCGATTCGCCCGGCTACTACGTCCGCGGCGTAGCGATAGGATGGGTGATTCAGGATCATTTCGCCATGCCTCCTTGCAGCAGGCGCATGACCGGGTCAGCAGCTTCCTGCTTTTTTTGCAGGGCGATGTTCCCCAGTTTTGCTCTGCTCTGGGGAGACAGTCCCAGCTCGTTGCAGCAGCGCAAAAAGTCCTGTGTGTATTTTGCTTTTGCCGTAATCAGGTCACGGTCTGCCAGCCGCGCTGGATCCTCATTTATCATCTGTTCGATCGCTTGCATACGATCCAGCGCGATGGCGCACAGCGTCAGCAGATACACGTCCTGCCCGCCCAAAACATCTGCCGGTTCCAAAAATTTCAAAAGATTTTTGAATATTTTTTTCTGCGTTTTGGACAGATAGCCAGGAGGCGACAGCCGCGCCGGTTCGCCTCTGAGTTTTTCTTCCACGCGCTGACGCGCGGAAATTTCTTCCTTCGTCTGCGAACACTCTGTTAAAAGTTTCGCAGGTTTGCACGGTCTTGCCATGCCGCCGCCTCCTTTCCTGTGCCGGACCCGCCCGGCTCATTTCACAGATTCACCGTGGA
>ERZ1034897.609-NODE-609-length-16946-cov-25.323308_pt1 | contig 16946 bp, 18 predicted proteins | sample MGYA00520629_ERZ1034897 | MGnify/ENA primary metagenome ERZ1034897 (study PRJEB33766, sample SAMN09781789) | gut metagenome | biome: gut microbiome | host: Homo sapiens | place: Madagascar | study: EMG produced TPA metagenomics assembly of the PRJNA485056 data... | reverse complement strand
ATGTTTTTCCAATTTTTTTTGAAAAACATATAACCTATTATTTTACCCTCTACAAAAACGGTGGTTTTTGTATATCATTTATAGAATATAAAACGCCGAAACTTTTCTTTAAATCAGCCTGAAATCGATAATTTTTTAGCGCTAAAATCCGATAACTTTTTAAACAAAAAAAAGCCCCTCAAAAAATGAAGAGCTTATATTTATTGGTGCTCTGAAGAGGACTTGAACCTCCACGGGAGACCTCCCACATGCACCTGAAGCATGCGCGTCTACCAATTCCGCCACCAGAGCATCTTGACAGCAAAACATATAGACGCTTTTTTTACCACTGTCAAGAATTTTTTACCGATTATTATCTATCTGTTCTCGATGATATGAGTTTACGTTTTAAAATTTCAGCCAAATTACGCAATTTATTATTTTCAACATTTTTAACCGGAACAATCTGTTCTCGGCTTGGAATATTATCATTTTTTGCCACATTTTCTTGACGCAAAGCACATATTTTCTTTTGATTTTTGTGCTGCTGAGCGGCATTTTTCATTTGCTCTTTAACAGGTTTATTTGTTTTTTGCACCTGTGGCGTATTTTGTTTACGCTTAATGGCTGCAGTTTTTACTTTTTCTTTAATACTAGTTTCAGTATTTGAATTTTCAGTTTCATTAGATGTTGCTTGCGTATTTTCTTGAACTTTTTCTTTATTTTTTGCACTTTCAACAATATCTGTGTATGTCTTTCTGAATTTATAAGCATACTCCTGATTCTCAGCATTTTCTACATCATAACGTACATTTCTGGTCAGATTTATAAATTGATTATCTTTCATCTGAATTTCCGGCTTTTGAAAATCATGTTTTTGCTGCCATGCATTTTCTGTATCTTTGCAAAAATCCGGATATATTTTATTAAAGTTTTTAATAATAGCATCGTCTAAAGCTTTAGAATCCTCATTCATAATAGAACTACACATATCATTAACACTTATTTTATCACCAAAATTTTTCTTAAACCCCGGCAAAATTTTTTCTGCTTCTTCATCTTTTCCTAACGCATGTAACGCTATCAATTTACTCTTAATATTCTTAACGCTATGATAAGCACATACTTCTTGATAATCTTTTAAGGATAGTTGTTCATCTTTTTGATTATGTTTTAAATATGATGTCTGTTTAGCTTTATCTTCATACTGGCTATGAGGAATAACAGCAGCTGTTACATCACGCAGTCTGTTCACAACATCAGCTTCCCAGCCTTTTATAGTATTTACCTGATTAAAATCTTGCTCTTCCTCTTCTTTTGTCTTTGCAGAATTTATATATGGTGCAGATTGATCTGTTTCATTATTTTCTGACATTGTAAACTCTCCTTAAATACCATTTGTCTAATAATAACAAAATTTCTGATTAAAGGCAAGTCAAACCGAAGATTTAAGAATTTTGTCATAAATTTGAAATATTTATTTTAACTAAAACAACGCCTTTATATCATAAATCCCATAAGCATCCAAAAGCAAGGCCGTTCCCAAAGCCACACGATACAAAACAAACGGGAAAAACGACCATTTTTTAAGCCATTGCATCAGCACAAATATTGCCATCAATGAAAAGCCAAAAGAATAAAGCACGCCGTCAAACGCTCTCAAAATCAGCATCATATCCCCGCTTTGCCAAATTTCATAACCTTCCACCAATCCGGCAGCAATAATTGTTGGGATAGAAAGCAGCATCGAAAATTTAGCGGCTTCACGACGCTCCAAGCCCAAGAATCTCCCCATGGTAATAGTAATACCTGAACGGCTTGTTCCCGGAAGCAAAGCCAAACATTGTGCCAAACCAATTAAAACCGCGTCTTTTACTTCCAGATTGCGGATTTTCAAAGCTGTCAGCGACATTCTATCTATAACCCACAGCAACAGTCCATAAAGCAGAATATTCCAACCGATAAGTTTGGTACTGCGAAGTTCTTCTGTCCCCATAAACTTTAGAGCCGCACCGCAAAACAATGCCGGAATGGTGGCAATCAGCACCAAATAAAACACCTTGCAGCCATATATTTTAAAATCGGGCAGCAATTTGCTTTTAGCCACACCCACAATCATATACCAAATATCGCGCCAAAAATAAATCATCACAGCAATAATCGAACCGATATGCAGTGCCACATCCATCTCCAACCCTTGGTCGGGAAAAGAAGTAAATTTAGAAAATAAAATCAGATGTCCCGAGGAACTAACCGGCAAAAATTCGGTAATTCCTTGCAACAAAGCCAACATTGTCAAATGAAAAGTCGTCATTTTAGTCCTCTATTTTTTTGCAGTCTTTATCATAAAAATTCAACAGATTTTTAGCGTCAAAACGCACGCCGTTCAGCGAAGCGCCCCAATGTAAGTGCGAACCGGTTGCTCTGCCGGTTTTACCGGCCAAACCGATAACTTGCCCTCTTTGCACCTTATCGCCTTTATTTACCAAAGTTTTTTGCAGATGCGCATAAACCGTACTCAAATTATGTCCGTGTTCCAAAACCACCACATTGCCGCTATAAAAATACGGTCCGTCGCTCAAAGTGACAATTCCGTCAGCCGGCGCCTTAATTTTGGTTCCTTCCGGCACGGCGATATCCCAGCCCTGATGCGGATTTTTCTTTTGTCCGTTCATAATGCGCTGTCCGCCAAAATTACCGCTGGTACGTCCTTCCGCCGGTTTCAGCATATCAGCTTTCCAACTTTCGGCATTGCTAAATTCATTCAGCGCGCCGCCAACGTCTTTTTGCTCTTTTTGAATAGCCGCCCAATCGGTTTTTGCCGGTGCAACTTTAGAACTAGGCAAACCATTTATCTCTTGCACGTCCCATTTAGTTTGAGCTATTTGCAAATTATATGTCCGCATCGCACCGTCTTTATAAAAAATTTTCAACGGTTGAAACAATTCGGCGTCACGGGCAAAAGCGATAGCCAACTCGCCGCTTTCATCAGCGTTATAAGTTTTGCCGTTTAGCTTAATTTTAGCCAAATTACTATCCTGTAAACGAATAATTCCGCCCTGCTGCGCCGCACCGCACATAGTAAGCGCCTCGGCCGGCAGCGCCGCCAACAAACTACAAATCGTCAAACAAATCGCCTTGCACGGCATTGTGTTTCTCCATCATTTTAACCTTAACGATTCCGTCCACAAATCGAATGTGCAATTCATCACAGCGTTTAGCCTGAGTAGTTGAATACAGCGTTTTAAACTGACCGTCAGAAACCCAAGCAAATCCACGTTTCAGCACTGATTCTACCGAAACAGAATCCAGACGCAGAGCCAAATTTTTCAGGCTTTCTTTCTTAGCGTCAAACAGATTCTTAATATAAAAAGGTTTCAAATTCGTCAATTTTAACAAATTATCTTTATCTTTCAGCAAATTTGCAAACGCCAATTTCAGCCGTTCGCTGCGGTCATCAATTTTTTGCTGATTTTCCAGCACCAACTGCTCAAGCGGCGGAATTCCACGCCCAAGCGCTTCAACGTATTGCTTAAATTCACTCATATAACGAGTAACCGCATTTTGCATACGTAAATCCGCCGTCAGCAAGGTGTTGTATATGTCTTTTTTGACCGGTACAGCCAACTCCGCCGCACCTGTCGGTGTCGGAGCCCGCAAATCCGCCGCATAGTCAATCAACATGGTGTCGGTTTCATGCCCAACCGCCGAAATCAGCGGAATAACCGAATCATAAACCGCCCGCACCACAACTTCTTCATTAAACGGCCACAAATCTTCCAAACTACCGCCGCCGCGAGCCACAATCAACACATCAGGACGATTTTTATCCCCCAACGGCAAAGCGTTAAACCCCTTAATCGCCGCGGCAATTTTTTCGGCAGCTCCCTCGCCTTGCACCGGCGTCGGCCACACAATAATGCGGCTTGGAAATCTATCGCGCACCCGATGAATAATATCTCTAATCACCGCACCGGTCGGACTGGTAATCACCCCGATAGTCTGAGGCAAATACGGAATCGGCTTTTTATGTTCTTGAGCAAACAAACCCTCGGCCAAAAACTTTTGCTTGCGCTCTTCCAAAAGTTTCAGCAACGCACCTTCACCGGCGATTTCCAGTTTTTCTATCACCAATTGGTATGACGAACGCCCGTTAAAAGTTGTGATTCGTCCGCTGGCAATCACTTCTATACCATCTTCAATTTTAAGCGGCAGAGTATTTGCCACACCGCGCCAACAAACGGCAGCAAGCAGTGAATTTTCATCTTTCAGCGACAGATACCAATGTCCGGAATCCGCGCGCTTAGCTCCAAAAATTTCACCTTTTACCCGCACAAACGCAAACGAATTTTCCACCAATTTTTTAATAGCGGCAGAAATTTCGCTCACAGTATATTCTTTTATTTCCGGCATCATATCAATCATAAGCGGCATAATAGCGTATTTAACCAAATAATCAACCGCCTTTTAAAATTTCTGCACGGATTTTAAAGTCAATGCTCCGGCACACAAACCGGAGCATTAAAACATAGTTCTTAGCCTCAAAATCAGAACTTGTATTTCAGATTAGCATAGCCAATATGGTCTTGATAATGGCTGCGGAACTTGCCCTCGTAACCAATGCTGCTTTCCACATCTGGTGAAAGGTAGAAAGTCACGCCGGCGCCGGCTTCCACGCCAAAGCGGTTCAGATAGTAGTGTAGATAGCGTTAAAACAAGAAGAGAGAAAATTTTAGCGTACAAAAATACCGGCTGCTTATTGCTGCAACCGGCACTAACTCTCAGAAACTCGGATAGCGTGCGTAGATGCGACGGAATTTTTAAGTGACGTGTACAGATTAGTACACGAGCGCAAAACTCAATAACCAAAAAATTGCAGATAGTAGTGTAGATAGCGTTAAAACAAGAAGAGAGAAAATTTTAGCGTACACAGAAGTACGTGAATTTTCTCTCTTTCGTAGTTTTGGCGCTAGATGCGCTGCTAGATGTGATTTTTATATTTGGACGGTGTGAATCAAATTAGTCATCCCCCTCTGTCCAATTGGATAACCGGCAGTGATAATCAGATAATCGCCTTTTTTGCCAAGCTTGTTTTCTTGAGCAACAGCAACAGCGGTTTGTTCCATACGTTCAAAGTTTTGGAAAACTTCTTGATTTACAACACTTTTCACACCCCAAACAATTCCCATACGACGGGCAACTTCCAATGACATTGTAACTGCCAAAATCGGCAAATCAGGACGTTCACGCGCCATAGACAAAGTGGTAAAACCAGAAGCGGTGTAGGTCACAACTGCAGCCACATTTGGCAAAACATCAGACATTTCGCTGGCAGCATAGGTAATGGCATCGGCCATATCTTCGCAACCGGACAAGTCTTTGTCACGCTGAATAAATGAATAATAAGAACGGTCGTTTTCTACTTGTGTGATAATATGGTGCATCATCGACACGGTTTCTGCCGGATAGCTGCCGGTTGCGGTTTCCGCCGAAAGCATAACCGCATCAGCACCATCATAAACAGCGGTTGCCACATCAGAAACTTCGGCTCTGGTTGGGGTTGGATTATTAATCATAGATTCCAGCATTTGGGTTGCCACAATTACCGGACGTGCGTATTTACGGCAAGTTTTGACAATGCGTTTTTGCAACACCGGAACAGTTTGAATTGGGCATTCAACACCCAAATCGCCGCGCGCCACCATAATACCGTCAGATTCTTTAATAATATCATCAAGTTCGGTAATAGCGCTTGGCTTTTCTAGCTTAGAAATTATCCATGCTTTGTCACCAATAAGCTTACGGGCATTGCGCACATCTTCCACGCTTTGCACAAAGGAAAGGCAAATCCAATCCACACCCAAAGAAAGCGCAAACTGCAGATCTACCTTGTCTTTTTCGGTGATAGCAGAAATCGGCAATTTAACGTTTGGCAGATTTACGCCTTTATGCGCCGAAAGATAACCGCCGACAACAACTTCTGTTTCCATTCTATAGCCGTCTTTTTTGCTAACTCTCAATTCAATATTACCATCATTGAGCAGCAGCATATCGCCGACTTTTACGGCTTCAAAAATTTCTTTATGCGGCAACATAACACGAGTTTCATCACCTGGCTTTTCATCCATATCCAAAACAAAAGTGCTGCCGTTTTTAAGCAAAACTTTATCCGTTTTAAAAGTTCCAACACGTAATTTTGGGCCTTGCATATCGGCAATAACCGTCAGGTGGCGCTTATATTTTTCGGCCAGTTTACGCACAGTTTGATAGCGTTCAGCATGCTCTTCATGCGTACCATGGCTAAAGTTAAAACGAAAAGCGTCCACACCAGACAGCACCAGCTTTTCAAGCATTTCTTCCGAAGCAGTTGCCGGTCCGACAGTGGCTAAAATTTTGGTATGTGTATCAATAGGCATTATTTTTTCCTCACAATGTTAAACTTTATAACAACTATACACACATATAGGTTAAAAACTTGTTAGTTTAAAGATATTTTTTAGAAAAATTACAGAGAGCAAATTTACATCTCCTATCCTATCGCACCATTTAGATATTTTTTAATATTTAATTTTTCACTACTTTTTTTAATAAGGTTCTGCACGCAAAACATATTGCAAATTATATTTTATCTGTTATCATAAAGTTGGCTAACAAAAGTTAGTTAGTGCCTGAAAAGGTGCGGAGCTGTCGAAAGCTCTTAATATCCTACGGTGTTGGATACATCGTTAGTTGCCTATAAGGGGCAACAAATATCCCCGATTCATAGTGATATGGTCGGGGAGCTTCTAGCGTATGTTCAAGGATTGCCGATTATCTCTGAAATAAGACTGTCTGAAAGGCTAGAAGAGTCATTTTAGGATATATGATTTTCGAACTCTCCGACCACCTTTTCATAAGGTGGATTTTTTATATTTTAGTTAGAACCGAGGAGAGTTTTTATGAATAAAATTATGTTAAGTTTAGTTACCATATGCTCTGTTTGTTTAACATTTTCCGCAAATGCAGAAAATAAAGAGCAAGAAAAGATACCGGCTGTAATAACTAAGGTTATTGATGGTGACACAGTCAAAGCTGTTGTTGGCAGAGAATTAATATCAATCAGATTAGCAGGCATTGATTGCCCTGAAACCAGAAAAAATGAAAAAAGTGATAATCAAATTGTTACTTTTAATGTTCAAACAGCTGACGATATAAAGATTTTAGGTAAAAAAGCAAAAAAGAAACTAAAGAAACTTCTAGATTTCAAAGAAGGAGAAATAACTTTTCAAGAAACTCCGGAATTTGTTTGTAAAGGCGAAACTCGCAAAGTTGGTTATCTTTACGCCGGAGATATTAATGTTAAAGAATATATGTTAGAAAACAATACCTGTGTTCCATTTACATGTAAAAAATAATTTGGAGCAAAGAAAATGAAAATATATATATTTATATTTGCTATATGTATAATAGCTGTTAATGCTGAAGCTCGAAAACGTAAATATGACGATAATTTCTCAGATTATCCTGTTTATAATTCTAATATTCGTTACCAAAGAGGCTACTTTAGAAAAGATGGAACTTATGTAGAATCTCATTATAAAACAGTAAGGGATGAGTATAAAAATAACAATTTTTCATCTTATCCAAACACAAATCCTTATACAGGTAAAAAAGGATATAAGCGTTTAGATAAAGAATATTACTACTAAAAAGAAAGTGTGATTGAAATGTGGAACAGTGATGTATTTGTTGTTTTTTTCTTTGGAATGATGCTGGGAGCGGCAATTTGTCATAAGGTTGATTATAACAAAGTAAAATTAGACGATTATATTGTATCAAATATAGAAAAGATAACAATAGAAAAATTAAAACAATATGTGAATTCCCTTGATTATACAGAAGATTTGTTAGAGGAAAGTGGATTTATACGAATAAGTGAAATAAATAAATTTTGTAAAATTTCTGGTAAGAATATTATTTGTAATACTGCAAAATAAATTGAGGTCACAAAATGGATAATTTTAAATGTCATGCCATTATTTCTATTAGTTTAAATATTATAGTCATAATTTGTTTATGCTGTGAATATCGATATATAAAAAAAGAAAATGATGAATTAATATATAATCAAACCAATTTATCTGAGGCTGTATCAAGAAATATTGATATAATAGATTCAATATTTGAAATTGATGAAGAATCTGATGAAATTTTAAGTGATTTTATTTATGATATTATGGAAAAAAATCACTACGTAACAGGCTATATATTAAATAAAGAATGTAATGTAGAAAATGACAAAATTATATGTAATTCGTATCCTAATTATTCAATAGACACAAAGCATTATTCAGAAAGACTGGATGATTTTTATGATTGGTTAGAATGTGACGCCATGAAATGCTATTTGGCTGAATAAGATGAATAAAATAATTATTTCATTCTGTTTGTTTTTTGTAATTGTATTAAGTTTACATACAAATATTTCAGTTACAGAAAACTATAACGATTTTGATAGCAGTTTTATCAATGAAATATCTTATGAATATAATTTAAATATATTAATTGTAAAAATGAAAGGAGAACGAGCTTATAAATATATTAATGTTTCTAAAAATATATTTAATGAATTTAAAAAGGCAGAATCAAAAGGTAGATTTTTTAATAAATATATAAAAAATCATTATGGTTATAAAAGAAAAATAAAATTAGAACAAGGAACGAACTATGAACAAGAAGATAAAAATAATATTATCAGTTATAGCTATTGTTTTAGCTATCGGTGGTGTTTCAACATATACTTATGTAAACAGCGAAAATTATTTAATTGATAAAATGGTATCAAATTGTTTAAAAAAGAATCCAGAGTCTCCAGAATTCTGTAAGTGTAAAGCTTATACGGATTTAGAATTTTTTAATGAGAGAACCAAAGACATTGCAGATGGAAACGAATACAGATATTTTGCTATTATGTATCAATTTCAAGGTAAAAAATTATCCCAATACATGTCGAGATTCAATGTCTGCAGAATATATATGAGTGACAATGATTTTATAAATAGGCATTTAGAATCGTATAATAAAACACCATTTTATGATACATCAAAAGATGTTTCATGTACAAAAGAAGCGTTTGAAAAACTTGATAGAAATACTAAGACTTTAGTTAAAATGTTGAAACCAGACGATAAAAGCTACTGGAATTCTTTGATTAGTCAATGCTTAGATAATTATAGTTCTGATGAAGAATTTAAAAAATCATTTTTAAGAATAATGTATGAACTAAATAAAAATAAGCTACTAAATTTGAAACAAGAAGAATGTATAAACAATCTAACACATGAACAACTTCAGTTAATAAAGCAAAATGATAAAAAAATGCTAAAAAATATCACTGAATGTTGTAATGCTAATAAATAAATTTAATATAAAAAAGCTACCTATCCCAGTATAATTGTTATACTGGGATTTTTAATTTAAATATAACGACAATGCATAATCATTTTAACATTTTCAATTTACAAAAATTATTTTTTAGGATATATCAATAAGCAACTTATTTTTAACTAAAACTTGCAATCTAATGAAACAAAACAAACAACATTTCCATAGTATTGTTATTGGAGCCGGAGCGGCCGGATTGATGTGCGCCAAACATATTGCTAAAACCGGAAGCGTATTAATTTTAGAAAAACAGCCGCAGCTTGCCGCTAAAGTTAAAATATCAGGCGGCGGAAAGTGTAATTTCACCAATTTAGGCGTGAGCGCAAATAATTACCTTTGCACAAATCCACATTTTGTAAAGTCGGCTCTGGCGCGTTTTACTCCGCAAGATATTATAAAAATTCTACAGCAAAACCATATTAAATATGAAGAACGGCAAAACCAACAGATGTTTGCTTTTTCCGCCCAAGAAATTGCCGATATGTTGCTAAAACAATGCTTAGAAAAAAATGTAAAAATTCAAACAAAATGCTTAATCGAAAGCATAGAAAAAAACAATGATATATTCAAAATAGAAACAAATTTTGGCTGCTATACCTGTGCTAATCTGGTTGTTGCCACCGGCGGTGTGTCATATCCTAAAATTGGCGCCACCGATTTTGGCTATAAAATAGCTCGTCAATTTGGGCATAAAATCATCAATCCCCGTCCTGCGCTGGTTGGTTTGACTGCTTTACCAAATTTGCGGAATTTTTGTTCTGATTTGGCCGGTGTTTCTGTTCCGGTAATCATCACCATCGGCAAGAAAAAAATCGCCAGAGATTTACTTTTTACGCATTTGGGAATCTCCGGTCCAGCTGTTTTAAACGCCTCACTTTATTGGCAAAGCGGGCAGACTTTTTACATAGATTTTTTGAACGGACAAAGCCTTGATGATTTGCTGCGGCAGCAAAATAAAAAGACCATAAGCCAAATCATCAGTAATGTTTTACCTTCTAATTTTGCCAAAAAAATTGTGGGCGACATAGATTGTAAAATTGAAAATTTAAGTAATAAAAACAAACAATTGTTAAATGAACGGCTTACAAAATTTGCCTTTACTCCACAAAAAACCATGGGATTTGACCGCGCAGAAGTTACGGCCGGCGGAGTTGATGTCAGTCAGATTTCATCACAAACAATGGAAAGTAAACTTTGCCCGCATTTATTCTTTATTGGCGAAGTTCTTGACGTTACCGGCGAGCTTGGCGGTTTCAATTTACATTGGGCTTGGGCCTCGGCACATGCCGTAAAAATATAAATTACAAACTTTATCAGATAAAAAAACACACCCTCAACCTAAAATCAGTCAAGGGTGTGTCATAATATTTGCTTTATAGCTTATTTACCAGCGTTAGCGTCTTTAACAGATACAGACAAATCGTCAGCAATACGAGCAGAACGACCACGCAAAGCACGCAAGAAGTACAATTTCGCGCGGCGAACTTTACCGATACGAGATACTTCAATTTTAGCTACGTTTGGTGAATACAACGGGAATACACGTTCTACACCTTCACCGAAAGAAATTTTTCTAACTGTGAAAGAAGAGTTCAAACCGTCGTTTTTACGAGCAATGCAAACACCTTCATAAACTTGGATACGTTCACGGTCGCCTTCTTTTACTTTTGTATGAACGCGCAAAGTATCACCCGGCTTAAATGTCGGCATATTTTTGCCTTCCATGAGCTTTTCAATTTGCTCTTTTTCAATATTTTCAAGAATGTTCATTAGTTTTACCTTTATTTGTTAATTTGTTACCTTATAAACCCAAATCTGTCTAAAATCAAGTATTTTCTAACAGATCCGGACGTCTTTCTTTAGTTATTTGCAGAGCCTTCTCTTTTTGCCATTTAGCCACGTTTTCGTGATGACCGCTTAAGAGAACTTCCGGTACTTTGCGGTTTTTCCATTCTATGGGGCGGGTATACTGCGGATATTCCAACAAACCATTTTCAAAACTTTCGTTTTCGGTGGACGCCGCGTTACCCAACACATTCGGCAAAAGCCGAACAACCGCGTCAAGCATTATCATTGCCGCCTGCTCGCCGCCGGTCAAAATATAGTCGCCGATACTGAGTTCTTCGATATTGTATTCTTCTAAAACTCGTTCGTCAATTCCTTCAAACCGACCGCAGATAATCGTCAAATTATCTTCTTTGCTCAATTCATGCACTTTTTGCTGCGTCAGCACCTGCCCTCTCGGACTCATATAAATGATTTTACCCACTTTATAGTTGTGGTCAATCGCGTTGCCCAACACATCTGGACGCATAATCATTCCGGCACCGCCGCCGCATGGAGTGTCATCAACCGAACCATGCTTATCAAATGCATAATCGCGAATGTTGACAGCTTCCATGTTCCAAATTCCGTCTTTTAAGGCGCGTCCTGTTAAGGAAGTACCTAAAAAACCAGGGAAAATTTCCGGGAAAATGGTCAGAATTTTAACATTCAGCGCCATTTTCTTCCTCGCTGTCATCATCAGCAAAAATCATAGTTGCAGACGAAACAATAATATAACCTTCTTCCAGATTGATAGTCGGCACATACTGCTTGGTAAACGGCAGCATTTCAGTTTCTTTGCGATGCGGCAATTTTATTTCAATTATCTCGCCGGCGCCAAAGTTGCTAAAACGCGCAACCGTGCCAATTTCCTTATCCAAAGAGTTGAGATATACTTTTAAGCCGATGATATCGCTTAAATAATATTCTTCTTCCGGCAACTGCGGCAAAACATCGCGATTGACATATAATTCGGTGCCAATCAAGGCTTCGGCGGCGTTGCGGTCGTTTACGCCTTCAATTTTCAGGCGCATAACCTCTTTGTGCGGACCAACTGCTTTGATTTTGAATTTATGCGCAGCCTCTTTATCTTCTACCAAGCCATATTTATCAATATCAGCCGGATTATCGGTGTAGCTATGAACTTTCACCTCGCCGCGCAAACCATGTGCGGCAACAATTTTTCCAAGACATACGCGTTTTTCAGTCATCAAAGTTCCAATCTAAGGCTCAAAATAACTACCTAATTGTTACATTGCTGAAAATTATTCAGCGGAAGAAGCAGCTTCGGCAGCAGCGGCAGCTTTAGCTTCTTTTTCTTTCATTCTTTCAACAGCTTTTGCTTTTGGAGCAGATTTTTTAGGCTGTGGAACAATTTTCGGAGCTTCGCACAAACCCAAGTTTGCAAACAATTTTTGCAATCTTTCTGTCGGCTGAGCACCTTTTGCCAACCAAGCGGCAACTTTTTCTTTGTCTACAACCAATCTTGCTTCATGGTCTTGAGGCAACAACGGATTGTAAGAACCCAATTTTTCAATAAATCTACCATCACGAGGAGCTCTTTGATCAGCTGCAACGATACGGTAATAAGGACGTTTTTTAGAACCACTGCGAGAGAGTCTGATACGTACTGACATTTTATAAATTTCCTTTCTTTGTTACAAAACATAACTTCCGTTTAAAACGGAAACTTTTTGTTAAACCCGCCAAACGGCATGCCGCCCATCGGATTTCCCTTAAACAATTTAGACATCGCCGACAAAGAGCCGAACTTGCCCATTTTTTTCATCATGCCGGACATTTGCTCATATGATTTGAGCAAAACATTCACATCATGAACAGTTACTCCGGCGCCCTGTGCGATTCTTCTCTTGCGAGATGCTTTTATCAAATCAGGATTCAAGCGCTCTTTTTTTGTCATCGACAAAATGATTGCTTCCTGTTTTTTCATCAGATTGTCGCACATGCCGGACTCTTCAATCTGAGATTTATATTTAGACAACCACGGAAGCATACCGATAATGCTGCCGATACTGCCCAATTTTTTTATCTGCCGCATTTGCTCCAGCATATCGTTCAAATCAAACGAACCTTTCAGCATTTTTCCGGCCATTTTTTCGGCTTCGGCTTTATCCACGTTTTCAATGGCTTTTTCCACCAAAGAAACCACGTCGCCCTGTCCCAAAATACGTCCGGCTATGCGGTCAGCATGAAACTCTTCTAATTCATCAATTTTTTCGCCCGTTCCCAAAAACTTTACCGGCGCACCGGAAATCATTTTCATAGAAAGAGCGGCACCGGCGCGGGACGAACCGTCTATACGGGTCAAAACCAAACCGGTAATACCAATTTTGTCGTTAAATTCTTTAGCCACATTGCAGGCTTCCTGACCGATTAAAGCATCGGCAACCAACAAAGTTTCAACCGGCTGCGCCAGCTTTTTAACTTCTGCAACTTCATTCATTAAAACTTCATCAATCTGCAAACGACCTGCCGTATCCAAAATCAGCAAATCATACACGCCTTTTTTAGCATCAGCCAACGCGCGCTTGGTAATTTCAAGCGGCTTTTCGCCGGCAACAATAGGCAATGTATCAACACTGATTTGTTTACCGAGCTGAGCTAATTGCTCTTGAGCGGCCGGACGGTATACGTCTAATGAAGCCAGCAAAATACGCTTATTTTTTTTCAGCTTAGCGGCAATTTTAGCAGTTGTGGTAGTTTTACCCGAACCTTGCAGACCTACCATCAAAAAACAAACCGGAGCCGGTGCGTTAAAGTTCAGACTTTCATCGCCGTCACCCAGCAGTTTAACCAATTCATCATGCACGATTTTAACAACCATTTGCCCTGGCTGCACCGATTTAACCACCTTTTCGCCCAAGGCTTGTTCTTTAACTTTGGCAATAAATTCTTTAACCACCGGCAATGAAACATCGGCTTCAAGCAGCGCTACGCGAATTTCACGCATAGCATCGTCAATATCTTTTTCCGACAGCACTCCTCTGGAGGTTATCTTGGAAAAAGCTTGGCTCAGCTTGTCGGTCAAATTTTCAAACATTTCTGTTTTTTACCTTTATCACCTTGTTAATACAAACAAATTTACGTCAGTGTGCGAAACCTCGCTGGCTGACGGACTCCTCGGAGCTTGAATTTTTTACGACTCTTTTGGTAAAAATTCACTAAATTTGCTATTTTTATACTTAAAAAATCCCCGCTTGTCAACACCTTTTTAAAACAAAAAAAGGAGCATTTTTTCAACACTCCTTTTTTGGCAAACAGAAAATTAACTATCCATCGCTAAACGTCCAAGATACAAAATAAAACCACCTATACAAACAACGACAAAGCCAACACACAAAGGAACAATAATATCCCAAACATTCTGAGAATGCACATGGCTAAGACGAGAATTTTCAATCTCCACCACGTCGCCTTTTTTGTAAGCCGGATAGTTTTCACTGTCTTGACAAGCCTCAACAGAAAATGTTTGAGGCTCGGTCACACCTTCAAACTTGAAAGTCATGTCAGTTGAAGTAGCTGTCACATCTTCGACGGTATAAACTTCACCATCTTGATGTGAAATATTTTCTGAACATGATGCAAATCCTAAAATGATTAACATCACGATAATAATCTTTCTCATATGCAACAATTTAATTAAACAAAATAATAAACTTTGAAAGTATATTATCACTGCCATATTATTTGTCAATATTTTTATTTTAGCGTCAACCGCAAAAAAATCCCGTTATCAAACGATAACGAGATTTTTTTGAGTTGCTAGTCAGTTGGTTAATCTTCGAGTTTATAACCAATTTTTCTTAAACATTCTTCCAAAATAAAAATTGACTTAGCTCCGATTTGCGGCCTAACATAAACATTGCCGTGCATTGTCAAACAACAAAAGCCTGATGTTAAAAACACCAGACTTTATTGTTTAGTTAGAAATCTTCAATATGATGAAGCATGCTCTCAAAAAAGGCTATTTCTACCACATTGCTGTGAGCTTTGCAAAAATTCAAAGCATCATAATAGCATTTTTTCCGCGCCTTTTTGACATCTACCGCCAAATACAGACGCACACAGATTGCCTCCATCGTATCTGTCAATTTATGTCCCGTATAGTTCTCAATATACCTAAAAATACCGGCGGTATTTTTTCCCTCAATAATATCACCGACAACGTACGAAATTGTTGTAATACCAACAAAAAACGCAGCCAAACGTGTCAGTTCTGCCAAAAACACTTCCGTTCTCAGTTGCGGATAAGCTTTGCAAACTTCCGGCATTTCCGTACCGACCGTACTGAATGCCATTAAAAATCGCAGCAAATCCACACTGTCTGTTTTAATAAGCTGCTGAATAATTTCCGGTGCCGGATAGTTTTTGAACGTAAATTTACTAAGCAGCCATTTGCTGACTTTTTTATTTTGAAGCTCCAAAATATCCAGCTGCAAATCAACATCCGACAACAGCTTTTGAGCTACCACGTTATCTGGCAAATAGTGCACAGCTCTTTCCAGTGCCCAAAGTTTTTCCTTAGCAGGATTTTCAGCATTTTCAGCCTGTTTCAGTAACAAACGCAAAAGCCGAATACTGCTGAACCTACCGACATAATACGACAGTTTACGGCATTTAGATTCCAGCGGCTCGCCGTAATCATCACGCTTGCACTCACCATAACCGGAACTCATAGCCACCAACTTTTGTTCAGCCTCAGCACTAAGCGCATGGTCCATCATATAGGTGTATTCGCTGTCCAAAATTAGCTGTTCCAATTCAGCACCATACGGAATTTCTTGGCGTGAATGAATAGCGACTCCCAGCAGCTTGGCCGGATTTAAGTTAATATAATTCAACATTTTTTCATCAGGCATATGTGAGAATTGCTCTACCAACAGCCGCTTTGCCTGCTGAGCATCTTCTGCTTTGCACACATGGGTCACAAGTTTCAAAATTTGCTCAGGGATAAGTTTACCTTGTTCAGCATCATCCCACGAAAACTCAGAATAATCAAAATCAGCCATAATCTATAAAATTAAGTTAATAATTTAGTTAATACCTTATTATTATGGACAAAATTCACAAAAAGTCAACAAGAAAAGGCAATATTATCATAGCAAAATAGAAATGTTACATTAGAATGTTTTCAAAGGATAAAAAAAGATGAAAACAGATATAAAAACAAAGTATGAATACATAAAGCAATTTTTACTTCTTTTTATGCTAGTGTTGCATTTCTATTTTGCAGTTTTATGTAACATTTCTATTTTGAAACAACACCTTTTTAAAACAAAAAAGGAGCATTTTTCAACACTCCTTTTTATATAAATTTATGAATAAATGTCAAAAGCTATGAAAAATCCTATAATACCTCCGAATATTAAAGCAATCATCATACACAAATCAAATACGTAGTCATTACAAAATTCCATATGAGAAACTCTATTTTCCCTAATTCTCACTACTTCTCCTGTCTCATATGACGGATATTTGCCTTTTTCGTCTTGACAAGCAAGAAGAGAATACGTTCGAGTTTTTTCAACACCTCTAAATTTAAATGTCAATGTAGTAGGTGAAACTGTTACATTTTCAATAACAAAAACTTCATCATTTTTTGTTAAAGATTTTTCACCACATGATGTCAATCCTAAAATGATTAACATCAAAATAATAATCTTTTTCATAGGCGACAAATTAATTGAATAGAATAATAA
>ERZ1034897.607-NODE-607-length-16985-cov-30.966037_pt1 | contig 16985 bp, 24 predicted proteins | sample MGYA00520629_ERZ1034897 | MGnify/ENA primary metagenome ERZ1034897 (study PRJEB33766, sample SAMN09781789) | gut metagenome | biome: gut microbiome | host: Homo sapiens | place: Madagascar | study: EMG produced TPA metagenomics assembly of the PRJNA485056 data... | reverse complement strand
CTATAAACCGGAAAGGCCTTTTCCAGTTTCTGAAAAAATCAGAAAACGAGCAAGTAGGTGCTCGCTCGCTTCGCTCGCTCGGTCGCAGGTAAACCTGCGACATTTTATTCGTTCGCTACGCTCACCGACGAAGGTGCTCACTCGCTTCGCTCACTCGCGGTCAAACCTGACGGTTTGACATTGGAAAACTCGCTTCGCTCGTTTGCGCCAAACCTGCGCTCATTTATTAGTAAAATAAAAATGTATAAATTGTTAAGTAATTAACTCTTATGAGAAAAAATTTTTATCACAATAAAATTTTATCAAGCTTAGACAGAAAAGGAGTGAGGGCTTTCGCCCTCACTCCTGAACCGATTATTCAGCTTACTGTTTTGTCGCGTTACTCGCCAGCCATGCCCGGAAAGCATCAGATGCCGTTGCACCGCTATCGAACACCATTGTACGGAATGTAAGTGCCCAGTTGTTGGTGGAGAAAGTATACCACACATCAATAGAGCCAGAAGTTTGCTGGCAATACAGGATACCGCCACTCGTATATACCCGTTTATAACTACGGGTTACACCAGTTGTGGTGATGCCAGTGAAGTTTATAGTTTCGTCAAAATTGTTTTCAGGCGCATACATTCTCTCATTCAGCACCCACGTCCCAGCCAACTCTGGCAACTCCTGCGCGTCACGGAAACACACGATACCTGAACCACCAGACGCACCATCAACAATTATGTTTGTTAAATGGTTAGCACCGCCGCCACCACCGCCGCCAGTATTGGCCACGCCAGCTGCGGCCGCTTGGGAGTTATTTGTGCCAACCCATGCGCCAGAACCTCCTCCGCCACTTCCGCCAATAGAGATAATAGGCGTGGCTGATACCATGTACCTTCCACCACCACCACCACCGGCGTACAGCTTTCCCGCAGCTTCTCCAAATTCTCTTGTAGTAAAACCTTGACCAGAGCCACCGGGCTTTGAGGCAGAGCCGCCACCTTCGCCATCTTCACCATTACCGCCGTCACTACCTCCAGCGCCATAATTAGAGTTAGACGTAACGCCGCTGCCGCCGCCAGAACCGCCTTTGCCACCGCCCGGAATTCCACCATTAACGCCCCCATTGACAGCGTAATTACTAAAAGCCGAACTTCCACCAGAGTTTTCAGCAACACCACCGGCACCGACTGTAACAGTAATGTTTGTATTTGCTGATACGTTTATACGTCTTACTGTTCTAGTATAACCACCACCCCCTCCACCATAACCTGAATTAACAGGGCCACTACGCTTTATTCCGCTGCCGCCGCCGCCAACCATAAACACGTCAATGACCTTAGGCTCAAGGAACACAATGGTGCCGCTTGTCAGCAGCTCCACAACGCCGTCTTTCCGAATATTATACTTTCCCGTATAGGTAAAATTCAGTGCCGCACCAACCTTACCCCTATATCCAGCATTAACAATCATATTGCTACCTCCTTTACGATAATAGCCTTGACTTCATTTCCCGGCTCCATATCCTTTTCAGCACCCATACACCGACAAACTGTTCCTCGCTTTTCATCCATAGCAAATGTAACCACTTTGCCACACGACGGGCAAGTTGCTGTCTTATAGAAAATTACTCTGTTCATAATTTCTATTCCTTTCCAAAATTTATACCCACGGCAAATCCGCACCCGGCTGTCGTAGCACTCATGCCCAATAGACACCGCCCACCCACTAACACAACGAAACCGACTTACCCGACGATAATCACATTGAAGTAGATGCTGGCATCAGGAATACTGTCCGCCGTAAACGTCAGCGTACCATTCGCCTGCGCAGTACACCGCACGTTGTTCTCCTGAGACTTCGCCCAGCCCGTAGCACTCGGGCTTGTGACAACATTGCTCTCAGCAGTCACACCGCCGACCGCAACAGTCTGCACATACACACTACCACTTGGCGCCCAGTTGCCATTGTTCAGCAGCACCGTGCTCCCAACGCTCTTGAGCGCGCCGTCCTCTCTGCTCATAAAATATGCCGCATCATGTCCCTGCAACGTGTCCGCATCAATATCCGTACCGCCGCCAGCCGGAGCAGTAGTAAACACAGTCAGCAGCGTACCCGTCAAGATAGCGAATACATTGCTGTTAATCTTCCACGCACCACCGGGCAGCGTCTCACCGGTCGGAAGCAGCGTAGACACCTGAGTACCATCCACGGTACAGGTATCGCCCTGTGCCCAATCGCTGGTAGCCACGAACCTAATCACCGCAGCACCCGGCGTACTCCGGGTAATCGCGTGAACCGTACCGGATTTAATCTCCGTGGCCAGCTGTACAGCGGCGTCCCTGTTCTTCCCCATATTGTTGTCGATGCTCTGAATGTTCTGCGCTTCAACGGTCAGCGGGTTAAAGATATCGCTGCCTTCATACTGCTTGTACCCATAGTTAGCTGTAGTTTTCATGCTTAGTTACCTCCACGATTTTTGTAGTCTCTTATCATCACATAAGCGACTTCATTGTTAGCCTTGGCAGTCAGCGTGTACTTCATGCCGTTAGCGTTGTAGTCAATCTGCGCGGAATACGGTATCTGGTTCTGCTGACAGTAGTTGATAAGCTGATTGCAGCTTTCCATGCTACTACCAACAAATTCAATCTCGTTCACTTCCGTCAGCCACTCGTCAACATACATATTCAATCCTCCTTATGCCTGAGCAAAGATATTCTTACCATTGTTCACCAACTGCGTACAGGTGGCATTGTAAGAGATAACCTTGTTGACAGTTCTATTCGCAGTGCCAATGCCCGTCACAGTGATAGCTTCGGTCATGTGCAGGCTGGACAGATAATCAATCATGTCCTGAATAGACACCCGTTCACCAGTAAACGGGTTGAGCACAGTAACGCTGATAACCTGCTGGCTAATCTGCTCAAGCAGCCATTCATTATTCTGCGCAATTTTCGTGTCCGTGTACGCTCTGCCACCGGCAATTTCGTTGTCTTGCCGCTGGAAGTTGCTGTCCATCTGGTTTTGGAAACCCTGCAACGCACCGGTCACGTTATCCACGAACTGGTTGTAGTCGCTGGACAGCTGCTCCAAAGCTTGATTATACTGACGGATACTCTTTGCGATTTCTCCATCCGTATACGTCTTGGAAGCAGCAAGTACCTGTTCACCGTAGTTGTCCAGTTGCTTACCCATTTCGTTGATGTAGTCTTTTAGTTTACACAGAACCTCATAGTAACTAAGACTTTCATCATACGTCAGGGGTAAGACCTTCTGCGACCACGGCCAATATTTGGGGTTGTAATCAGCCATAGTACCTCCTTACCATAGACCCATGAAAAGGTCGTTCAACTCGTTTACTACCATGTTGTCAATATTCAAAAACGTCTGTCGATATTCTTTCAACAGACGGGAATACGAACTCCCGGCAGTTTTGCCCTGTATCGTTTCCTCGAACTGCCCACTATTCGAGGACTGACTGTTGCTGTTGTTATCGGACACGTCAGCGTCAGTCAGATATTCGCCGGACAGCACAGAAGACAAACCATTCTGTGGCGTGTCGCTGTGCATATTCTGGGCCTGAGACGAACCGCTGCTCTGCCCCTGCCCGCTGTTGCTGCCAAACCGCTTGTAGTCCACGTCATACATGGGATTGAACTGCAAACGTGCGCTTTCATAAAGCTGGTTGTACTTCGGCATAATGAGGTTGAGACGAGAGTTTAGACGAAGTTTCCACAAACCAACGGTTTCCTCACAAATCTCTCGCGTGTAATAGGCACGGAGTATTTGCTTTTCGAGCGTTAGTCTGTAACTTTCATCGAAGATGGGAAAGTCGAAGTTAAACACCTTTGGAGCCGCTTTCGTGATGATATCTTCGATAGCCCCTTCGCCCAAAGACTCGATAAGACCGGCAGCATTTTCACAAATGAAGCGAACCTCGGTTGTGTATTTACTCATTTTCCTTCACCTCCGGCTCCTGCTCGTCATCGTCCTCGTTAACGTCTTCCAGTTCCTCGTCCAGTTCGCGGTAATCATCGCGGTATTCACACCAGATATTCAGGCCAAACATCTTGTTGATTTTCTCACAAGCGTTCTGTCGAGCATTCAGGCGAGAATAGCGGGAAGCGATGACACCGCCCATGTTGCGGGAGACTTCATCCGTAATGAGACGTTCCTTCTTCTGTACGTTGATATTGGAGATACCGAGATAGGTGAGGGCTTCGTTCCAAATCTGCGTCTTCAACTGGTAAATTCTGTCCGCGACATACGGGGCTTCCGTGGATAGAACGGTGAAGTTTGCGTCATTCAAGCCATTGTCACCGAAGATAACAGGGCTGTTACCATCAAATTCCTTGTATAGGTTTTTCATGGTAAGCCGCTGCGTCTCAGCGCACTTGATAAGGACAGGCGTTTTCTGCGCGTTGGCGTTAACGTCAATCACTCGGTCGAGGTTGTACAGACGCTTGGCGAAAACTTCAACGTCCAGAGAAGAAGGGGTGCGAAGATAGTTATTATAGATAATAACACTGTCATCGAGGGTGAGGTTTTTCTGATAGTTGTTGTACGGGGAATAAGCGCGGGACGCTACCGGGTATCCGTATACATCGAAGCCGCCCTGAACAGCGTTGGTGAGAGCGAGATAGCCCATCACCTCGTCTTCAAAGAACACGGCTTGACCATACTTGAACAAAGTGAGTTCAAGGAACCGAGGGTCAATCGTGTCGGGAAGACCTGTCCAGTCGAACATAGCAATGGAGAGTTCTATGAGGCGGTTGTAGTATTGGATATAGGTAGCGTTGTTCATTACAGCGCTTTCCCAGAAGTTTGTTTTACGTCTTGCCATGTTGTCCTCCTTATGTCGGACTATTGTCGAGGGAGAAGTTGCCTACTTCCTCAGGGTGTTTCCAGAAGGTTACACCCTTGTTAAACACAGAGCATACAGCGATTTCATCAGAGCAAGGAATAGAGCCGCCAACCTTGCAGCCGATAGTCTGAACGTAGTTCCAATGTGGGCGGGATGAAATGTTCGGCGTTTTGATTTTGTTGGTGGCGTAACCATAGCGGGAAAAATAATCATCAATACGGTCGATGTATTCCTGCGTCGGTATCATTTGAGCATATCGCGGGCCGTCATACCCTGCATTGAACAAATCATTACCGCACATATGGTTTATCAGGCTGGCATTGATTGGCCTTGTGCTGTTTGCTAACTGACGCAACGTTTGCAGCTGTGTTCCTGTCTCCTGCGCAGCGGCAGCAATTCTTGCCTGTCCAGCTTTGCCCGTTGTTTTCTTGCCACTTGCTATGATAGCTTCCTCTGCTTGCCACGGTGTTTCAGAAACGGTACCAACATCTGTGATGCTACCAGTTGCGAAACCAGCCGCACCAGCCATCAAAGCACTACCTACAATACCTGCTGCGCCTCCACCAGTCATAGCGGTTGAGATACCACTAATGGCAGCGGAAACACCAGCTTGAATAAGACGCATACCCATATCGGAAACTGCGAAAGCGCAAGTGGGAAAACTATTGTAAGTGATAGTATTATCAACATCCGCTGTTAGATTTGTGGAAAGGCGGGAATTATACCCACGAGGAATAAACGTAAGAGACACGGTATTGCCATAAGAGATAGCCATGTCAAAATGTATCTTTCCGTTAGCGTCCTTGTACTTAAACAGTTCATAAGCGTAGTCTTTAACTTGCCCGTTACAGTTTGTCATGCGAAGGAAAGTATAAGGATATGTATACATCTTCTGGTTGCGTACAGGGGAGCCGTCAGACCGGTCAATTACGTTGGCAGAATTTATGGTAACATCCTTGACAGCAGATTGCTCATAATCTGTTTGCGGAATTAGTACAGATTTTGGGCACATAAAAATTGATAATACAGATGGATTGCCTTGCTGCCAAAAGCCCGCTGAATTTAGCCACGAAACTGCGTTACCAATGCCTTCTGCTGTAACATCATAAGGGATATATTTCACATTGGAAAACATTTTGCCATACATTCCAGCATTTTCCCACGGCAATCCTTGACTGCTTAGTCCCTCAGCGATAACTATTTGCAAAGCATCGCTTTGGGGAAAATTGCTATCCAGAATGTTGGTGTACCCTGACCACATAATCATGTCACCAGTGTCGAGATTTTCGGGCACACGGTTGTCACCGGCAACGTCAGTTACGCTGTGCTCACGGGCAACAAAGCACTGCTGTAAATCCATCTCAGTAATCCACGTTTGGATAACGTCAATAGTGTAGCTAATTTCACTGGTGATATTATTCACATAGGTAACATCATCAATGAAAGCATAGAACCATTTGTTTCCAAACGAACTGTTCTGGAAAGCAATATAGTTACAGTCATACAGGTCTTCAACCTTGTACTGCACTCTTACCCTACCGCGCTTTGCCCTCTGGTAACTCATGTTGTCCACTCGATACTTAGCCTTTGTGAGGAAATAGGCGTGCTGCCCTTCCTTATTAGGCCAGTAAAGGGTGTGCTCATAGTCCGGGTCGCAAGGGCAACCACTTATGATATATAGTTTTCCATCAGGAAATACTTTCATATCTTTTCCTCCTTGGAGAGGGAGAGGGCGTGAACCCTCTCCCTATTGGTTTAGGCTTTGACCAGTTCCACCAGCTGGCCCACAGTGGCTTCGCTGTAATCGAACACAGCAGCGGTGCTGTAAGCTGCGCCGCCCAACTCGCACTCAATCTTACAATCCGCAGCGTTGGGAGAGAAGATAAACGCGCCATAAGGATGGACGGCAATCTTCTGGGCAACCATGTCGCCCGTCTGGATGAACTTGTAGTTGTAGTTGTTGATGGCAGCGGTATCAAGAGCCGGGGTCATGGTGATAACCGTACCTTCCTCGCTCTTGTCAACGCTCAGGATTTCAGCGTTGAACTTCGCGGGAGCCGCGATAGCAACAGCATCATCAACGAACACAACAGCGTTGGAGAAGGGAGAACTGGAAACGGTCTTCCACACGTTGTAAAAGTAGTTCCAATACTCGCCGGACGCAACGTACTTTTCGGTCATTTTGGACTGGTTGTCGTAGACCTGGAACCACTCCCGGTCAGCGATGACAGCCTTGACGTTTGCCATCAGGGTCAGTTCAGCCGTGGTAACAGGCTCCAGCTGGTCGCTGGCATCGACAATCACGGAGAACCGGTCATTGTCGAAGGTAGTCCAATCGTCAACCAGAATGAGGTGGCCGGTAAAGGTCGCCCTATCCATGTTGAACGCAGCAGCCAGAACGTCCACGTCATAGGCAGCATTGAACTCGCTGTCCATAAAGATAAACTGGTCATCACGGGGAGTAGTGGTATGAACACCGGAGTTGTTGTACTCAGTGCTCATAAAGGTCAGCTTGTTGCTCATGCCCCGGAACGCCTTGGCGGCATTCTTCATGTCAGCAGCATCAAACGCCTTGGGGTAAATCTTGCCGTGGGAGATGGCCTTGATAAGCAGATACTTGAACAGCAGATACTCGTCGTACTCGGCAGCGGTGAACACGCTGTCCACGATGCGGGCAATCAGGTCGGTCACGCCCTCGGCAGACATGAAAGCCATGCGGAGGTCTTCATCCTGAACGGTGATGGGATACTGGACGCGATAGTTCATCGCGTGGAAAGCAGTGCGGACATCGGGCAGAGAACGTTTCAGTTCACGGCTCTCAGCCTTCTCAGCGGAGAACTCACGAGCCTTGCAAATGTTGACGAACACTTCCTCAACAGTCTCGCCGAACTCGAGATAGCCCTTCTTCAGCTGAGCATAGGCGTTATTGAACACAGCGCTCTTGATACGCACCAGCGCGATACGGTTAACCAGAGAAGACAGGAACTGGTTAGCCAGAGCTGGATAGCCATAGAGCACCTCGCCCACCTTGGGAATGTCAGTTGCCTTAGCAACAGCAGGAACACTGTCCTGATACTCTGCGCTGGCGTTAGCACGAATGGTATTCAGAATATCAATCGTACTGGCGTTCAGCGTAGAAACTGCGATACGTTTTGCCATTGTTAGTTTCCTCCTTGTTCAAAAAGTTTGTCAAATGTGAGCTTTTCAGCCGGGTCAGACTGCGGCTCCGGGTCAGGGTCAGCAGGCTTATCAGGATTGAAAAATCTTTCCTTGTACTTTGCCCGCCACTCTGCATCGTTCTGCTCGTACTTCTGCTTCCAATTTTCATTGTCAGGAGAAGACAGAGAGTTCAGGGTGTCGTGGATATCTTCCACGAAGGAAAGGGCTTCGTCAGAAGTATCCTCTCCAATGCGGGCACGCACAGCCGCCATGATTTCATCGATTTTCTTAACTGCCATGGGTGTCCTCCTTCAAGAATAGTTTGTACCACGTTTGCTTGCCAGCAATGCCATCGACTAAGATGCTGCGGGACTTCTGGAAGTCTTTAACTGCCTGTTCCGTGTTGTGACCGAACTGACCGTCAGCTTTGGTGCGACCACAAGAGAACCCGTTGCCGATTAGCATTTTCTGCAAAATCAGGACGTCCGGGCCTGTTGCCCCTCGTGCAATCTCTGCGACTTCTATACCGTACACAGTTTCCTCCTTTGGGTCACTATCCGGTACAATGCCATGTGCAATATAGTCGAACGGGAAATTCTTTCCCGGACAAGCCGTTGCGTTTACGTCACAATGTTTCTGGACAACCTTGATGGATTTGTAGTAAGAGGTGAGGAACTTGACAAGTTCACGCCCCGCTTCTTCCTGAGCATTCTGCATGACTTCGTTTTCAAAGTTGCCCTCAAAGCAGATACCGATACTGTCGAGGTTGTAGCCACCAGCGTGGGCACCGATACAATTGATGGGGCGGCCACGGTAAATGTCGCCATCCTTGGTGATGAAGAAGTGATAGCCAATGCCTACCCAGCCACGGGCTTTGTGCCAGCTATGCACCTGAACAGCGGAACAGTGGGAAGCCGCTGCGTGGTGCAGGATAATGCGATAGATGGGCCGTGTTCGCTTGGTGAGTTCACCATTCCAAACATATTGGGGTTCGATGATTTTCATTTTACAGCTCCCCCTTATCAAGTTTGTCCACCAGCTTCTGCATTACGATGGTGTTGTTGTTCAAAGCTTCGGACAGCTCATGCGTCTCTGCTTTGTGCGTTTCCTGCATCTTGTTGATGTACCAAAAGCAAATCAAACAGACAACGATAGGAAAGCCAACAGAGGTGATAAGCGTGGTGATAGTGTTAGCGTCCATGACAATCTCCTTTCCGAAATTTTCTATAATAAATATAACATATCTATTGACATTTGTCAAGGGGTATGGTAAAATTTAGTGGGAGGGAATTTTATGAAACCTCAATATTACGATGGAACTAAGCTGCTGTCCCTAATGGACATCAATGGAAACAAGCCAGAAATTTACATTTGTACGACTAACAGAACAGGCGGTAAAACCACATACTTTGGCAGACTTTGCGTGAACAGGTGGAAGGATAAACATGAGAAGTTTGCGCTGCTGTATCGGTATAAGTATGAGATGGATGATTGCGCCGAGAAGTTCTTTAAGGACATTAGAACACTGTTCTTTCCTGATATGGAAATGACGAGTAAATCTAAGGCCGGAGGAATTTTCCATGAACTGTATCTGGACGGTGAAGGGTGCGGGTATGCGCTTGCGCTGAATAGCGCCGACCAGATAAAGAAGTATAGTCATATATTCAGTGACGTAAAACGGATACTGTTTGATGAATTTCAAAGTGAGACAAACCACTATTGCCCTGACGAGATTAGGAAATTTCTTTCGGTGCATACCAGTATTGCCAGAGGTCAGGGCGAACAAACAAGATATGTTCCTGTCTTTATGCTGAGTAATCCGGTCAGTATTATCAATCCGTATTATACGGAGATGGGTATTTCCTCAAGACTGAGGGATGATACTAAGTTCCTGCGCGGCGTTGGCTTCGTAATGGAACAGGGTTATGTGGATAGCGCAAGCAGAGCACAGAAGGAAAGCGGCTTCAATCAGGCATTTGCTAAGAATGAGTATATGGCTTACTCGAGTGAGTGCGTGTACCTGAATGATAACAAAGCGTTCATTGAAAAGCCTAAAGGTGCTGGCGAGTATCTGGCTACTATTAGGTATAAGAATACTGACTACGCTGTGAGACAGTATGCGGACGCTGGCGTGATTTACTGTGATGATAGACCGGATAGTTCGTACCCGAGTAGAATTACAGTTACCACGGAAGACCACGATATCAACTATGTTATGCTGAAAAGGAACAGCTGGTTCCTTGATAGCATGAGATACTATTTTGAAAAGGGTTGCTTTAGGTTTAAGGATTTGAAGTGTAAGGAGGCAATCCTGAAAGCGTTATCTTATTGACGCTATCTGCTGTTGTCAACTACATTGTGTACACCGGGAAGCACGGGTGGAATAGACCGCCGGTTGTGCAGTCGGACAGCTTACCGCTTTGTGGTATCAACAGTTACAGATAGAGAAAGACCGATAGGTTTCCCTATCGGTCTTTCATTTTGCCACGGTATGAATGGTTGGCTCGTTCTTCCTGTTCGAGTAGTGTTTGGTTTACTACTTGGGATAGTTGTGAAGTTATGGAACAGTCAGGCATGGGACACTCGAAGCATGAGGTTGAGTATGGGCAGGTTTTTGTCTTGCGGGCACGGCGTATCTGTTCCATAGTGAGGGCTGGGTTTCTCATGTGTGGTTGAATTGCTGGCACTCGCTGTCGGACATCATTTTGACGTAACCACCGCAGTTAGCACAGATAAGGACACCGCAGCAGTCAGGACCGAAAGCGTAACGAGAAGGATAACTAATGAGTTCAAAGGTTTGGTTGCAGCAGGAAGGGCAGCTGTAACCGTTGAAGTGGCGAGAGATTTTGCCGTACAGATTTGATAATATTAGCTTATTCATTTACATTTTCTCCTTTACCATAGTTATTACAATATCAATTGTTGATATTGCAACAGTTCTTGTTTATCGTTCTAAGTCATATCACCTCATTTTATAATCTGTATCTACCAGCAACACACCGCCCGGTATGCGCTTTGGCAGTAGTTTTCCTGGAACACTAAGACCTATTGTAAAGTCTTCTATTGTTCTCCTTATTGGTTTGGTGTACTCTTTGTCCTCATAAAGGAATTGCTTTTCCGGCTCTGTCATAGTTTCCTTTTCATCGTCACTCCATCCCTCAATAGATTTAAGAAATAGTTTCTTACAGCTTTCAGGCATCCCAGCGCAACGTATATTGTAGTACGGCTTATCTATTAGTTCGCAGTCTTCGTGAGTGACGTGTTCAATGTATGTCTTCTGTCTGACAAACCATCCGATGTCCCAACAGCTTTCCAGTTTCCAGCAACAGAAGTTCTTTGGATGAACTGTAATTCCTCTAATTTGCTCGGGCGGTAAGTCGCAGTGTATGCTGTCGGTGTCAGCGTAGATAAAGCCGGGCTTGTCGGGGCCATAATAGTTTGCTTGCGCTGCTCGTATGGTGAAATTGCGTGCATACGAAGTAATTGCGGAGCCGACTGCGATAAAGCCGGGGAGTTTATCGTTCTCTGGCTGTGTGTAAAATCCTAAAACACCGTTGCCTTTATCGTATGCTACCTTGAAACTGGATGATGTGGATGAAGCCATCTTGCCATATAGGTTGTTGAGAAACAGCTTTGCCAGTTCTCGTTGTGCTCCTTTGGAACGTAATTTAATTTCCTTATACTTGTTAATGTACTCGTCAAATATGCCGAATGCTGCATTAAAGTAACAGCCGTCAAGGATTTCAAAGTCTACCAACTCATAGTGCTCCTTGAATAGTTTGAAGTCTGTCATAGTCATTGTGAGAGTTACTGTTGTCGGTACGACTTCGTGATTGAGATTGATTATTTCCTTGCAATATTCTCCGGTTTCTTCGTTGAGTACATCACTCGTTTCAAGCATTTCAGTTGCTCGATATCTAAAAGTGTTTTTGATTTGTATAAAAGGTAATTTGTTTGGCCTGATATAAAAGCGTGTAGTGAAGCGAACAAAGTAATACTTACCTAATTCCATTGCTTCAAGTGGGATATAATCTCCCTTCCAAAACGTTGGCTCTTTGAATGGATACCAGTTTCCGCTTTCGCTGCTCATCATTGATGGATATAGGCTGTTTACATCTGCTGTTGTGCCGTTGTGTTTTATTTGCTTCTCTTTACCCTTCACAAGGTAGCACCAGCCACCGTGATAGGAATGCTTGATATAATCTCCTGCTGTTGGTGAGCCGTATAGGTATTTGTCTATTGGTATTTCGTATAGATTTGGGAACATTCCCTTGTAGGTTTTTGTGCCTACGGATTTCTTGTACTCTGAAAGGCAGCAGCTTCCTATGGTAAGCTTGTCGTGCCCTTCTGCAAACATAATTTCAAGGGCTTCTTTTACAACAAGAACGTCATTTGCTATGTACTGCTGTTCTTCTGGTGTGATTGGGCATCCAGCATAACGTAGGCCGGTATATTCCATGTCAAGTTTCTTGTGTTTTGTGCCAAAGCTTTCACCTATTCGCTTTACGCTAAAGGGGAGAAGTTTAAGACTGTCTCTTATTTCTATAATGTGGTCGTGGATTTTGATTAGGATGCGATACCACTGACCCATGGCTGATATTGCATAGGCTATCTCTCCGTTGCGCATATCTTTTGCTTGATGCATTTTAACTGTATCGTCTGCAAGCTTCTCTGTTGATTGAGTAAACTTACGGTCAAGCAATAGATACGAAAGCCAGAAAGAGCCGTCAAATTTTAGGTTGTGGTAGTAGCATAGAATGTTACAATCAAGGGAGACAAAGTATTCAAATTGTTCGTGGATACTGTGAAAGATTTGTACATCTTCGGTGCCAATTTCTACACAAGCAGACGCCCAAACCTCTGTATTCACTTGCCCTTTGTATACTGTTGTTTCAAAGTCCCCTACAAATACTCGGTTGGTGCGTTTCTTCATAATGATTAGGCTGGCATAAAGCTTTCGATTTGCTGCTCTAGGTCTATACTTTCATGTGTGGAGAGATTGCGGCCCAATAGTATCTGCGCAAAGCCAGCAAGTTCACCCTGCATATAGTTAAAGTCTGCTTTGTCACCGGAACCGCCGTAAAGAATTTGCGTAGCCAGCATGTTGGCCATTTCTGCGTGCTCTTCAAGGCGGGCCGCTACATTATGTGCGCCTTCCTGCGCAATAGCCATGTCAAGCATTGCTTTAAGCTTGTTTTTGTCTCTTGTCTTTACTTTTGTGAACGCGCTATTCTCGTATGATTCGCCTTTGGTGTTAGGGTTTACCCATTCAGTGAGCGGTTGCCATTCGTCTATTTTTCGCTGAATTTCTGTGAGAACTTTGCCTAAATCAGTGGGCAAGCATTGAGTTGTTTCTGGGTCTGTGATTAGTGCTCTCCTGCGTCTGGTTTCTGCTGCTTTTCGGGCTGCTATGCTGCGCTCTTGTGCGCGGCGTTCCATGCCTGTAATTGCATGAGGGGTTGGTGTCGATTGGTCAATGTAAAATGCTACTTCATATAGATTTGCACCGGGTGTTGGTGTGTACCCTTTAGGGAACATATACCCTCTCTTTTGAAGGGCCTTGATTTGTCGGCGTAGCTTTGCAGCTTCGTCACGTTTTGCCATCTCGTCATCCTCCTTCTTGATAAGAAAGGGAGCCTAATCTCTTAGGCTCCCTTTTCTGTTGGTCTGAATGGATTAGAAATACTTGTCCATGCTGGTGTCGCGGTAAACGTCCTTGCTCGGGGTGTAATCAGACACCCACAAAACAGGAACAGCTTTGACCTCGCCGGTCACCACGTCAGTGTAAGTTTCCTTGGAGATGTTGCACTGTCCCTGAATGAGGTCGATGTTGGCGGGACACTCAGGTGCGCCGCAAGCTTCGCGGAACTTGACCTTGATTGCCTTCTCGTCGCCGGGCATAGTGGTGAAATAGGTCTTGAACTTCTTACCGTCATTGGCGGTGCGCTGCTTGGAAAATACAGTGATGGTGATAGTCTTGCTCATTTTCTGTTCTCCTTTTTGTTTTTCTTGTTGAATGTTTTGATGGGGCAACGCTTATTGAGTAAAGCCTGTATACAGATTTCTCTGATAGGGCACTCGCGACAAGCCTTACTCATGCTCCTTGGCGGTGCGGGCGGGCAGAATGTCCGCATTGGCGATGAAGTCGGTTTCCTTCATGCCATACAGGGTTTCCTTGACCTCGGAGGCCACAATGTGGACAGCCTTGGTATCCTCGTTGTCGATGACAGCAGCGGCAGCCTTGAGCATAGCAGCGTTGTCCTTGTAGGTACGGGGCAGGGTTACATTGGTGTTGAAGGGTTCGCCCTGCTTAATGTCCATGCACAGGACGTTTACCTCCGTGGTCTGAATGGTTCGGGTAATCATGGGGGTCTTAGCCATTTGTTTGTTCTCCTTTCGTTGTGTTGGTTTTGTTGATTTTCGGGAACAGGAGAGTTGAACTCCTGCAAGGGAACGGCCTTCCCGATGCGCCGGGCGGTGAAACCCGGCAAATGAGGGAAAAATGAGATGGCACACTAACCTTCCGGCAATGATATTGTATCATATAATGGGGTAGGTGTCAATAAGGAATTTGCAATTTTGGGATTTTGTAACCGAATGTGAAAATTTTAACAATGTGCAAATTCTCAATTTGAGTTTTTGGAGCGGGAAATTTCGTCTGCGAGGGCTTCTGAGTATCGAGCGAGACGCTGCAAATCTGTGCATACGGAGTAGAGCGCACAGGATTTGTCGAAACATTCTAATTTATCTAAGCCGTATGGACAGAAGTTTTGGCAGTGTTCGGATAGAGTGCGTAATTCAATGGGAGTGAATTTGGTGCGGTAAAGTTTAATCATGTCTAAGACCTCCTTACTGCTTCTGCTAATGCTTCGCGGAGTTCAGGCCGTGTGATTAGGCCGGGTACGGAGACAAGACCGTCACAGGAATACGGGGTTTCGACAGGGAACGGGCATTCTGTGAAGCGACCACATAGACCGCCTGTTTTGGCACAGATGTATTCGTTTTTGTATAGCTTTGGTTCACAAAATGGGCAGTCGATGGGTTCATGTGGCATTTCGTCTACCAGATAACGCATTATTCACCCCTCCTTTTAAGTTCCTTATGGGCGATAAGCCATAGGTCGCGGTAGTAAATGCAGAGGTTGCGCCACTGACAACCAGCGCAGACTTTCCGGGATGAACAAAGGTGATGGAGAGCAGAGCGCGAGTTGTCGGTGAGTTCTTTGAGTTTTACGAGTTCAGGCTCGGTGAATCGTGTAACGTCTATCATGTTGTTCGTTTTCTCCTTTGTTGTATTTGGCGTGGTGCCCGATGCCGCCCTTTAGTGAATAAAGAGCGGTGAAGCTGGATTTGCAGTGTTTAACAACCATCGCATTTGCGGTGAAAGATTTACCGGTGCAAGGTCAATTGCTACCAAAATACAGATTGCGAGAGCTAGTAAGGCAAGTAGCCACCAGAAAAGTGTGCTCCACTTCATTATTCTGCCCCCTTGGTGCGCGGCGGCAGGACGGTTGCAAGGTTGATAAAGGTCTGCTCGTCCATGCCGTAAAGACGGGTTTCCGTGGTGTGGTTGACGATAGCGACAAGCTTGAGTGTGTCGGTTTCGTGCTCTGCGCGGAGTTCTGCAAGAACTTTGACGTCGGCGTAATGGGTGCCGATGGTGTAGTCGATATCACGGACTTCGGCGGTTTCCACGTTCAGGGTGCGAACGGTGTAGGTGTGCAGGTCGATGGTGCGTGTAATCATGCGCTTCATTTTTGTTTTCTCCTTTGTTGTTTGAATTTTTTGGGTTTGGCCCGATGCCCGCCTATTTTAGTAAATAGGCGGCACGATGAGGTTTGCTATTACGTTCGCGCAAATCAGCCATGCAAGCAAGGTGAGGACGAATAGCAGGTTTTGCCAGAAATTCCACTGTTTCATGTTGCACCTCACATTTCCATATCGTAGCTGTTGACATGTGTTTCGACATGGAGCATGAGAACACCGGTATCGGGGTGTTTATAAGCCCATGCCGCTGTGAAAAAGTGACTATTATAGGAAAGAACGGTAACAAACTTACCACCTTGTCTCCAGCACTTTTCAATGCAGTCACTCCATGCTTTGACTTTGTTCCATGATGGCTTTGCATAACAGGTATTCAAATCACGATACGGCGTTGCATGATACCGCTGAACGTATGAACGTGCCTTTTTGCCTGTGATATACATAGTTATTTCTCCTTTGTTGTTTGAATTTGGTTGCCCGATGCAAGCTGTGTTACAGCTTGCTTATAAAATCGTCAAGGAAGTCAGCAATGCCTGTATTCTTGTCAATGCTGTCTTGTGCCCACGCCGGGACGCCGTCCTCGTCATTCTTGTAACGCTCTTTGGTGTACTCCACGTCATTTCGCAACGACACGGCTTTCTCGTTCAAAGTCTCCACGATGACGGCCATAGCGGCATACTTGTACAAATTCTTTTTCATGATAATTTCTCCTTTAATATTGTAATTTGGTGTAACCCTATGCAGGGATATAAAATCCCTACATAGTGCGCGCATTTCGTCGTAATTTTCAACGACTCTACTTCCCTTTCCCGGTATCGCACATTTTGTCCGGGTGGATAGGCGGGTTGATTACCGCCGGGGCTTTTACCAAACAACAATTGGAGTGGCTACCATAGACACGGGACGCGCTCTTGTTTCATGTGAAACAGTCGCGGCACGTTGGCCCGTGTTACGGGTTACTGTTGGCCCATGTTCAGTTGTAAATGTGCACGCCCTTAGCCCTGGACACCAGGCCCCTGACGCTTGCGGCCCCTTGCGGGGCTTAGGCGGTTCGGGTTCGCGCCCCTCTCTATGGTCTAATGATACCACGGATGGGCCAAAATGTCAACCCCTTTTTCAAAAATAGACATAGCTCTTACTAATATATAAGAGCGTACCATTAGCTGTACTATTTAGCGATTTTTGGGGAAAATGGAAAGGGCCTTTCCGGTTTATAG
>ERZ1034897.606-NODE-606-length-17015-cov-9.273349_pt1 | contig 17015 bp, 8 predicted proteins | sample MGYA00520629_ERZ1034897 | MGnify/ENA primary metagenome ERZ1034897 (study PRJEB33766, sample SAMN09781789) | gut metagenome | biome: gut microbiome | host: Homo sapiens | place: Madagascar | study: EMG produced TPA metagenomics assembly of the PRJNA485056 data set... | reverse complement strand
CTCCTAAAAATCCAGTTCGCTTGCACATATTGCCTTCGGCACTTCCCCCGTGGCAGATGGAACGCGAAAATGAGATGATCGTTATTTCACATCGCCTTTTTTCGTGGGGAAAATGGGGTATAATAGGAGAAAGACATAAAACCACTGCGAGTCAGGAACTACGAAAGGATCTCCCATGTACTGCGAAAAGCTTCGTCTGATCCATATCAGAAATCTGGATGATAAAACCATAGAGCCCGGAAAGGGACTGACCTTCATCGCCGGCCCCAATGGCTGCGGCAAGACGAATCTCATCGAGGCCATCTATTACAGCTCCGTGGGGAAGTCCTTTCGCACGGCGAATGACAATGATATGATCCGGCTCGGCGCGGAGGAGGGCTCGATCCTTTTGACCTACCGTGTGCATCAGACCTCGCATGTGCTGAAGATCCGCATGGTGCGCGGTCAGGGGAAGAAATTCTATCTGAATGATACGCCGATCCGCCGCAAGGAGCTTCTAGGGCTCTTCCGGACGGTCCTCTTCACACCGGATGAGCTGCAGCTCATCAAAGGCGCGCCGCTCATCCGCCGCCGTTTTCTGGATATGGAGATATCACAGGTCTCTCCCCGCTACTACGAGACGCTCCTCTCCTACAACAGGGCCGTGCAGCAGCGCAATGCGGCCTTCCGCCAGGCGCAGCTCTCCGGACGAAAAGCAGAAGTGGATCTGTGGGATATGCAGATCGCCAAGGGGGCAGCCTACCTCGTGAAGAAGCGTCTGGAAACGGTCGCGAAGATGGACCGTAAGGTCCCTTTGCTGGAGCGGTATCTGACGGGGGAGAAGGAGACGCTTTCCATCCGCTATGTGCAGCAGGGAGAAGAAGAGGCACACACCGAGGTGGAGTGGTACCTGACGATGCTTTCCCGGCATCGTGAGATGGATGCCCGTCTGGCGCATACCTCTGTCGGCCCGCATCGGGATGACCTCCGGTTTCTTCTGAACGGGCTCGATATCGCCGCCTATGGCTCGCAGGGACAGCAGCGGACAGCGATCCTTTCGATGAAGCTCTCGGAAATGGAATTCATCAAAGAGGAAACGGGCTCCTATCCCGTACTGCTCTTAGACGACATCGGAAGCGAGCTCGATGCCGCGCGCAGGGAGGCCTTGATGACGTATCTGGAAAAAGAGAAGATCCAGACACTCATGACCGGGACCGATCCCGTGATGGCAGGGAAGGGGACTGTGATAGACATGTAAAACCGCGTGGACTCGCAAGAGTCCACGCGGTTTTTGGGTTAGCCCTTTGGGCGGATCCGTCCACTGATTATGGATGAAAGCTTTGCGCGAATGAGAAATTAGAAATGAGGAATTAGGAATGGTGGTGCGGCGCATAAAAAAATAGAAGCGCCGCGGAGTATAAATAGGGCAATGCTCGAAAGTGGCATTTAAGTCACCAGTCACTAGTCACTCCTAATCCCCAATCCCTAATCCCTAGCCACTCATCCCTGCTTTCAAACTTAGTCCTGGTGGCGGCTTCGTCTACTGGTTATGAATGAAAGCCTCTCTTGAATGAGAAATTAGAAATGAGAAATGCGAAATGATGGTGCGGCGCATAAAAAACAGAAGCGCCGCGGAAGTTTGAAATTAGCAACCTTCTCGTATCGCAAACCTAATCCCTGGCTACTAATCCCTAGCTACTAATTCCTAGTCACCAGTCACTAGTCACTCCTAATCCCTAATCCCTAGCCACGCATTCCTGCTTTCAAACTTCAGGGGAGAGGGGAGCCCAAGGGGCGATCCACTCCATAGACTACCACTTCTTCTCCGGCAATTTTTTCAGTGCTTCCTCCGCTTCCTGATCCGTCATGGACTCGATGGGGCGATGGGTCAGGAGAGCGAGGAGGCGGCGCTTCTCATCCGGGCGGGCAAATTGATGAAAAATGCGCTCCTTATACCCGTGGATCAGCTGATTCACGCAGGACTCATAGAGCGGATAGGTACAGGGGAAGCGGCCTGTGACCTCCTGAAAGGTGAAATGCGGATTCCTTCGAAGCAGCTCGATGACGCGGGCGCGCTTTTCCTGACGGTTTTTGCGCTCGCAGCTGCTGCAGAGCGAGGTATCCGGCGGCGTGAGTGCGCCGCAGCGCTGGCAGGGGTGATAGCCGGCGGCAAGCTCGCCTTTTCGGATCTGGAGGACAGCCTTCATCATGTCGGAAAAGGGAGCCTGCAGAGCTTCCTTTTCCACATGCGTATCGACCCAGTGCCGGATCCAGTCGGTCTCCTTGTCCGTTAGCGGCTGGTCGTACATGCGCTGCTCCTTTTCGATCGCGCGATTGATGGGATCTAAGGTCGTGAAAGTCTGGTATTTCTTCTTTCGCGGACCGGCGATGAAGCGGATGTCTGTGAATCGCTTTCCGAATTCGTCCTCCGACAGGCGCGAAAGGATATCGTTCTTGATGACATAGAGCTGCTGGAGAAAGACGGAATTCGTGACAGTCACGAAGAGCACGTCGTTCTTATAGCTTGAGACATAGGACTCCTTCGCCATCACCTGGCCCACCAGCTTTTCCCAACGCTTCTGGAAGAGGAAGAATTGGAATCCTTCGTGACCGAAGAGCCGATGGTTCAGGTCGGAGGAGGAAAACACGCTGGAGATCGTATCCATCCGTCGGAACCGTTTTCCGGTGGGTTTCTTGTCTTCGTCCATAAGGGCCTCCGTTGAAATGTGAAATACGAAATGAAAAATGCTGGTGCAGCGCATAAGAATGATAAGCGCGGCGAAGTTATACATATAAGGGGGCTATATGAATTGTGCGCCCCTTTCGTCCCAGCTGAACCTGACAGGCTCATTTCATAGTAGGGCGCTACTGCGCTGGGGAAAATCGTAAGCCTAATCCCTAATCCCTAATCCCTAGTCACTAGTCACTAGTCACTGTTCACCAGCTACTCATTACTTCTATTATACTATAGCCTGCCTTCTTCCGGCTTTGTGAATAAATTTTCTATAACTGTCTCTATTGCTTTTTTATTAAATGCATATGGGGGAAATGCACTATAATAAAAGCAAATGCGAAAGAAATGGGCTTGATTTTCCGCGGATATATGGCCCGTCAGACAGAAAGGAAGGATCTGTATGCCGGAGAGTAAGAATGGAAAGATCGATATCGATCGGTATCGCGTCAAAGAAGGGGAAAAGATCTCACTGAAGGATTTCCCGACGGCCTGCGATGTGAAGATCGAGAAAGCAGAAGTGAAGGAAAGATATTTTCCGGAAACCATCGAAAAACTGAAGGCGCTTCAGGAAAAGCTCTATGCCCAGAATACCTACGGCCTCATCATTGTCCTGCAGGCGATGGATGCGGCCGGCAAGGACGGTACGGTGAACCATGTCTTTGCGAGCCTCAATCCGGGCGGCGTGAAGGTCGTCTCCTTCAAACAGCCGACAAGTGAGGAGAAGGATCATGATTACATGTGGCGCATCAATAAAGCCCTGCCGGAGCGCGGAAATATCGGCATTTTCAACCGTTCGCAGTATGAAGACGTCATCGTGACGCGCATTCATGATCTGATCCATCAGGGGCAGCTTCCGCGGGATCTCATTCACAAGGACATCTGGGAAGAGCGTTATGAGCAGATCACAAACTGGGAAAAATATCTGGCAGCCAACGGCTTCCCCATGGTCAAGATCTTTCTGCATGTATCCAAAGAGGAGCAGCAGAAGCGCCTCATGGATCGCATCTTCAACCAGCAGAAAAACTGGAAATTCTCCATGGCAGATATGCGTGAGCGCCAGTACTGGGACCAGTATCAGGAAATTTACGGAGAAATGATCTCCAAAACATCGAAAGACTATGCGCCGTGGTATATCGTTCCGGCGGATAACAAGTGGTACACCCGCTACGTCGTCGCGCAGATCACACTGCAGGCATTGAAGAAGATCGATCCCCAGTTCCCGCCGCTGGCTCGGGGCATCGCCGAGCAGCTTGAAAAATTCAAAAAGCTCATCTCCTCTGTGGATGTGAAGTCGCTCGAAGAGATCCAGCAGGCGATCAAGAACTAAGGTGGCAGAGCTTAGACCCTCTTGCGCCGCCATTTTGGGCGTCAGCGTGAGATCCTTTCCGCTTGCGGATGGGACATAGGCTCCGCTTTCTGTTTCACGTGAAACAAATACACTTATAACAACAATCATTATCAAAAGGAGAGAACGACCATGGAAAAAGAAATGCCTGAGATCAAGATCGACATTGACCGCTATCGTGCCAAGGAAGGCGATAAGATCAACCTCAAAAAGATCGCCACGGCCTGCGATATCGACATCGACAAGGAAGCCGTCAAGACAGCTGCTTTCCCGGAAGCATTGGAAGAGATCAATCTCTTGCAGGCAAAGCTCTATGCACAGAGTACCTATGGGCTCATCATCGTCTTGCAGGCGATGGATGCGGCCGGCAAGGACGGGACGATCAAGCACGTCTTCTCACATCTGGATCCGAATGGCGTCCATGTCGTTTCCTTCAAGCAGCCGAACAGTGAAGAAAAGGACCACGACTACATGTGGCGTATCAATCGTGCGCTGCCGCGCCGCGGTGATATCGGCATCTTCAACCGTTCCCACTATGAGGATGTCATCGTGACCCGCGTGCATGACCTCATCAAAGAGGACAAGCTGCCGCAGAATCTGGTCAATAAAAATATCTGGGATACCCGCTACCGGCAGATCAAAGACTGGGAGCGCTATCTGGGGGAGAATGGCTTCCATGTCATCAAGATCTTTCTCCATGTCTCCAAGGATGAGCAGCGCAACCGTCTGGCCGAGCGCATCCTGAACAAGAAGAAAAACTGGAAATTCTCTATGGCAGATATCAATGAACGCCGCTACTGGGACCGCTATCAGGAGCTTTACAGCGAGATGATCACGGCGACCAGCACAAAGGCTGCGCCGTGGTACATCGTTCCGGCGGATAACAAGTGGTATACCCGCTACGTCGTCTCGCAGATCGTCATCAGGGCGCTGCGCGATATTGCGCCGGAATTTCCGGAAATGTCGAAGGAGATCAAGAACCAGCTCGACGAATTCCGCCGTCTCATCGAAAGCGGCAATGTCGGCATGATCGAAGAAATGCAGGATATGATGAAAGGCGGAAACTAGGGACTGGTAGCTAGGGATTAGGTTTGCGATACGAGAAAACCGCTGGTTTCAAACCTCCGCGGCGCTTCTGATTTTTATGCGCCGCACCACCATTCCTCATTCCTAATTTCTCATTCAAGCAGAGCTTTCAAACGTAATCATGGGACAGCACGCCCCACGGGCTGCCCGGCACTGGCGAGTCCTTCGCCTTTACATGGAATGATATAATAAGATATATATGAGCAATATCCTATGACACTTTCCCTGATTTTTTCTACGAGGTGAAGATCATGAAAAAGACAATCGCTATGATGCTGGCGCTGGCTGCGATCTCTACGACCGCATTCGCATCCCCGCAGACGACCTTCCGTCCGGGTGAATTTGAGATCAATGCAGGCATGTGGGACTCGGCGGCTCGCACCGCCGGCTACAAGTCGGATGGAGAATGGAATTTCCTGGGCGGCGTAAGCTATGGGATCACCGATAAATGGGCAGCGCAGTACCAGTACACCGGCCTTCACACCGATCATACGAATGGAAATATGAATGAACTCAATGCCGTGTACTCCCTGCATCCGCAGGTCGCTGCCTTTGCGGGCTGGAACCGCATCGCCATGAAGGACTATCCGTCGGGGATGCTTGACAATGGCAAAGCCACCAACAACATTTTCCAGCTGGGCGTCGTAGCCCGTCAGCCTGTGACGGACGTCGTCGATGTCTATGCCAAAGGGGCTCTCGGCACGGAAGAGACCTCCATGTGGGAAGCCGGCGTGAACATGGCTGTCGACAGTAATGTGGATCTGACGGCTGGCTATCGCTATATGAATACCCGCGGAAACAGTGACCGCAATGTCTCTTATAAGGGATTCTTGGCAGGCGTTTCGTATCGCTTTGGCGGACATGACCCGGTCATGTCCTATGAGGAAGAGCCTTCGAAGAATTATGATTTCGAAGAAGAGGAGCCTAGCGATGTGAGTGTGGTGAGGACAGAGGCTTCGGAAGAAGCGCTCCCGGCAGAAACACCGGCTAAGGCAGCGGAAAATGATTACTATCTGAATAGCGTCCTTTTCGAAAGTGACTCGTCGGATATTCAGAATGCCCAGAAGGTGAATCTGGATGCCTTCGTGAAGCAGGCCAAGGAAACCGGCCATGTTTTCAAGCTCGTCGGCCGTGCGGATCCGACCGGCAGTGCAGAGTACAACAAAGAGCTCGCTGCCCAGCGCGTGAAGAGCGTCAAGGAATACGCTGTCTCTCAGGGCGTCGATGCGACAAAGCTGGTCGAAATGGTGAAAGGGGCAGACAGTGACAGCAAGGATCACGCTGCCGCTCGCCGCGTCGATATTTTTGAACATAAATGATAAGACATAGAAGAAAATGCTGATCCGGCACGTGCTTTCCTAGCGGAGAATGCCTTGCCCGCTAGAAAAAGGCAAGAGTCCGGTCGGTCTAGGATCGCATCCGTGTTTCCATAAAAAAACGCTCGTTCCTTTGCGGGGCGGGCGTTTGCGTTAAGAAGAATTCCAAAAGGGGCCGGGAATATGATATGATCCCCCCTAAAGCAGACAAGGTAAATAACCAAACTGCTTTAGGGGATTTTTAATGCCCAAATGAAACACCGTGATCCCGGAACGTATGGAGTACCGTGTTTCCCATTTTCCGATGCTCTCCCGTTTCTTCTTGACCGCCAGCGAAAAAGACTTCTCGCTTGCGCTCGAAATGACACGCGGAAAAAGATCGCCCCTCATCATCTTTCACACCGCCACATAGAGTTATGCCTCTGCGAAGTACTCTATCCTGCGACTTTGTAAGACTATCCCTCCTCTCGTATCGTCATCCCGAGCGTAGCCGAGGGATCTTTGTTGCTACCGTTTTCTTGATACATACGCTAATTCGTTTACATGAAACACCGTATCCCACATTCTTGGCGTATCAGGCTTCCCATTTTGGTTCATACGCACACACTGTTTGACCGCCAGCAAAAAAGATTTCTCGCTTTCGCTCGAAATGACACGCGGAAGAAGATCGTCCCTCATCATCTTTCACACCGCCACATAGAGTTATGCCTCTGCGAAGTACTCTATCCTGCGACTTTGTAAGACTATCCCTCCTCTCGTATCGTCATCCCGAGCGTAGCCGAGGAATCTTTGTTGCTGCCGTTTTCTTGATACATACGCTAATTCGTTTACATGAAACACCGTATCCCGCATTCTTGGCGTATCAGGCTTCCCATTTTGGTTCACACGCACACACTGTTTGACCGCCAGCGAAAAAGACTTCTCGCTTTCGCTCGAAATGACGGTACGGAGAAATTCGCGGCATAACAAAAAGGAGCTGTGAAGAAATGAATCCTCATTTCTTCACAGCTCCTTTTTTCTTGCTCCATTTTCAACCAGTGAACAAAAAACAAAATTTTTTCAAAATTTGAAGTCGCCATTTTTTAGGAAGTACTGGAAACTCTGCCGGCATGGAGCTGACAGAGCTTTTTTTTTGGTCATGAAAACCACTTGGGAAATAAAATGAACCACTTTTGCAGAAAAACGACCACTTTTGCAGAAAAATAGAACACCAAAAACCTTTTACGATATAGTAATGACAGATGAAACGGAAGAATTGCATAGGGACTGGGACAGCGTTAAAAGTCGAAAAAATGATCGACCACTGACATTTATTTCGTGCAACCAAAAACAGGAAAAGAGGAAAAGAAAGTCCACTCTTTCCCGATGGTTTTGGAGAAAGACGCAGGCCCGTCACCTGTATAATCCCTCTGCAACATCTGTATCAATACATTCAAAGGCCAGCTCTGAGCCTTGAAATATCAGTATATACCATAAGGCCGTATCAAGGAGGAAAAGTACAGAAACCGGCCAGCCGCTGGGACGAAGTCCTCGTGGGGATTCACAAGTCAAAATGCGGCACATCCGGCTATATGCCGCAGAAAATGATTCAGGGCATCTATTATTTTCACCCAAAGGAGGGTAACACCATGAATAAGATTTACAAAGTAATCTGGAGCAAAGCAAAGCATACCTATGTGGTGGCATCGGAAATCGCCAAGGGTCATACCAAGGGCGAAACCACAGGAAAGGGACTGAAGAAACTGGCAGCAGCCATGCTGGTGGCAGCAGCTCTTCTGAGCCCGAGTTTCGCCTGGGCTGCGGGTACGGCGAAAGTGGAACTGGCAGCTGACCAAACTTCATCTACGGCTGTGGAAGTATATACCAAAGAAGGGGTAAATAATCAGATTTCTACCCTGTCCACACAGATTGGTACTAATACTACAAGCATTAGCACGAATGCGACAAACATTAACGGATTGACTACCAAGGTGAATGCACTGGAAACTGCCGATAAAAATTTGGTGAAAGAAGTTACCGGCAGTGATGCGAAGCTGACTATCAAAAAAGGCGATGACACCCTCAGTGAAGTGACCATCGACAATGTTAACCATGCCACTAGCGCGGACAGTGCCACTACAGCAGAATCAGCAACCAAAGCTACCCAGGATGGTCAGGGAAATGAGATTTCTGCCACTTACGCGACTAAGACAGACGCTGCGGTTCAGGATGGGGCCATTGTGAAAGCGGCCAACACCATCGGCGACAATGTGACCAAACTGGACGCCGCCCTGGCAAAGGAAACGGCAGAGCGCCTTGGCGCCGATAAGGCCCAGGATAAGGTGATCCAGCAGGTGAACCAGAATATGGTGGATGGGTTCAATACCATCAACAAGAATGTGGCCGATGGATTTACAGCTCTGAACCAGGCAGATGCCAACGAAGCTGCAACCCGTGAAGCTAAAGATAATGAACTGAATGAACGCATTACGGCTGAAGCGCAGGCAATCCTCGAAACCACCAGCAAAATGCAGGAAGATATTGCCGTACAGGATGGGGCCGTTGTAAAAGCGGCCAACACCATCGGCGACAATGTGACCAAACTGGACGCCGCTCTGGCAAAGGAAACGGCAGACCGCCTTGGCGCCGATGCGGCCCAGGATAAGGTGATCCAGCAGGTGAACCAGAATATGGTGGATGGGTTCAATACTATCAACAAGAATGTGGCTGATGGATTCACAGCTCTGAACCAGGCAGATGCCAAGGAAGCCCAAGAACGGGCAGCAGCGGATACAGCTCTGCAGACCAATATTAATGATGAAAAGACTGCCCGCGAGGCGGCGGATAACAAACTGGTGGAAGCCACTAATGGCGGACTGGGCCTGAGCGACGATAATGTACTTCAGAAGACTACGACCGAGATTTCTCCTACCGGCGAGGTGACCACTTCCAAGACTAATGCCAATGAAATGATCCTAAACAAGGGCAAGAACAACCAGATTACCCTGAACGAAAAAGGCATCAAGGTTGGCACCAACAGCACGGTGGTGGATAAAGACGGGGTCTACACCGGCGGCGATACTTACAGCGAAGCCAAAGCAGCCCTGAAGTCTGATGGCTCCATCAAGGGCGCTGATGGCAACTTCAAAGTCAACAGCAGCGGTGGCGTAACTGCGGCTGGCGGCAAGACCACCCTCGCATCCGATGGCTCTATTAAAGCGGCAGACGGCAACTTCAAAGTCAACAGCAACGGCGGCGTAACTGCGGCTGGCGGCAAGACCACCCTGAGCTCCGACGGCAGCATCAAAGGAGCTGACGGCAAGTTCACGGTTGATGGAACAACCGGAAACGTAAGCACAAATGGTACCTTGACTGCCGCTTCCGGAACGATTGGTAATGTGAGCATGTCTGCTGATGGTACCGTGACCGGCGTAAAAGACTTGACTGCTTCCAGAAAGGTTACAGCTGACAGCTTTACTGACGGTACAGCCACCATGTCCAATGGCAGTCTGAATGGGGTAAACCAGATTAATGCTACCGGAAATATCGTCACCACCGGCAATATGCAGGCTCATGACATGACGGCCACCGGGACCATTACTGGCCAGGAAATCAACGGTACCACCGGCACCTTCGGCTCCCTGTCTACCACCGGCAATGCCTCTGTAGGCGGAACCCTGAAAACCAATGGCATTACCAACAACGGCAATGCAACTACCGATACGCTCACTGTAAAGCATAGTGCTACCGTAGGTGGCGATCTGGGAGTAACCGGCGATATTACCGGCAAGAGCCTGAACGTAGGTACCGGTGATATCAAAGGCGGACAGATTACCGGCACCGGACTGGATGTAGGCACAGGTACGATTAAGACCACAGGGGCAGTGGAAACCGGCACTCTGAAAACTACTGGTGATGCTACGATCGGTGGTAATCTCTCTGTAGATAAAAATCTGACAGTTAATGGCGAGTTCAACTCCAAGACCCTCTCCAGCAAGCTGGATGAAAACAACTACACCACCATCAATGGAGGCAAGACTGAGTCCAAGAATCTGAAAATGGATGCGGGTGCGGGTGAAATGCAGGCAAGCGCTTCTACCTTCGATGAAACCGGCAGCCAGGCATGGGCTAGAGATGATGACTCTATCGGCAAGAGTTCCATGACTGCTGATAAGATCAGCCAGTCCCTGTCTGACATCAGTGACAATCCGAAAAATATGGCATCCCGTGAACTGTCCCAGAGCACGGACAACAAGTATAAAATTACTGATTCTGTTGTAGAAGGAAATCAGTCCAATGTGGAAAACCGTACAGCGAATACCACAGATTCCCAGATTTCTCTTAAGGATGGCAGCGGCAATGTCCTGAATAAGTCCTACATCACTCAGAACCTGAAAAATATCCTGCAGGGAGTTCAGGAAGGAACCAATGCAACCACCGTTAATCAGACAGAAACGGGCATCAAGAGCACCGCTACCGATGGAAAGAACACCGCTTCCACCAACTTGAGCAATGGAGGATTCAACACCTACGCCACCGACGGAACAAACGAGACCTACACCAAGCAGACCGCTACGGATATCAAAAATACCGCTGAAAAAGGTACGATTTCCAACAGCGCAAAAGACCTGGTGAATACCGCTTCTGAAAACATGACCAACACCGTTGGAAAAGACCTGACCACGACCGTTGGCAGAGACATGAAGACCACCGTCACCGGCAAAGTAACAGAAGACTACAAGTCCGATCTGGATACCAAGGTTGGCGGCAATGAAACTCACTATGTAAAAGGAAATCAGACGAATACCGTATCCGGAGACCGGACAGTCAATGTGAAGGGAACTGAAACTGAAAACTTCAATGCCCAGGTCACCAATATCAAGACAGACCAGAAGACTTCTGTAGGCGGCAACCAGACCAACATCGTAGCCGGCAACCAGCAGAATACAGTGAGCGGCAGCAAGACTGAAACCGTCAAAGGTGCTGTAACAGAAACCTACGGCAGCCAGACTACAAAAGTCAATGGTGACCAGAGCACGACAGTGACTGGCAAGCAGACCAACAGCATCACCGGTGACCAAGTCAACACCATCGGTGGCAGCCAGACCACCACCGTCATCGGCGACAGCAGCCTTACCGCTGAAAATATCAATAACGAAGCAAAGAACAAGATTACCAATAAGGCACTGGATGTAGAAACCGATGCGAAGAGCTCCATTGTGAACAAGGTGTCCAACGAATACGGTTCCAATACTTCCACCCAGCTGTCCCATCAGACAAAGGAAGAAATGAGACAGTCCGATGGTAAGACCGCTTCCTACCTCCGCGGTGCAGCAGAAGAAAAATCCCAGCTCACCGATGGCGATAAGAAGACCACCATTGATACCATTGCAGGACAGACCAATACCAATATCACCGATGGAACCAGTATTTCCAACAATCTGCAGAAAGCTGACCAGGTAGCTTCCTCTGTGAAGAACGGCGATCATCAGACCGTATCGAACCAGAACGCTGAGAGCCTTGCTTCCTCCGTCACCGACGGCACCAATACCACCGTTGTGAACCAGACGGCAACAGATATTATCAACGCGGCTCAGAATGGTACGATTGCCAATGCTGCCAAGAATATCATCAACAATGCTTCTGAAAACATGACCAACACCGTTGGCAAAGACCTGACCACGACCGTTGGCGGAGAGATGAAGACCACCGTCACCGGCAAAGTAACAGAAGACTACAAGTCCGATCTGGATACCAAGGTTGGCGGCAATGAAACTCACTATGTAAAAGGAAATCAGACGAATACCGTATCCGGAGACCGGACAGTCAATGTGAAGGGAACTGAAACTGAAAACTTCAATGCCCAGGTCACCAATATCAAGACAGACCAGAAGACTTCTGTAGGCGGCAACCAGACCAACATCGTAGCCGGCAACCAGCAGAATACAGTGAGCGGCAGCAAGACTGAAACCGTCAAAGGTGCTGTAACAGAAACCTACGGCAGCCAGACTACAAAAGTCAATGGTGACCAGAGCACGACAGTGACTGGCAAGCAGACCAACAGCATCACCGGTGACCAAGTCAACACCATCGGTGGCAGCCAGACCACCACCGTCATCGGCGACAGCAGCCTTACCGCTGAAAATATCAATAACGAAGCAAAGAACAAGATTACTAGCCAGATTGGCGATGGCACTAAAGTAAAGAGCGAAATGACTGCTGATGGCATCACCAATACTGCGGAAGGCGGCACCATTTACAACAAGTCGAAGGATATTCTGAACGAAGCTTCCGGAGACATCCTGAACTTTGCAGATGGTGAAATCGGAAACGTTGCTACCAAGATTACCAACATCACCGGCGACAACACCGTGACCAGTGATACCAGCGGTACCACCTTTGAAAACAAGGCACACAGCACTGCCATTAAAGAAGGTACCGTCACAAAGACCACCATTTCCGGCAATACTATCACCACCGGCGAAGCGGTTATGGACTATGCCGATGTGATGAAGGACTTGGGTGTTCGTGGAAATGCTACCATTAAAGGCGATACCACCATGGAAGGCAATGCTTCTGTAGGTAAGGACCTGACAGTCAATGGCAAGTCTACTCTCACTGGCGATGTAACCATGAAGTCCAATGCGACAGTTGAAAAGGATTTGACTGTCAAAGGAACAACCACCACTGACAAACTGGTTGTCAACAATGGGGCTACCATTACCGGCGGCACCACCACCGATACACTCCATGTGACCAGCACTGCAACCTTCGATGATATTGTGACCATGAAGAAAGACCTTTCCGTAGGTGGCAATGTAGAAGCATCCTCCTACACCGTCAAAGGCACAGACATCAAGATCGATAGCAATGGCATCAATGCAGGTGGCAAGGTTATCCAGAATGTAGGCAAAGGCGATATCTCCGAAGGCTCCACGGATGCCGTCACCGGCGGACAGCTCTATGAAACCAATACCAGAGTCACCGGACTGGAAACCCGTATGGGTACCGTAGAAACCAGAGTGGATAAACTGGACAACAAGATCGACAAGGTAGGCGCCAATGCAGCAGCCATGGCAAATCTCCATCCCATGGAATTCGATGAAGACTCCAAGTGGAACATTGCGGCAGCCGTAGGCAACTCCGGCAGCGAAACTGCCAGCGCGGTAGGCGTATTCTACCGGCCCAATGAAAACGTGATGGTCAATGCCTCCGCGGCCATGGGCACCGGTGAGAATATGTTCGGCGGCGGCATCTCCCTCCGTCTTGGCCAGGGCGGCAACAAGAAGAAATCTACTGATGTAAAGGCAGCTATTGTGGAAAACAAAGAACTCCGCGCTAAAGTGGACGAACTCACCGCCCGCATGGACGCACTCCTTTCCGTACTGAACCCCAACATGTCGAAAGATTTCCCTGATGTGCCGGAAAACCACTGGGCTTACGAAGCCGTTTCCCGCCTGGCAGGCAATGGCATTGTGGAAGGCTATGAAGACGGCAAGTACCACGGTGAGAGACAGATGAGCCGCTATGAAATGGCAGAAATCATCTACAACGCCCTCTCCAAAGGCGCTAAGGCTGAAAAGAAACTGGTGGAAGAATTCCGCCCTGAACTCCAGGCCATGGCAGCCCAGAAAAAGGCTTGACCTCACCTATCGCTATCCCTTCATCCCTCCAAGCCGGATGACTGCAAAATGAAGGGCAGTGATATGAGGATATAATCCCGGATCCTTCTCGCGAAGGGAAAGGGATAAAAAGAACCCCCAGGACAATGGTCCTGGGGGTTTTGCCATGGGGAGGACACGCCCTAAAGGGCGTTATGGTTCCAAGGGTTTCACAGTTTGACAGCGGCTTCGCCGCTGAGGGCTCGGGGGGGGCACAACAAGCCGTGCATAATCATGACAATTCTTTTTCGGTCGACGTCTTCACGAATAGTATTGCCTTTGCGGGGCGGGCGTTTTTTGAGGAGAGGGGGAACAAGTGCAGCACTCTACCGTGCTTTGCGGGGAGGGCGCCGTCTTTAGGTGGAAGGCGCTATATACCCAAGGCTTCTTTGAGCTCCTCTGCATTTTCTACGATACAGGCTGCTCCGTGGCGGGCGAGGAAGCTTTTATTTCGGAAGCCCCATGTGACGGAGATGCAGGCAAGGCCGGCGTTTTTGGCCGTTTCGATATCCACCTCTGAGTCTCCGATGTAGACAGCCTGTTCTTTCGGAATGGAAAGGTCATGGAGAATGCGATCAAGCATGTCGGGCGCAGGCTTTCTGTGGATGGCAGGAGAATTGCCCATGATGGCGTCGAAAAGACCGGGGAAGTGCATCGCGGCAAGCTTCTCTACATCCGCTTCGTCCTTGTTCGAGGCGACGGCGGTACGGATTCCTCTTTTCCGAAGCGCGGAAAGGAGAGCGGGGATGCCGTCGTAGGGGGTGGTGTGAAGGTGGCAGTGTGCGCTGTAGTAGGGCACGAAGATCGACTGCAGGCGGGCGGTGTCCTGCGCTGTAAGACCGTAGGAGGAAAGCGGCGTAGGATTTTCTACGTATTCCAAGTCTTCACCGGCGCATCCGGCGGCCATGGCGAGCGCTTTCTGCATGTCGGCTTCGATGCCGCAGCCGTAGCAGAGCTTCACGAGCTCTGCGGGAAATTCATGGGGCTTTCCCAGCTGGGAAAGTGCGTAATTGGTACAGATCGTAAGATCGGTGATGGTATCGAGGATCGTACCATCCATATCGAAGAGAACTGCCTGATACATAGGGACTCCTTTTTTCGTGGTAGTGACTGGAAATTAGTAGCTAGGGATTAGGGACTAGGGATTAGGGACGCACAGTGACTGGTGACTTGAATTCTACTTTCGGGCATCGCCTCATATATTTTCGGCGAAGCCGTCACCTTCATTTCTAATTTCTCATTTCTAATTCCTTATTCGAGCAGAGCTTTCATTCAAAATCAATGATTGAGCACGCCCTGGGGGCTACCCCTTTTCCTTATTCTAGCATCCCCCTTTCCATTCTGCTATAATGGGCTTTACGAAATAGAGAATGAGAAGGAAAGAAGGAATCAATATGCATTTGACCATGATGCACATGGGGATCATCATCGCGACGCTCGTATGTGTGATCGGGATCGGGATCTATAGCTCGCGGTCGGTAAGATCGGCGGCTGGATACAGCGTCGGCGGCCGGTCAGCGGGAGCGCCGCTTGTCGCAGGAAGTATCGCAGGGACGGTAGTTGGCGGCGGCGCTACGGTGGGGACGGCGCAGCTGGCGTATCATTTTGGCCTTTCCGCGTGGTGGTTCACGCTGGGGAGCGGTATCGCCTTCATCGTTATGGGGCTTTTTTATGCAAAGAAAATGCGCGGCACGGGGCTTGAGACGATCCCGCAGTTTCTGGCGATGCACTACGGGAAGAAGGCGGAGGAGCTTTCTTCGGTGATCTCCTCCATCGGTATCCTTTTTTCTGCGGTGGCGAGCTGTCTGCCGGGGATAGAGATCGTAGCAGAGGTCTTTCACGTCGATGCGTATACCGCTTCTGCGCTTCTGGTCCTTTTGGTCGCTGCCTATACCTTCTTTGGTGGGATGAAATCAGCGGGGATCGGCGGCATGCTGAAAATGGGGATCATCTGGGTGGCTCTCTTCATCGCAGGATGGGAAGCCTTTCAGGCGGTCCATGAGACTGCTGCGTGGAGTCAGTTTCCCGCGGCTCAATTTTCCCTCTTCGGGCGTGGCACAGAGCCTGCACTGGCGAATCTTTTCTCTGTCCTCGTGGGGGTACTCTGTACGCAGACATATATCCAGTGCATTTTCTCTGCGGATACGCCGTCCACTGCATCGGCGGGCTGCTTTTTGGCGGCAGCCATCGTCATTCCCGTTGGTCTGCCTTCTGTCGCGGTCGGCCTCTATATGCAGACTTTGTATCCGGATATACAACCGATCATGGTGCTTCCGACCTACCTCATCAATGAGGTGCATCCGCTCCTCGGAGGTCTGGCCATGGGCGGCATCATCCTGTCGCTGATCGGCGGGATCGGCGGGCTCACGCTCGGCATCGGTACAATGATCACACGCGATATGATCGTGCCGCTCTGCCGCATGACCGATGACCGGAAGATGCTGACGGTGAATAAGCTGACCGTGCTTTTCGTCATGCTTCTGGCCTGCTTCATCGCCATCCTGAATCGCGGGAGTGAGGTGCTCTTCTGGACGTACATTTCCATGGCGCTTCGCGGCGGCGGGATCTTCCTGCCCCTGACGCTCGCTGTTTTCTGGCCGGGGCATGTGAAGAGAGGCTGGGCCGTCCTTTCCATGCTCGGAAGTACAGCGGCTGCACTCCTCACGGCGACGGTGATAAAGCTCACGATCGACCCGCTCTTCGTCGGACTGATCGTGAGCGCCCTCTTGCTCCTGCCGGGGATCCGGATGAAGAAGTAAAATGAGGAAGAGGCGCTGTGGAAGGTTTTTGAAGCATCCGCCGAAAGCCGGCTGTATCTTTTGCGCCTTCGTCGAATAAGCCATAAAAAAAGAGCTCCCGCGTGATATGATCCCCCTAAAGCAGACAAGGTAAATAACCAAACTGCTTTAGGGGGA
>ERZ1034897.603-NODE-603-length-17147-cov-41.136438_pt1 | contig 17147 bp, 31 predicted proteins | sample MGYA00520629_ERZ1034897 | MGnify/ENA primary metagenome ERZ1034897 (study PRJEB33766, sample SAMN09781789) | gut metagenome | biome: gut microbiome | host: Homo sapiens | place: Madagascar | study: EMG produced TPA metagenomics assembly of the PRJNA485056 data... | reverse complement strand
ATTCAGCTTCCTTATCAACACATCATTTTAGTGAAAATGAAAAAATAACAATTGAGTTTATAATAGATACATTGTGGAAAAATAAGATGGAAGAGAGGTAATAGATAATGAATAACACTATTATATTATTAAAGGGCGAAGCAAATTTAACACGGAGAGAATATAAGAAATTTGCAAAGGGAGATACAATTTGGGGCAATGATTGTTACCCAAAGGAATTGGAAAGATGGAATATTGACCAAATAAATGATGCAAAAGCAAAATTAGCAAACTATAAATGCGACTATTACAATGCTGGCGAGAGTGTGTATATAACAGAATATGCTCTTGAGTATTGTGAGTGTGACGAAGATGGAGAATTTATACAGGGCGCAGACTTTGATCTTGCGTAAGAGAAATAGGAGGTAATAAAAATGAAATTAATAGTAGTTGGAATAATAGTGACAATAGTTTTAATATCTAAAGCAGATTTACACCATAAGGTAGATAACTATCCGATTAATAAAGTATCCATAGCAAAGATGAGCATGGACGTAGGAAAAAGCCCTGAATATATCCAACGGCAAATGGTTGCTGGGAAGTACGATAAAGATAATGAGTGGAAAATATAATTAGGAGGATGAGAATATGAATGATTTTACAATATATAGGAATTATGGAGTTTTTGGAGCTGAGAAAAGAAATGTGTATACATATGGAGCACCACATGTTAGAGGAGTCTGTAATGATGAGTTAAAAGTTAAGTTACCTGATGATTGTGATTGGAAGTTATTTGAGAATAATTTTGGTCAGACTATGATAGAATCCCCTTGGGGGTGGACATATGATCTTAATGAAGTAATACAGGGAAATGAAAATCCATGTTTGTATGCTTTGGATAAGGATCAAAAGGCACATAGAGTTGAATTGATAATTATTGAAGAGAAATAGAGAATATAAAAGTAGAGTAAGCCATCGGATATAATCTGGTGGCTTTTGTCAAACGTTGAAGAAAGAAGGTAATCATTATGGCACAGTTAATCGGATGTTTAGTAGCTTTTATTATCGTATTTGGTATTCCTTATCATCTTAATAAAAAGGAAGGATCTCGTAAGAGACAAGATATGTATAATAACTTAAATAAGAAGTCTGTAGATGAAATGGAAAAGTGGAGAAAATAGTAATATAAAAATAAGAAAGGTGGTTGATGAATATGTTCGGAGGACTATTAGCGTTTTTAGGAATTTATGCAGGAAGTGCTGCAAAGGCAACTTATGATAATTATGATATGAAAAAAACTACTCGTACAGTTGATGAAAAGGGGAATGTACATTACATGGACAGGCTTTGCAATGATTACATCAATGGTGAGCGAGTAAAGAGAGTTGAAACAACTGATAGAAATGGAGTTAAGTTGTATTCAATTGTTGGTGTAAACAGTAGTAAAGTGTATGATACTTCTTATGGAAGAGGTACACAGCAGTTATTCGAAATGAGTGAACATGATAAACAGGAAAATTTGAAATATGGAAAAAATGTATATAGTCAATACAATCCATATTTCGGAAAAACTGTTACAACTGAAATTAGTTCAGGTAGAACAATTACCTGTTTGTTTAGCGGTAAAAATAGTAAAACTGGTAAAGAGTTCTATAGAGTGTGGTATTTTCGTCCAGAATGTCAAGGAAAGCTTGATTACAATACTACTGTTGATGGCGATATGGGAATTGAAATTACAAAAGAAGAATTTAATAAGTTGAATTTTGGAGCTTTAACATGTACATGTATGCCAAGTGATTATGATGTAGTCCATGCATTATGGGGTGATAGGTAATGAATAAACAGAGAAGAGAAAAGATAAGACAACTCAAAACTCAAATTGATTCGATTCAAACCGATTTGAAGAAAGTTTCAAGTGAGCTATCTTCTATATTAAACGAAGAACAGAATGCATTTGATAATATGCCAGAAGGATTACAAAGCAGTTATAGAGGAATGTGCTCTGAAGATGCAATTGATAATATGGAAGAAGCGAATGAGAAACTTGACGAAGTGATTGAGTCATTAAATGATATTGTGTAAAACGGAGAGTGGTTTTTATGACAAAAACAGAAATAAAAAATGCACCTAATAATAAATTAATTATAAGTCTTATTGATACTTATACAGTTATAGTAGGGAAAAATGGACAAAGATGTGTAGGAGAGAATAAAGAATTAAATAATATAGCGTATGAACTTGTTAATCGTGGATTATTAGAAAAAAGTGATATTGAATATCTTAATATGTAACGATTAAATAATAGTTTCATTGGAAGAATGGAGGCAAAAATATGAAATATAATTGGGAAGCTTATAACATTGAAGGCGAAATTATTGGTGGTGGAATGATTTATGCTGCGGATCGAGATATGGCAAATGAAAAAATAGAAAAGGAATTAAATGATAACGAAGATGATTGGACAGAAGCTGGTTATTTTAATCATCGAATTGTAAATGAGGAGTGATTTATATGGAATATCCAAAAGAAATTTACTTGGATGGTTATACATATACGCAAATGTACGAACATGAAAAAGGTGGAATGTATTATCATTCAAAAGAAAATCCAGATCCAGTTACGGATACTTGTATAAGTCTGTATCCAGATGGAAAACTTACATTTTTATGGAATGGAATTGAACAGAATTATGGAAAATATGATTTTGAAAATAAGAAAAAGATTGGAGAGTGAAAAAATATGATTTGTTTAGATTGTGGGAATATGGATATTCGATATGATGAAAAAGAGAAATCATATCACTGTAATAATTGTGGTTCAAGGAATATTGGTACAAGAAAAGAAGGATGTAAATATATGCTAGGAAATGGATTGTGTGGAAAAAATCCTGCGTGCACTTCATCAGGAGAATGTGAAGCACCATGTAGCTATTATGCAAAATAGTAGGAAACCAAGTTTTCTTGTGGAATTGAAAGGAAGATTAAAATGAATGAATATATACCTAAATTTTCAAAAGACGAAAAAGACTTATTAATATTAAGCGATGTATTTAGTGCAGAACAGTGTCTTAAATATGCAAAAGAACATAATATGAGAGTTTTAATGGAATGTACAACAAGTACATCTAGTGTAGAAATTATGATGTTATTTCAGAAAAATGGATATATCCATAAATTATTCGAACAAGATTTATATGCTCCTGATGGAATAAAATTATTTCCAAAGGTATTATGTTTATTTGAGAAAGTGCAGTACAAGAACTTGTAAATGAAATCTAAGTTTACTATCGAATTAAGGAGGAAGATATGTCGAAGAAAATTATATATACAGATGAATTTGGAAACAAAATAGATATTAATTCAATCGAGGGTATTCATGTTATACTTAACGATATTTTTACGACATGTGATAATGAGAACAGCTGTTTATGCGTTAAAGAGAATATCAAAGCAAGCGTAGAAAAATGTTGTGAAACCAGAAAACTAGAAATTAAAACTGGTAAACCTCAAGATAAAAGTAGTATTTGGTAAAGAAATTTAACTTTCCTTGGAGGTGATGCATTATAAAAGAACACAAAAAGCAGTGGATACTTAATTATATGTCACAACACAAAGATGAGTTTATTGATGTTGTGTCAGAGAATTTTGTGAATGCATATATAAATGAATTTAAGCCGAAAATAATAGAATGGTATACATATGGAGCACCAAAAGTTCCTGAAATCGGCAAGCTGCTTGCAGAATTATATAAAGAGAATAAAGTAAGTCGATATAGACATTATTGCGAATTTTGGCAAGATGGATATCCAAAATGGTTTTATATTTATTTTTTACAAGGATAAAAAGAAAGAATGATTTACTTGGAAGATTAGAAGAGGTGGTATAGATGGATAGAAAACGAAATAATCCTACATGGTGTTGTGATCAAATTGAAGAAAAAATTAAAGATTATAAACTATCTCTTACAGAAATTAAAGAAGAAGAAGTAAAAAAAACAGATGAAAATTGTGATTAATGATTTGGAAACAATTTTATTTGGATAGATTGGAAGAGGTGATATAGATGGAAAAGTTGAAATTATATACAGTTACAAAAGCCAGTTCGGATAGAACATTCGAAGTTGGAGATATAATATGGTTATCTGAAAATGATGATCTAAATAGCTGTAAAGGACGTGGATGGCTTCAAAAAAGTGAATGGGACAATCCGGGAACTAATGATTTTGAAGTTACGGAATGCACTGATTATTATTTAGATATAGCAGGTAGTCATGAAGAAGTGCGGAAAAAGAAATGACGATTTCAAGTGAAATTAAAATCAATATATAGCGGTTTAGATAAGATACAAACACAATATGTAGTATGCAAGGAGATGACAATATGAATAACGATTGGAGAAAAGAATATCTCTTTCAAAAGAACTTCACAGATGATGATTTTGAGAAGGAAACAGATATTGAAAAACTTTTAATGATGTTTCTGAATTGGAAACAAGTCGAAGGGAGATGGAGTGAAACTGCACAGAAACGATTTGATGAAGTTAAAAAGATGAAATTAACAGATAGTCAAAGACAGTTGTTAGAGGAATTACAATAGCAATATGAACTGAATAGATATAGACACAAACGATCAGAGTAAAATCTGGTCGTTTTTATTTTGAAATGGAGAATAAGTATATGTAAGAAAAATACAAAACAAGAAAGAGATTGATGTAAATGTATAAAGTAGATTTAAAGCCATATAATGAACAAACTATGGAGAAAATTATTGAATTTTTCAAGACATCTAATAAGTGTTGTGCAATTCAGGCAACAGGAACAGGAAAGACATTTTTAATTTTAAGATTGCTTGAGATGTTTCAGAACGAAGATAAGAGTGCTGTGATATTTGCTCCAAATAGGGAAATTATCAAACAGACAAAGAATAAGATGAAAAAGTTTGGATTAAATAACGCTACATTTTATACATATCAAAAACTTGCTAGAATGACAGATGAGGAAATCGAAAATATCAATGCAGATCTGATTGTGTGTGATGAATTACATAGAACAGGTGCAAAAACTTGGGGACAAAAATTCGAGGTATTAGTAGAAACACATTCAGATTCAAAAGTGTTTGGTGTAACTGCCACTCCTTTACGATGTGCTGACGGAAGAGACATGTCCGAAGAGTATTTTGATGGAAATAAAGCTTGTGATATTTCATTAGCAGAAGCACTTGTTAGAAAGATTATTCCTGTTATGCCAGTTTATGTATCTGCATTGTATACTTTTGAAGAAGAATATAAAAATATGTCAGATAAAATTGAGAATGCAAGAAACACTAATGAAGAAAAAGTAGAGTTGATGAAGGAATTAAAAGCAGCAAAGCAACAGCTTGAAAAATCAAATGGAATTCCTGAGATTATTAAAAAATATATCACTAATTACAATGGAAAATATATTGTATTTTGCAAGGATAAGAAACATTTATATGCAATGAAAGATGTTGTAATTCAGTGGTTTAGAGATGCTGGTTATGATGGAAAGATATTTGATTATCCATATTATTCAGATAGCAATGAAGTAAAAAGAAATCTTATAAATTTTGAAAACAACGATGACGAAGGACTTAAACTTTTATTTGTTATTGATAAACTTAATGAAGGATTACATTTAGATGTGATTCATGGTTGTATTCTTCTTAGAACAACTACATCAAATATAATTTATTATCAACAGATTGGACGTGCTATTGATGCAGGTTGTAACGAGAAACGTGTAATTCTGGATTTAGTTAGTAATTTTAATAGTTTGAAAACATTTAATTTAAAGGATGAGTTGAATGAAAAAATTATTGAAAGACAAAATGGTAAGTTCTCTGAATGTAGTGAGGAATTTGATGTTGAAGAATTTCATATTATTGACTGTGTTCAAAAATGTGTTGACGTTTTTGGTGATATTGATGCAAGAATAATTGGAAATTACAATGATTGGACAATGGACGAAGAAAAAGAACTTATCAAGTTATATCCTATGTATGGATTAAAAAAGACATCAAAGTTATTAGGTCGTTCAGAATGCTCAGTATCTCACAAAGCAAATAAATTAGGTTTACTTTTTTGCGTTTTGTCAGATGATGATAAAAAAATCATTTTGGAAAATTATGAAAAACATGGGTTGACATATATAAAGAATAAATTTCATATAAAAGCAAGCAAAAAAGTTATTGATGATTTTGCAAAAGCAAATAATCTAGTTAATGGAAAGCAGAAAAAATGGACTAAAGATGATGATGAGGTATTAATTTCATTATATGGAAATGATAATATGTTTGAATTAATGGAAAAATTAGGTCGAACAAAATCTGCAATTCAATCAAGAGCGTGCATCTTAGGTTTAACATATAAAAGTAAAAGCAAATATAAATTTGTAAGAAATGTGAAAGATAAATACTATGTTAGTATGACAATTAATGGAAAAAAGAAACATCTTGGTGTTTTCCAAAATGAAGATGAAGCTGGTATGTTCGCACTTGAAAAAGCAAAAGAATATGGCAAAATGTAACCAAATGAAAGAATTGTTTCAGACTGTCAGTAGAAATACTGGCAGTTATTTCATTATAAGAGAGAATATTATAATGTAAAATATAAGAAAGGACGTGATGTAAATGAGTAAATTAATACAGAAAGTCAAATGGAATTTAGACGGATCAAATACAGAAATGTATATGTATGGTGAGGCTGATTTTGAGGCAAATAAGTCTATGCAAGAACCATTAGAAAAGCTGTATCAGTATGAGAATCAGCCTAATATGAGAGAAAAGGTTGTTGAATATATTGGTGAGCTTAAAATAGAAATTAAGAGACTTGAAGATCATTTAGAGGAACATATGAATGATGAGACTTGTAGAGTAACAGAAATTGAATCAAGAATGGAAACTTTACAGGAAGTTATCAACGATTTAAAAGGCAGATTGGAGGAAGAATATAAATGAGATGGAGAAAAAATGAAGTTGACGAACCCCCTTATGATGGGCAAGAGCGTGTAATAAGTAAATTTGCACTATTTCCTATATATTGTGAAAATGGTGAAATTGCGTGGCTAGAAAAGGTTAATATTAAACAGAAATATAAAATTGGTGCGGAATATATAATAGGATTAGGTGCAATTGATGATTGGATTAACATGAAGTTTGTTTGATTGCATGAAAGAGTTATTTCAAAAGGAGGAAAATAAAAATGAATGATGATATGAAGTATGGATATAATGTTTGTGGACAGCGTTTAAATGAAGAAATTGACACTATGATTGATGAAGTACATAATGCTTATATGAATAACACGGATGAAAGTGCAAAAGAGAGATTGGACGCACAAATTAAGATATTATGGAAAGTAAAAGATAAAATTGAAAATGCAATTTGTGATTGTCAATAAGTAAAATGAAAAATTGCTTTCTTGTTGAAAGCAAATCAAATGCAGAAATAAGTATTAGAAGCAGAAATTAACTGCTTCTTTTTTTATTGCAGAAAATGAGGTGATAAAGTGAGCAGATACAAAAATGGAAATCCAAAACGACAATCAAAGTTTATATGCTTGCATTGCATGAAAGAAAATATGTTGGTTACTGGTATACAACGCAAGCAGCAACGTGAGAAAGGACATGTAAAAGATTTATATTGTTTGCGATGCGGATTTGTTACAAAAAACGAAGAGGTTAGATATTGTGATTCCTACGATGAAATATTTGAGTTAGCTAAGATAAAAAGAGAGAATTATTATACGGATAAATATGAAAGAGAGGTTGGTTAATATGCAGACAAGAGATTATGCAACAAAGAAAAAAGGTAAAACAGAAGTGCAGCCATTCTGGAATATGTCTGATATTAAGAATGTTGTTGAGTGGTTTGAAAAGAATAATGAATGGGACGGATATTTGATTACATTATTAGAACTACTTCTTGGTAGGCGAATTGGTGATACAGTAATGATGAAGTGGTCGGATCTGTATTATGAGAATGGAAATCGAAAGAGTGAGATTGATACTATTGAAGAACAGAAAACAGGAAAGATCACTAATCTTCCTGTGAGCAATATGGTATGGGAAGCAGTTGATAATTATTTATTGCATGTCAAAATCAATCCGATGGAGCATTATGATGAATATATTTTCGAATATCAACCCAAGACAGACTGGATTGATAGAAGAGTATTAAATATTTATTCTGGAAACGATATTGAATTATGGTGTAAAGTGCTGAAAAAAGACTTTTCTGATAAGCGAAAGGAAAAGATATTTAATGATTTTCATAAGCAGAAGAAATATTCATCATTGGGAGATTACCTTTATTATGAAGTTGAATATAATGATGTGGTTAAATGGCAGACAGATGATTATAGAAAGAAATTAAAGAAAGCGGTTGAAGATATTGGAATAACTTCACCTGTGTCGAGCCACAGTCTCCGTAAGTCTTTCGGCTATTGGATACACAAAACACATCCATTTGATCCTGATTGTCTATTATCATTACAGAAGTTATTCAATCATAGTGATCTTCAAACTACAATGAATTATATTGGGTTAACAGAAGAGAAAAATAGACAGTTGATTAACGATCATGGAGAGTTCATTCATAATGTACTTGCAGGTAAGGGCGATGAGATAGTTAGAAATATGCCAGTTATCTCATTGAAATCCGATGATTTTGGGAAAATTATTCGTATGCTCACAGATGACGTAGATAAGTATCAGAAAGCAATTGATATGGCGAACCAGATGAGGGTCTTATAAGATAAATTACCATATTTTACCATGATACAAACTGTGGAAAAAGATGTAAAATTATGTAAAGACGATACTTACTGAGTATCGTCTTTGGGTACGAATCGCACTTCCATTGACAAATTCATAGCTGCTAGCATGTCAAATATAGTGTTACATTGTGGATTTGCAGTTATAAAGAACTGACTTATTGACTGATTGCTTTTTCCAAGATTAGTAGCAACAGTTTTTTGTTGTATCTGATTAAGTGTCATAGCGTATTTCATTGCAGCAAGAAGTTGCTTTGTGGTAGTACATCGAATATAGTCCATAATATAAACCTCCATTCAATATATGTATTGATTATACAAGATGTATATAGTTTATTCAATATTTTTGTGCAATTTTTTATCAATATACATATTGATTATTCAATACATATATTGTATAATCGGAACTATCAAAGGTAGTCCATACATAAAATTTTCAAGAGAGGAGGTAGGCATATGGATTTACAGAGATACGATATAGTTGTTGCAAAGATAAAATATATAGAGAATGGATCAGTTCAGTCAAAGATACGTCCATATGTAATTATCTCAAATCCAGTTGGAACAAAATGTTCTACTATTATTACAGTGATGCCTTTGACTAGTAAAATAAAGAGAACTAAATTACCTGTTCATGGATGTATTGAAGCAAGTGGGGATAATGGCTTGCAGGTATATTCTATGACAATGGGAGAACAAATAATTACTATTTCTAAGACGGAAGTAATTAAAAAACTTGGTACTGTAACAAAAGAACGTGATAAGAAAATCATTGATCAAACATGTTTTAATGGCTTATTTTTCGGAACAGAGTACAGATTAGAGGAGGCGAGGGCTTAATGTATATAAGCAAAGAAGAAGCAAAAAAAATTATTGACAATGCACCTGGCAAAATATGGGTAGATTCATTCAATGGCATCACCTTTATTCATACAAAGCCAAGACAAATTAGCAAAACAGAGGGTTGTATTCTGGTTAGTCAATCAGAAACAATCGATTATCAGGATAATGATTTTTTTGGTTTATTATCATTAAAAGGGATACAAGAGATGATGATTCATAATATACGTTTTCCTTCGTATTATAACATGACCCGAAAAACGGACACACCATAAGATATAAATAAATATAGAACAAATGTTCGGTAGATATTGACACACTCGAACAGATGTTCTATTATAGAGTAAGAAAAAACGTAGCCAAGTGAATAGACGGTATTGGCAGTACCGACATCTTGGCTACGCATGGGTTTGATGTAGCAGAATAATACCACACCATATTTTATTATTACATAATCGTTCTATAAAATCAACATGTTATTTGTTGAGAATTTATCGTGGCAGTTCAGCTATATTTCACAAACAGAAATAAAAAGAGAATAAATAATGGGTTATCGCCAAATGGTAAGGCACAGGACTTTGACTCCTGCATTTGCTGGTTCGAGTCCAGCTAGCCCAGTTATGTGCTATTAGCTCAGTAGGTAGAGCACTGGACTTTTAATCCAGGTGTCGAGGGTTCGAATCCCTCATGGCACACTATTAAATTGCGCTATTTTTGCGCTGAAAAAATAAAAAGGAGGGATTGACGTGGCGAGATATGCTATTGGAAATGGCAAGGGTTACATAGCCAAGGATAGTCTTGGTAGATTCACGATAACGACTAATCTTGCAATCGCAGAAATATATTGTCGTGATAAGGCAGAAAATGTGTACAAAAGTTCAATATCTAAGTCCTATAAGGCACGAGGATATAAGGTAGTGAAGTTGGATGACGATCCTCCCGATAATGTTAAGCAAATAACTACTAAGGAGTTGCAAGAAAAAACAGAAAAGGTGTTAGCCGTTGGAAATATACAGAAATGGCTAGAGAAGATAGCTGATTTGAATGGGTTAGCTGCTGATGCATTACATAGAAAGATAGAACTAATTGAGCAATTGAGTAAAGTTGATAGAGAACTGAGCGATATTGCACATTACATAGAGTTTAATAATCTAAATGCTGCACAAGGTTACAAAGCCTACAAAATGGAGCATGAACGGAGAATAATTAGAAGATCAATCAAGAATGAGATGCAAGTTTTGGAAATTATTCTTGGAAAGAAGATATCAGAAACGGTCACTGATGAGATAAATAATGCTGTGACTGGGATGGATCAACGTTCATATAAACCAAGAGAACTTAGTGAACTGTTTGATTTTTAATTACATATTACATATAAGGTAGGTGCAGGTAGTGAATAATGAGAAAATGCAAAAAGAATTAAATAATCTTTCTCCACAACAGATGGAGTGGCTTGAGGAATATTGTGCAAACGACATGCAGAAATTAAAGAAAATAAGCTATATTGCATTTCATGGGTATAATATTCCAAACTTTGAACATGATGAGCTTTATGATGATGCTATGAATGTATTGATGGAAAGTGTAATAGATTATGATACATCTAAAAATGCAAAGTTTGAAACTTATCTGACCAATAATATCAAGAAGTCAGTTATTGATTGGTACAGAGATAATTATCAAAGAGGTAAGCGAAGAAACTTACTTCGAGATAAGAATGGTAAGATAATAAAATTTGATCAATATGGCAATGTAACGGACGATGATAAAGGAAAACCTGTAGTTGTTCCAAATACCTCATTTGATGCACCTACAAGAGATGATAGTGAGGTGGATTTGAAAGAAAAAATAGCTTCAGATTTTAATGTGGAGGCAGAAAGTGAATTTGATTTTGATGATAGCGATAAAGTTGAGGAGTTCCTTAAATCTTTACCAAAGACACAGAAAAATATTTTGCTTCTTCGGATGGAGAATATTTCTGCTGATGAGATAAGACAAAAATTAAATATCACAGATAGAGAATATAATAGTGCAATGAAGTCAATTAAGATGAACAAAGGTCTTTCCTTGTTTACAAAGAATAAAAATGACGGAAATTACGATGTGGAGGTAGATGAAATGGAAGACAGAATTATTGAAATTAGCGAATCTGAAAATTATAGAACAGACAAATACAGTATGTATTCACTATTACAGGATAAGAAAAATGGAGATATGAATTGTAATTATATCTTGCAGCGAGAACCGTTTCAGTGGACTACAGAAGAAGCAAACAGATATTTTTGTCGTATTCTTAGTAACCTTCCTATTCCTGAGATTATCCTTTGTGAGCAAAAGAAGAAAGGATTAACAATTTCTCATCTAATTGATGGTTTACAAAGACTTTCATACGCTGAAGCATTTAAAGAAAATCGTATTAAAATTGGTTCGGCAGGTGCAGAAAGACATTTAATCCAGTATAGAGATTATGTTTTAGATGAAAATGGTAATCGTGTATTAGATGAAGATGGACTTCCTGAATACGAAATGAAAGTGTTCGATGTGATTGGAAAGTATTATAAGGATTTACCAGATGAACTGAAAAAAAGATTTAATAATTTTAATATAAACGTAACAAAGTTCTTTGATTGTACAGATGAACAGATTGCAGATCATATTCGTGATTATAACAATCATGCGAGTATGAATAAAGAGCAGGGTGGGCTTCTTAACGTATCAGCACAGATAGCAGGATATATTAAAAAGATCTCACAGAAGAATACATTCTTCAAAAATTGTGGAAAATTTACAGATAATAATGTTATTAAGGGAAAATTGGAACGCGTTGTTGCAGAATCAATAATGTTAATGTTCTTCCGTGATTCATGGAAAGCAAAACTCGACACAATTTATAAATATGTTGATGAAAATGCAACAGAACAGCAGTTTTTAAAGCTTAATTCACATTTTAATAGATTGGAATTAGCATTAGGCGATGACAATAAAGATTTGAAGTCATTACTTACTCCGACAACAATGCCAATGTGGATTGCTGTATTTGATAAGTTTACTACATATAATATCGAAGATTCAAGATTCGTTGATTTCTTAAATGCTTACAATACTGAACTTAAGGATAAAGAAATTAATGGTGTTTCTATGGCAGATTTTAAGGATCAGCAAACAAAGAAAAAAGCAACAATCACAGGTAAGATTGATTTACTTGTGAAGTTAATGAACGAATATTTACATATTACTGAAGATACATCAGTCAACAACGAAGAAACATATATAAATTCATCAAATGATGATAGTGATGACGAGCCATTACAGTTTATAAAGGACAATGTATCAGAAAGGGTGTCTGAGGAAGATATAGATGACTACTATACTCTGATGGATGATTTTAAGACATTACATGGGGTAAATCCAGAATCGCCATTCTTTGACTATCATAATGAATTGGCATTCTTAGGGATGATTGCTTATTCATTTAAATTTGATAAGGATTTGGATAATTGGTTGATTGATTACACCAATCGCAATATTACATATAGCACTAATCAGACAGAGAACCTTGAAAATATGATAGCTGATTTCAAGACGTATGAAGAAAAGAAGTCAGCATAGGAAGGGGAATATACATATGGAGAAATTAAAGTTAGTTAAAATTTCAGATATCAAAGTATCACGTAATTTCCGTAATTCTGTTCCATCCCCAGAGAAGATGGATAGATATAGAGATGCTTATTGTCTTGGTAAAGATTCGAAGCACTCTTACGAGAAATGTGCAGGTCAGGTCAAACCAGTCATGCTAAATGAGAATAATATGATAGTAGATGGCTATATACAGTATCTCGTCATGAAGGAGATGGACGAGGAGTATTGTTACTGCTGCATTGAACATAAGTTGGTAGTGTATACACTCATTGATGGCGTTCACACAAATGGGAATGGCAAAGAATATACTTGGAGAGTTCCAGATAATACGAATTGGGATGGGTTTAAGAGAAAAATTTCATATGGTGATCTGATATGGGTTAGGACATCTAATGGAATAGCTCCAATCATCGTAACAAATATTACTACAATAGAAGCAATTGAAGGTGAATTGTCAAGATTAGAGAGAGTTGCAAAAAAGGACATAATAAAAGGTGAGCTTTGGAAGACCATTGAGATAGACGAAAAAGTGCTTATTAAAAACAGTGTGTCAGAGGAGTGGGTTGGTGCGCATTATGCTGGACTTACATATGAAGGGAAGCCTACTGTATGGAATTATGGTGGTACATCATGGACTACGGATATATTTTGCACACCTAAATATATTAGATTGCCTGGTAATGTAAGTTTTGGAAAAACACGTAGATCATATGACTAATCTTTTGGCAAGATGTTAAACACTATTTGAAAATGAAAAGAGAACATATAAAAGGGTGACTCAACTAAGTTGCCCGAATAATGGGTTGTGGTGAAAAGGTCAACACATCGCACTTTGACTGCGACATTTGTGGGTTCGAGTCCCACCAGCCTAGTTATGTGCTACTAGCTCAACTGGTAGAGCATTAGACTTTTAATCTAAGGGTTACGGGTTCAAACCCCGTGTGGCACATTGCTATATAAATAGTAAAAATAATTAAAAACAAAGGAGATATTATCATGGGAATAACAGCAAAGGATTTTGGAAAGAAGAAGAGTATTATTGTTAAGGTACAGAATAGAATTGAGAAGGAGAAGGCTGCCAAGATAAAGAAGGGTAAGAAAATAAAGGATAATTAATAAAGGAAGTGTGTATATGAGTGAATATTGGACGAGCAGTGGTATTACAGTATATGACTTTGATAAGTGTATTTTGGCACTTAAGAAACGACATGAGGATCAACTAGATAGAATCAAATATCTGGAAGAAGAAAATAGAAAGCTGAAAGATGCTGCTTATAAGGACACAGAGATGGCAAGAATGAAGTTGCAATACGAGGAGATGAAAGCAGATTACTATAGGGGATTTCCTATAACTGAAAATGAAAAGCAGAAAGTTGAAGAGTGGATGAAAAAACATGACGCTGAAACCCATGGGTCAGCTAATAACACCGATAGATTAAGACGAGCAGGTTGCTGCGGTGGTAATTATAGCTATGAATTCATACCAACTTCGATTGGAACTGTGAGTTATGTGAAGTGCGGTTGTGGTGCAAAGTTTGAATTTCAGGGAATATAGAAATAGGAATGTTCGATTTCTTTGGAAGAGAGGCGAGTAATATATGAGCAATGGTGATATAGCATTAATTATTTTTTCAATAATTGGATTAATTATTTCATATTCTGTTTTATGTAGTATGCCAGGAGATTTTTTGAAAGCATTTGAAGAAAGCTGCAAAGAGTCAATACATAAAAGAGATGAAGAATTAGATAAGAAAGAGAAGAGGAATAAAGAATTGCGAAGGTGGTTATTTAAGTAACAAGAAAACTTCGTTTCATTGTAAAAAATTTCTGAGCGATTCAGCTCAATAAAATTCCCAAATTAAAAAGAGAATATAGATATGTAACCAATTAACATTCATATATAAAAATTATAGAAAAGGAGAGTAAAACAGATGAATGGATTGAGTAGTAAAGAAGTTCTCAAAAGTAGAGAGCTTCATGGAAGTAATAAGCTTCCTGAACCAAAGTTGGACAAGTGGTATGACTTCGCAAAGGAGGCATTAAGTGAGAAAATCACAATGATTCTTATTGCAATTGCAGTATTGCAGTTATTCCTTGGAGTCATGGGAGTAATGGATTTATCAGATCCAATTATGATTCTTGTTGTATTAGCAATTGTAACATGTATTGCTGTTAAGACTGGACTTGGTGTTCAAAAATCAGCAGCAGAGTTGAGAGCCAAAACATCAGTCAGGTATTGTGACGTAATTCGTAATGGCAAAGTTCAAACAATTAATAAGGATGAATTGGTAGTTGGTGATCTTGTTTGTGTAGGAATGGGACAAGAGATTTTTGCAGATGGATATCTCATTGAAGGTAAGATTTCTGTAAACAATGCAGCTATTAATGGAGAAACAAAAGAGTGCAAGAAAACACCAATTGAAGGATACGTTCATAAGAAAACTACTTCAACAGATGCTTATACGAATCAGAATTGCTTATTTGCTGGCACAACAGTAATGTCAGGCGAAGGAAAAATGATTGTTACTGATGTAGGTGTGAATACAGTAAATGGTGATACACTTGTTAAAATGCAAACACTTGAAGCACCAAAGACAGCACTTGATATTGCACTTGATAATCTGAGCGACTTCATTTCTAAGTGGGGAACAATCGCAGCCGTTATTACATTTGCGGTGCTTACAATTTCAGGAATTGTACAGGTTGGATTTGGAGAATATTTTAGCGGTGGCGTTCTGAATATTATTCAGAAAATCGCACAGAACTTCTCAGTAGCATTAACAATTATTGTAGCTGCTGTTCCCGAAGGATTGCCTCTTATTGTAAAACTTGTAACAAAACAGAATGTAAAGACAATGGAGAAATTCAATATTCTTGCTAAGAACCCTGGTAAAATTCCAGAGTTAGCATATGTTGATATTATCTGTACTGATAAGACAGGTACTCTTACGACAGGTATTATGACTCCAAAGAAGATTATTGATGGCTTTGGTAATGATGTAAATAAGGACTCAGTTCTTTGGAATAATATCAAAGCAAACATTTCTTTAAATAACAGTGCAACATTTGATTTAGGAAACAATATTACAGGTGGCAATTCAATTGATAGAGCAGTTCTTAGCCTTGTAAATCCTGAAACATATGTTGACATTCAGGAAAAATATCCAGTTAAGTTAAAGCAGGTATTTAATAGTAGCAATAAGTATTCAGCTTTTACGACAAAGGATGGAGTTACATATTATAAGGGCGCACCTGAGAAACTGATTGAGCATTGCACAAAAGTAATGAACTCAAGTGGTGAAATTGTAGAGAATAGCGACAAGGATGCATTAAGTAATGCAATTACAGCAATGACAAGTAATGCGATGAGATGTATTGCAGTTACAATGGCAGATGGTGATTTAGTAGAGAATGAAATACCAAATGGCATGACATTCCTTGGAATTATTGGTGTTGTAGATCCTGTAAGAGATGAAGTACCAAGTGCAGTAAAAACAGCACATAAAGCCGGTATTCAAGTTATTGAAATTACAGGCGATTGTATTGAGACAGCAGTTGCAGTTGCTACAGAGTGTGGAATTTACAAAAATGGAGATTTAGCACTCACAAATGATGAATTTGAAGCAATGTCAGATGATGAAGTAAAGAGTATAATTCCTCGATTAAGAGTTATTTCAAGATGTTCACCAAACACAAAACTCAGACTTGTCACATTAGCACAGGAGATTGGAAAGTCAGTTGCAATGACAGGTGATGGTGTAAATGATAGCCCTGCTTTAAAAAGAGCTGATGTTGGTTTTGGTATGCAAGGGGGATCAGATGTAGCAAAAGAAGCTTCGGACATCGTATTGACAGATGATAACTTTGCAAGCGTTGTAAAGGCAGTAGAACTTGGAAGAA